>Ga0182012_10003631_pt1 | contig 16356 bp, 10 predicted proteins | sample 612S2SmetaG_FD_120486 | JGI IMG/M metagenome (GOLD analysis project Ga0182012, IMG submission 120486) | Permafrost microbial communities from Stordalen Mire, Sweden - 612S2S metaG | ecosystem: Environmental > Terrestrial > Soil > Wetlands > Permafrost | place: Sweden: Stordalen | collected...
CCAAAAGCCAAGAAAGATGACGGCCACCATGATGACTACCCGGAAACGAAACTCGATTTTGGTTGCCTTCATCCACTGTTCCCCTTTTGCCGGAGTGTAGCATCCGGGCCGAGGGCCGGAGCCGGGGGGAGCCAGAAGGGGATCGGCGCGAATTCGCGCTACTCCGTGCGCAGTGCCTGCATGGGATCGACGGAAGCGGCGCGGCGTGCGGGAATCCAGCAGGCTGCGAGCGCGATCATCACAAGCAGCGGCGGCACAATTGCGAAGGTGAAAGCGTCGTGCGGTTGAATCCCGTAGAGAAAACTTGAAGCGAGTTTCGACAGCATCCATGCTGCCGGCCAGCCAAGCACCAATGCAATAGAAGTGAGCACCATGCCCTGGCGCAAAACGAGCCGCTCCACCGTGCCGGGCTGCGCGCCCAACGCCATGCGAATGCCGATTTCGCGCGTGCGCCGGCTGACTGCGTAGCTCATCACGCCGTACAGGCCCACGCTGGCTAGCACCAGCCCGATGAAACCGAATGTGCCGAAGAGAGTGGCGGCGAGACGAGGCAGAAAGAATGCTGCTTGGACATGCTCTTCCATGGTCTGCTCATTGAAGATAGCCATCGCAGGATCGAGCGCGTGAATCTGCCGCCGTACCGCTTCCGCAACTCCGGCCGGATCTCCCGCCGTATGAACCACAAGCGTGTAGCCGAGAAACGACGGGTCGCTGCCGACATTCTGCACCATGGCTCGATAAATTACCGAACGCGTTTCTTCACCCAGGCTGCGCGACTTGATGTTGCCCACAACGCCGATGATGCGATAGTTAACTCCGCCGCCGTTGACCAGGACACCGATCGGATTCTTACCCTTGAGAATGCGGTCAACGAAGGCCTGGTTCACGATGCCGACCTTTTGCTCAGTGGCCGTCTCGTTGCTGAAGTCATTGCCGGCGATTCGTGGGATGCCCATTGTCTCAAGAAAGCCGGGCGATGCCATGTAGAGATCCGTGCTCGGGGAGTTATCGCCGTCCGGCCCACCCACAACGCTGAAGCCGTCGCTGCGTCCACCCATGGAGAGAGGCGCGTAATCGGTGATTGCCGCGGAAGCTACGCCGGGCAAAGACGCTGCGCGCTGGCGCAGCTGGGTGAGGAACGCAGCGGTTCGCTCCGGCGTGTAGCTGTGCAGGCGGGGATCGACGGACATGATCAGCAGATTCTGCGAGCGAAATCCGATGTCGATGCCGGATGCGCTTTCAAGGCTGCGCAAAAAGAGCCCCGTAATGCAGAGCAGAACAACCGACATCGCGATCTGCGCGACGACCAGCAGATTGCGCATAGTGATGCGTCGACCTGGGCGGGCAAGCGCGTCCTCGCCCTTGAGCGCGTTGGCAAGCAGTGGACGCGATGCTGCCCAGGCCGGTGCAACGCCGAACAGAATTCCGCAGACGACGCTCAACACAAAGGAGTAAAGGAGTACGCGCCAATCCACGCTGATAGTTAGATCGAGCGGAACCGGTGCGGGAAGATGAAGAGTCGAAAGCGCACGCGTCGACCACAGCGAAAGAAGAACGCCGAGAGCACCGCCGCCCAGACCAAGCAGCAGGCTCTCAATCAGCATCTGCCGTTGCAATCGGCCGCGCGTTGCGCCCAGGGCCAGGCGCACAGCCATATCACGCTGTCGGCCAGCGGCCTGCGCAAACAAAAGGTTGGCCACGTTTGCGCCAGCTATCGAGAGGACCAGCAGAACCACAATTCCGAGTGCCGCGAGAAAGAGGCCCATCCTTTTGCTGTCGCTCTGCGAAAGCAGGCCTGCCAGCTCGATAACAAATCCATTGCCCTTGTCTGTGTCTGGATAGGCTATCGCAAGACGAGCCGCAAGCGTCTTGAGCTCAGCAAGAGCCTGCGGGCGCGTAACGCCCGGCTTGAGGCGCGCGACCACCGCGAGCCAGTGCATGTGTCGCGAGGTTGAATTGGCGGGATCGGGCATCATCTGCGCTGCATTGCCCAGTGGAACCCAGAATTCAGCGTTGAGAATCTGGTCGACACTGTGAAAGCTCGCGGGCGCAACGCCAATAATCGTGAAGAGCCGTCCGGAAAGCATCACCGTTTTCCCTGCAATCGCAGGATCGCTGTCGAAGCGCCGTTGCCACAGACCCGCGCCAATCACAATCTGCTGTGCATTTTCTTCGCCGCTTGCAAAACCGCGTCCGACCACCATGGGAAGTTCAAGCACATCGAAAAAATTCGCGCTGACGGCCTGGCCCCACACGCGCTCCGGCTCGCCATTGCCGCCAATCGAAGCTGTAATCAGCTCGTCGTAAGCAGCAACACCGGAGAAGGACTTCGTCTGATCGCGCACATCCTTGAAAACGGGGAGCGGAAAATCATTACAGCACTCATCGCCATCGTGCACCGTCTTCAATGTGAGGAGTGACGACGGATCGCCGACTGGCGCGGGACGCAGCACGAAGCGGCTGACCATGGAGAAGATGGTGGCGTTGGCGCCGATGCCGAGGCCGATGGAGAGGATAGCAATCGCTGTGACGACGCGGTGCTTGCCGAGTGTGCGCAGGCCGTAGGCGAAGTCGCGCACGAGCGACTCAAGCCAGGGGAGGGTACGGCGCTCGCGATGTGCCTGACGGGTTTGTTTTGCGCCACCGAGCCGGATGAGGGCCTGGCGGCGGGCTTCTTCGGGGCTGAGGCCAGCGCGGATGCCGTCTGCGGTGTGCAGGTCGACGTGGCTTTCGAGTTCGGCGTCGAAGTCGGAGCCTGAGACGAAAAGCCCGCGCAGGCGCAACCAGAATGTTCGCAGTGATCGCATGTCGCCTCCTTATGCTTCGTGAGCAGGGTTGAGGAAACGGTCGAGGATTGCCGTGGTCTGCTCCCACTCGGCCGCGGCCTTCTTCACTTCGCGATGGCCGGCTTTGGTGAGCTCATAGAACTTCGCCTTGCGATTATTTTCCGAGACGCCCCAATGCGAGCGGATCGCGCCCTCCTGTTCTAGCTTGAGCAGCGCGGGATAGAGTGTGCCGTAGTTCAACTGCAGCAGGTCGCCGCTGGTTTGCTCAATGCGGCGCGCCAGTCCGTAGCCGTGCAGGGGGCCCATGGTTTCAAGGGTGCGCAGAACCATGAGGGCCAGAGTTCCCTGCCAGACATCCTTCTTGTCGCCCATTTTGTTCTCCTCTTGCCAAGCAATAGGAAGACTATACACACCGCTCTATGGGAATGCAATACGAAAGATTTTGACGGCTGGTTCCCTGCTGGCGGAAGAATCCAATTTGAGCGCAGTGTGCGGAGTGGATTGGTTGTGGTAGGCTGGCGCGTAGATTCTCTGTTTTCACTGGAATTGGGAGGCTTACCTATGCTGTTGCGTGTTCTTGCCGCTGTCGCTGTGGCCGTGAGTGTTTTTCCTGTTGCCGCGCAGAATTCGGCGCCTGCCGGTCTCGACGCTTCCGTCCGGAAGCAGTTGCCGGGCCTGGAGGTGACGTACAAGCATCTGCACCGCAATCCCGAGCTCTCGCACTATGAGCAGCAGACCTCGATTTTTATGGCGAGCGAGCTGCGCAAGCTGGGTTATACGGTAACGGAGCACGTGGGCAAGTATGCCGACGGCTCGCAGGCGTGGGGCATTGTGGCGATTCTTGAAAACGGTTCGGGCCCGCGCCTGTTGCTCCGCACCGAGCTCGATGCGTTGCCTGTGGAAGAGAAGACCGGCCTCGACTACGCCAGCACCGTGAAGACCACCAATGCGCAGGGGCAGACGATTCCCGTGATGCATGCATGCGGACACGACATCCACATGACCGTGCTGCTGGGCGTGGCGCGGGAGTTGGTGGAGCGGAAGAGCCAGTGGCACGGGACAGCAATGCTGATTGGGCAGCCGTCAGAGGAGACTATCGACGGCGCACGCGCCATGCTTGCCGATCATCTGTATGAGCGCTTTGGGCGGCCGGACTTTGTTCTCTCGGAGCACGACGATTCAACCAATGCGGCGGGCACGATTGCGATCAAGGGCGGGCCGCTGCTGGCCAGCTCGACCAGTATTGACGTGGTGATGCGGGGGATTGGCGCGCACGGCTCCGCTCCGCAGGCCGGCAAGGATCCTATTCTCGAGGCGGCGGAATTTGTGGTGCTGGCACAGTCGATTGTGAGCCGGCAGATTGATCCGCAGGAGCCCGCGGTGATGACGGTGGGCACCATCCATGGCGGCACCAAGCGCAACATCATTTCCGAAGAAGTGACGATGGGGATTACGCTGCGCACGTATTCCGACAAAGTGCGCGATCAGATCATTGCGGACATTCGCCGCACCGCGGAGGGCGTCGCGGTGGGCTACGGCGTGCCCGCCGATCGCATGCCAATTGTGACCGTGAGTCCCACGGAAATTACTCCGGCCACCTACAACGATGCAGCACTGGCCGAGCGGCTCCGCAAGGTTGCCGTGGCTGCGTTGGGCGCCGATCGCGTCAATCCCGCTGACTCGGTGATGGGGTCAGAAGATGTGGGACTGTTTTCACTCGACGCCAAAATTCCCGCAGTCATGTTCCGGTTGGGCGCGGCTGACCCTGAGAAGCTGGCACAGGCCAAGGCGACGGGGGTTCCGCTGCCTGGGCCGCATTCGCCGTTGTTCGCGCCGGTGTATGCGCCAACCATCACGACCGGCGTGACCGCGATGACGGCCATGGCATTGGATATTCTGCAATAGCGGTAGTAGTTGCCTGCTCGCTATTTCGACGGGTCGACCAATGCCTGATCGACGACGGCGTGGCTCTTGTACTCGAGAGGGTGATTGTCCGGGCTGCTCATGCGCTGAATCATGCTGACAAAGACGATGTCGTTGGTGGGATCGACCCAGAACCAGGTACCTGCCGCGCCGTCCCAGAAAAAAGTGCCTTTACCGTCGGAGAGATTAGCTTCGCCCGGATCGGAGACGACCGCGCAGTCGTAGCCCCAGCCGAAGCCCGGCCGGATGACGGAGAGGCCGATACCGAATTCGCCGGTTTGAATTGCGGCGGGCACATGGTTTGTGGTCATCAGCTTGACAGTGGATGGAGCAAGGATCCGCTTGCCGTCGAGTTCGCCGCCGTTGGCCAGCATTTGTGCAAAGCGGTAATAATCTTCCGCGGTGGAAACCAGGCCGCCGCCGCCCGAGGGCATGGTGGGCTGCGTGGCATAGTCACCTGATGTGTTAGCCACTAACTCGCCCCCGGGGCCGCCATGGTAGTTTGCAGCGAATCGCGCACGCTTGTCTTCAGGGACGTAAAAGGCTGCGTCCTTCATTCCCAGCGGCTCAAAAATATGGCCGCGCATGAAGTCAGGCAGCGACTGGCCAGATAATTTCTCGACGATGTAACCCTGAATATCCATGGAGCTGCTGTAGAGCCAACCCTGACCTGGCTGGTAGAGCAGCGGGATCTTGGCGAGCTTGTCGATCATCTCCTGAAGATTCTTGGATTGCATCACCTTCAGGTCGCCATACAGGTCGTCGGCCGGCGACTTCCCTCTGCCGTAGCTGAAACCGGCGGTGTGGGTAAGCAACTCACGCATGGTTGGGGCATGGTCGGGATCGACAAGGATCATTTTGCCGTCGGCGTCGACGCCTTTCTGAACCTTGAGGTGCGCGAACTCCGGAATGAATTTCGAGATGGGGTCGGAAGGCAGCCACTTGCCCTGCTCGTAGAGAATCATCATCGCGACCCCTGTCACCGGCTTGGTCATGGAGTAGTCGCGAAAAATGGTGTCTTTGGTCATGGGCGCGCCGGTTGCCATATCGCGCTGGCCGTAGGTGCGGTACTCCACAACCTTGCCGTGCCGCGCCAGAATGGTGACGGCGCCGCTGAGGTGTTTCTCGTCCACTTCATTCTGGATGAGTGCGTGTAGCCGCTCGAGACGCTCCGTGGAGAAACCGACCGATTCCGGTTTGACCACTGTGAGGTCGAGCGCATGGCGAGCCGGCGGGGCCGTATGCGGCTGCTGGGCATGGGTCGAGCGAAGAGCAAAAGCAACGGCAAAAGTGAAAAGCGCCAGGCGGCCAACAAATGCGATTCGATGCGATGTCATTCAGTCCCTCGTCATAGGGAGTGACGGTTCGCCACTCTGCTAAGCCGCATCCTTTTTATCAGGCGAGGAAGGGACACGCAAAAGCCATCAGTAGATGAGCTTCAGCGAGAACTGAATCTGACGCGATGTCCCCGCGGTCCTGCTGATTTCGCCGAAACCCGAGCCGTTCAGAATATTCGCAGGCAGGCCCATATTTACAATGTTGAACAGATTGAAGAATTCCGATCGGAATTGCAGATCCATTCGCTCGGCTCCGCTCCGTCGACGGCCAAAGGGCGTGCTCTTGATGAAGGCAAAATCGTAATCGTAGTAGGCAGGTCCGCGGAAGCTGTCGCGCCCCAACGTGCCGAATATACCCTGGTTCGGCCCGGTCCCGCCGGCAACGTGAATCGGAATCGAGAAGAAATCCGCAGCGTTGTTCGCGCCCTCGCCGAAATAATCCTGGCGGTTCGCTCGCGCGGTAGAAAGATGCGGCGTGGCAATCTGATCGGGCCGATCGACGCCATTCGAGCCCGCACCGGTTTGCTGAATGCCGGAAAACACCGTGAAGGGCGAACCGGAGCTGATGCTCGAAATCGAAAGCAGCTCCCATCCCGCGGTAGCTTTCTTTGACACGGCATTGAGTAACGGCACGCTATCCAGATGCAGATCCTGTGCAACGCTAAGTCCGAACGAGTTAGTTACATCGAACGAGGACGGGCCTTTCTCAGGGTGCGTGTTGAATGGGTCCTGAGGGAATCCCTGGGCAACGGCGCCCGTGGATCCCGTCCCGCCGACCACCTGGCTCGTGTCGTCGATGGACTTACTCCACGTATAACTTGCCTGTAGACCCGGACCTCCGTGGCCCGTTGTTCCGGAGAGGGATGTTTGCAGGGCGTGATAGGCAGAATGCGCGGTTGCTGTTATGACGTTCTCAACCCCAAACCCACCCGTCACGTTACCCGCGCCGTCGAAGGTGGTGTGCGGAGCGAAGGCAGCGGTCGCACCAGGATAAGCATTGGGAAAACTGGTTCGGGGCAACTTTGCGCTTGCGGTGCCTACATAGCCCGCATCCCCGGTGAGATTGCCGAATTTGCGCTCAACACCGGCAGTCCAGGTGTAGAGCGTACCGTTCCCGAAGGAGCGGTCGATCCCACTGAGATTCAGCGCGCTCACCACGCCGTTGGGAGTCAGCGCAGCCATATCCTGCTCATAGCGGTTCACATCCATCGCTGTGTTGGGAGCCACCGATTTGGGATTTCCGTTGGCGAAGATATTCGCGCCCTGCGGGGTATAGGTTGCCGGAATCTGGGCGGGAGTAATTTGAAACCCGTATCGAATGGGCGCATTCGAGGTGGATTGCAGGCGCGGGTAAACCGCGAAGGGGGTGGATCCGGTGAGAAAGTTATCCTGCCAGATATTAGGTGGAATGGTGGTGATTCCGGCGCCGGCATGAGCAGTTAGTTTGTTTGTAACTTGCCACGATGCCTGAACGCGCGGTCCCCATGCATTCCAGTCCGTCTTGTAACCAGGCTGCGGGTTAATGACATACTCTTGCACACCATTCACTGTGAGAAAGCCGCCGGTGCGATGGGCGCGCTCCGTAATAGGCGTGTAAAGTTCCCACCGAACTCCGTAGTCAAGCGTGAATTGCGGCGTCACCTTCCAAGTGTCCTGCATGTATGCATTCACGTTGTTGCGGTTGATAGCGGCGGGACCGATGTGCGGGCCGTTCGAAAAATACGGAGGCGCAATCGCCACGGTATAAACAAACGGGCTTCCGGAAAGAAAGCTGGAGAGCGTATCGGGCAACGGATCACCGGGGTTGATATTGTGCGTTCCGCTCTGCGAGGGAATAAATTCGGTGGCATAGGCCGTCCCGCCGCCAAAGTCGTATTCGCCGTTGGGACTGATGCCGAAATACGTTGTGTCCCGATTCATGCGAACTTCCGCGCCGGCCTTCCATGCGTGCCCTCCCGTGGTGAAGCTGACGTTTTGACGGCCCTGGAAGAGATTTCCATAAGCCTGCATCACCGAGCCGGCATCCGAATCGAATGCCTCAAACAGGCCATCGTTGAATTTCACCGCCGGATCGGTATAGTCCTGCGTCGGAAAGCCGGGCGTGGAGCGGGTGATGCTGATGGAGGACTCAACCAAAAGTCGGGGCGAAACGGTGCGGGTATAGGTTCCGACGACATTGCGCTGGTGATCATCGTATTGAATGCCGAAGGCGGGATCGATGGCCGTCTGATCAGGATTGGTGGTGGGACCACTCAGGTTGTCGAGGTTGAAGCGCGCCATGAACTGATCTTTGGCGGAGAATTTGTGATCGATGCGGACGGAAAGCTGTACCGCGTCGGTTGCGACTTTCGATGCGGTTGCGTAGGTGTGCGCCTGGTAGGAACCGGCCGTATAGTTGGGCAGCGGATAGCGTGCCAGCACAGCAGCAATGCCTGGATCGACGGGGACGGTCAGCGTGTCGGTTGAACCGTCGAGATAGGTGATGTTGTCGATGCCCGTCCGCTCCAGCGCTGTGGGCAAGGGCATTACCTGTGTGGTTCCCAGCACCTGCCGAAATGCCTGCGACTGCACAAAGTAGAAAGTGCGGTTGCGGCCATCGTAGATATGCGGGATGTAGACTGGCCCGCCATTGGTGAGCCCAAACTCGTTGCGGCGAAAAGGCGGAATGCGGCCCGGATACGCCGGCGTGGCGTGGTCAAAGTAGTTGTGCGCATCGAACGCGGAATTGCGCACAAATTCGAAGAACGAGCCGTGAAAGCCACTGGCGCCGGAGCGGGTAATGATGTTCGTGAAACCCGCGGCGCCGCGCCCAACGCTCGCGGGCATCCAGCCCGAGCTCGAATCGATTCGCTCCACGGCATCCACGTTGAAGTTGGGGAATGTGGACCCGCCCATCTCCGGATCGCTGATGTCGGCCCCATCCATGGCAAACGTGGCTTCCACTCCGCGCTGGCCGTTGATGGCGAATTGCGCGGTAAAGTTGGTGGCCCCGTTGGCGTCAGTCATCGTGCCCGCGGCCAGCAGAAGCAGCGTGCCGAAGTCGCGGCCGTTGAGCGGCAGCTCGCTCACTGCCTGGCTGGAAAGCTCCTCGCCGCCCGTAGCAGCCTGGCTGGTAAGTACCCCTACGGTGAGTTCGCCACGGCTCGAAAGGGTAAGCAATGCGGCAGGCGAGGCAGCGCTCACGTCGATCGGTTGAGCGAACTCAATCTTGCGGCCTTTCGTCTCGAGCATCAGCCGATACTGGCCGGCTGAAAGACCGCCAATGCGGAAATGACCGTCAGCGGAGGTGGTTGCTTCTGCCTTGGCTCCTTTGCCGCTGAGACGAACCTTGGCGTCCGCAATGGGAGCACCGCCAGAATCGCGGAGCACGCCCTGCCAGCCGGGTTGCGCGGAGGTCTGCGCCCAAAGCGTTACGGTTGACAGGAAAACGACGAAGAGAATCAGGGGCTGCAAGCCCCTTCCTCTGCCTTTTGGAATGAAAGCGGCCAGCCCGAAACAGAATTGATTTTTCAAGTGAATGAGGCCTTTGGAAACGAAGACGGACGAATCCGCCGGATTGTCGGCACAGAGAATTTCAACCCGATGCGTACCAACAATTATAGTCGGCCGATTCATCCGAACCATACGTGCCGGGGCTCACAGCGCAAGGCGGATCAAGAACCCTCTACACTAACAACAGCGCATGACCGATTTGCAAGCAAGCACGGATACGATTGCCGCCATCTCCACGCCACCGGGCCGGGGCGGCATTGGCATTGTGCGCCTGAGCGGACCCGAGTCTGCCTCCATTGCCGCCCAATTGGTGCGGCTGCGCCAGCCATTGGAGCACGCGCGTGCTCGTTTAGCGGATGTATTGGATGGAGACCTGAACGAAGCAGTTCAAATGGATGGTGGTCGAATCGACGAAGCCCTCGTCACCTGGTTTGCCGCGCCCAACTCCTACACGGCTGAGGATGTCGTGGAGATCGCGGCGCACGGTTCACCCGTCGTGCTGGAGCTGCTGCTCAAGCGGGCGCTGACGCTGGGCGCGCGCCTGGCCGAGCCGGGCGAATTTACCCAGCGCGCATTCCTGGCCGGCCGTCTCGACCTGACCCAGGCCGAAGCGGTACGGGATCTGATCGAAGCGCAGACGCTGACGCAGGTCCGCCAGGCTGCTCGCCAGATGGGCGGAGCACTGAGCCGTCGAGCTGCTCCGCCAAAGCACTCTCTGGTCGAACTCATTGCGCTGCTCGAAGCCGGCATTGACTTTGCCGAGGACGATGTGGACGTGACGCCTGCAAGCGAAATCGCGCGGCGCATCGCGGAGTTGACGCCGCCGCTGACAGCTCTCAAAGCCTCGTTTGCGCGCGGCCGCATCGTCCATGACGGCCTGACGCTGGCCATCGTAGGCCGTCCGAACGCAGGCAAGAGCTCGCTCTTCAACCGGCTGGTGGAGCGCGAGCGCGCCATCGTAACCGCAACGCCGGGAACCACGCGCGACCTGGTCACCGAGCGGATTTCGCTCGACGGCATTCCCCTGGAGCTGGTGGATACGGCCGGCCTGCGCGAAGGCCTCGAAGAGGCGGAGCAACTGGGCGTTGCGCGCAGCCGCGAGGCACTGGCGGACGCGGCGCTGGTGCTGGTGGTGCTGGACGCCACGCAGGCGCTCAACGACGAGGAACACCGTCTGCTCCAGGCCATCGAGGGCCGGCCCGCGCTGATCGTCGTGAACAAAAGCGACCTGGCGGAAAACGCCGAAGGGTCGCCTCAGTTTGTCGGTATTCCCGCGCTGCGAACTTCCGCCCTTCGAACTTCCGCCCTCACTGGAGAGGGCATTCCAGCGCTGCGGGAGAGGATTCTCGCTCTGGCGACCGGTGGAGCTGCGGAAGAACCGGGTATGCTGACCAGCCTGCGCCACCACCAGGCCATTACCACCGCTCTGGCAGCGCTGGCGGATGCCGGCCAGGCCAACGCAAACGGCATCCCGCACGAGATGATCCTGCTCGATCTCTATCGCGCGCTCTGGGCTCTGGATTCGTTGACCGGCCAGACCACCTCCGACGACATCCTGAATCTGATTTTTTCCACATTCTGCATCGGGAAGTAGAGGCGGTCGCAAAAAGAACCCCGGCTTTCGCCGGGGTTTTCCCTGGAGGAGGGGAAATTCAACTACATCGCGCCGGCGAAGCTGGGCGCCATGGCACCGTTGTTCGTCTCGAGAAGTGCCTGCATCCGCGCGGTCATTCCGCTATACATAGCCGCGGCGCGGGATGCATTCACGCAGATGCCTTCATTCACCTGGCTGAAGGCGTACCTCACAAGAGCGGTCATCACACAGACGCGAATCTGGATGGCGTCGCTGCGCAGCGATTCAAGCAGCAGGCGGTCCACCGACTCGCTGTTGCGGGCGGCGTAGTCGGCCAACTCCATCATCACGCTGGCGTTCTGGTACATGGTCCACAAACCCTGCGCGCCCTGGATACACTGCCAGCGTTCCTGCGGCGTGGCGTCCGCGCCAAGGCTGGAGAGACCGGCCGTGCCCTGCGCGGCTATCCAGTCCGGCTGCAGCCGCGCCACCAGCGAATCCCACGACTGGTCATTGCGCCGGCGCACGCTCCTTTGCCAGTGGACCAGGTAAAGCGCCACGAATGCGACGGTAGCGATTGGAAGCAGAATAATAATCATCGGTTTTCCTTCGACCGACTGGCCGAGGCCTCTGATTGCTCAGAGCCGCCTCGGCCCGTCCGCGCCTCCACAACTTGACAGCGCTAGTACTCATTCCTGAGCACATAAGTAACGTAAAGTAACCTATCTTGGAAATCAATGACACTTCCGTGTCAGGCAGAGGCCCATATTTGGGGGTGTTTAGCCCTCTTTCCGGAATGGCCGGCTCTTAATCTGCCCTGCCCCCTCGCGGAGCGTCAGAAGCTGGTTGGCGGCGACTGCCTTGAGGGATTCGACCAGCCCGGAGGGCCAGTGGACCTCGACATCCGCATTGGCTGCCGCGCCCAACCCGAAGTGTAGCCGCGGGTCGTTCGAGCAGATAAAGCTGGTTCCGCTCATCTGCTCCTGCACCTGCACCTTGCCGCCGTAGCGCACCAGAACGCGCGCCCCAATCGCGCTGCGGTTGCTTTTCGTGCCTTCAAGCCGGATTTTGAGCCAGCGATTGCCCGCCGGCGCGTCGTTGCGCAGCAGGCTGGGCGGCTCATTCACGTTCATGATCACCACGTCCATGTCGCCGTCGTTGTCAAAGTCGCCAAAAGCAGCGCCACGGCCGCAGTGCGGCGTCGTGATGCCCGGCCCGGCCTCAGGACCCATCTCGACGAACGTGCCGTCTCCCTGGTTGCGAAACAGGAGATTCGGGCTGCGCGCCGGAAACCGCGGCGAGACCTTGGCAACCTCGGGGTACACGCTCCCAGAGGACAGGAACAGATCCGGATAGCCGTCGTTGTCGAAGTCCACCAGCCCCACGCCGAAACAGACAAACCGCGTTTCCTTGTTCAGGCCTGCCTCGATGGTCACGTCGTCGTAGTTGCCGTGGCCGTCGCTACGGTAAAGTCCTGTGGCCTGGTTGTAGAAGTGCGTCTTGACCAGGTCGGTGTGCCCGTCGAGATTGTAGTCGCCCGTGCACGCGCCCATGCCACCCATCTTCCGGCCCTCGCCGCTGAGCGCCAGGCCGCGAAACAATGCCTCCTCGCGAAAGGTGCCGTCATGGTTGTTCATCAGCAGAAAAGAGGGCGTTGAATCGCAGGCCACGAAGATATCCGGCCAGCCGTCTTCATCGGCATCGAGGCTCAGCACGGTCAGCCCATACGACCCGTGCAGCGCGGCAACGCCCGATTCCTTCGAAACGTCGGTGAACGTGCCATCGCCATTGTTCCGGTAAAGGAAATTGCGTGCCTTCGGCAGCCCTTCGGGGCCGCACATCACCGGCACGCCCTCGTAGTTGCAGTTGGGCACGGCCATCGACGGTTTGGGCGCGTCGGCCAGATCGATCTCCAGATAATTCGAGACAAACAGATCGAGATGGCCGTCGCGGTTGTAGTCCACAAACGTGCAGCCCGTGCTGTAGCGCGTGGTGGGGTAAAGCAGGCCCGCCTTGGCCGTCACGTCGGTAAAGGTGCCGTCGCCGTTGTTTCTATACAGGATGTTTTGTCCGTAATAAGTTAGGAAAAGATCCTCAAACCCGTCGTTGTTATAGTCGCCCACGCAAACGCCCTGCGCCCAGCCGGAGCCGAGCAAACCAGCCTTGGCCGTCACATCGGTGAACGTTCCGTCGCGGTTGTTTTTGTAGAGCCGATTGCTCGCGTCGGGAGGTGTGTTTTCGAGCCTGCGTCCGCCCGGGATAAAGATGTCCATCCAGCCGTCGTTGTCGTAGTCGAAAAACGCGCAGCCCGTGCCCATCGATTCGACGATGTAAGTAAATCTGTCCGGCTCGCCGTAGACCATGGTCGCCGTCAGGCCGGCGGCGTGTGCCACATTCACAAAGCGCGAAAATGGCGTCGCCGGCTTTGCGGTTGGGAGCGCGGCTCGAAGTTCCGCCGGAATGAGCGCTGGCGCGAGCGCGGCCGGCATCGCGCGCAGCAGGCGGCGGCGCGTCCACTCCCGGCTGGGTTCCAATCCGCTGATCGTTCCCGGCCCGCGTGTCTTGCTCGATTTGTCGCTCGTCTCGTCGTTCATCTTGGGGAAGCTTGCTCCTCGGCTGGCTATTGCCGGGCCTGCCCGGCGGCAAGCTTCCGGCTCAGGTCCAGAGCGCCGGCGTTGTTGGGGTCGATCTTGAGTGCATTGGCCACAGCGTCCTGCGCTTCCTTCGTCCGGGATTCCGTGGCCAGCGTTGCGGCCAGCGAAAGCCACGCCTGTACATTCTCAGGAACTGCTTTCACGACCACGCGAAAATGCTGCTCGGCCGCAACATTGTTGCCGCCCTGAAATTCCATGTAGCCCAGGTCATACTGCGCGAGCGCGAAATTGGAATCGGCCCGGATCGCCTGCTCCAGCGCGGCGCGCTGGCCGGCCGCGTCTCCCAGTTCACCCAATACGACGGCAAGCCGGTATGCCAGCCCGGCGTCCTGCGGCTCAAGCGCACAGGCCTCGCGATAGAGATCGGCGGCTTTCCGGTTGTCGCCGTCCTTCGCTGCCTGCGCGGCCTCGGTCGCCTTGAGCACAGACTGTTCTTGATCGTCGTCTTCCTTCAGCTTTTGCTGATAAAGCTTGAGCTGCTTCTGCGCCTCGTCGTTTTCACCAAGAGCCCGCAGCATCTTGGCCAGTTCGGCTCGAACCTGCGGTTCGGTTGCGCCCAGTTCGACGGCCTTCTCAAGCTGCACCTTCGCCGCGGCCGGTTCGTGCAGTTCGGCCAGCACCAGTCCGAGGTTGACGCGGGGGTTTATGTCGTTGGGATTGACCGCGACCGCTTCCTCAAGATGTTTCCGCGCCGCGGCGTAGTCGCCCGCCTTGCGCTCGAGGAAGCCGTTGAGATTCAGCAGATCGGCGTCCTTCGGCGCAAGCGCCAGCAGTTTCCGGCCCAGCGGCATGGCCGCGTCGTTGTCTCCAATCACCACCAGCGTGCGGAAATAGATGCGCTGCGCCTCGAGGTCGTCTGGCTTCTGCCGCGCCAGCTCTTCAGCGAGGGTTTGCGCCGCCGCGTAATGCGATTGGTGCGCCTCAAGCGAGACCAGCGCTCCCGTCACGCCATCGGAGTAGGGATACGCCTTCAGCGCCTCGCGAAGCACCTCGGCAGCTTCATCGAACATCTGCGCTTTTCGATAGGCAACGGCCAGATCGACATTCGTGCTTTCGTCGCGCCGCGCGTTGCGAAGCAGCCGGATCGCACCCTGGTAATCGCCAGTTGCGATGAAAGCTCTTGCTAACCCGTCCAGCGCCCTGCTGGAGCCGGAGTCGATCGCCAGCGCGGACTGAAATGCCTGAACAGCGCAGTTTGCCCGATGATCCTGGCTGAACCAGTCGCCTAACGCCGCATACGCGTCCGCCCCGGGATGAGCCTTGACCTGCGCCTCAAGCGATGCCGGCCCCGCACACTCCTCTGCCGATACGGATTGGGATACAGCGAGGCACAACGCCGGTAGGCTGGCCGCAACGAGAGTTGAAAAGACCAGCCCCGTCGTTACGCGCATGCGAAGCTTAGCCATCCTTTGGATCGTACTCCCCGAACCCGCAATGAGTTTGGCGGTTCTGAGCGAGCATACTTGAGCAGTTGCGGCAGGGGCAAGAGAAGCCCCAGCCTCTCCCCCTGAATTTCAAAACACATGTGATTCGCTTCAGCGGCTGGCGCTTCCCTGACGGAATGCCCTCTTGTTCTCATACATGGCGGAATCCGCCAACGCCAGAAGATTCTCAACGGAAAGGTTCTTTTCCGGATCGAATTTGACTTGCCCCACGCTGAATTCGATCGCGTATCCCGTTTCCTCTACGCGATTATTCGCTTCGATCCATCTCTGCAGCCGCGACAGGAAATCGGACACTGTCTCACTGCCTGTTCCGGTCAGCAACACGGCGAACTCATCTCCGCCCAGGCGTCCAATCACGTCGCTCACACGGCAAACGGTGAGCAGGCCACGCGCAAAGGTCTTCAGCGCGCGGTCGCCTGCGGCATGGCCGAGCGTGTCATTGATCTGCTTGAAGCGATTGAGGTCGAAAAAAAGCAAAGTTGCGGGCCTGCCCATTCGCTTGCACACTGAAAGCGCATGCCGTGCCAGGATCTCGAATCCACGCCTGTTGGAGAGTGTGGTCAGGTCGTCTGTCACCGCCAATTGAACCGCGGTCAGCTCCTCCGCCACCATCCCCGCAAGGTCTCTGAGCATCTGAAGATCTTCCTCGTCGAACTCGTGCGGCTTGTCGTCGATGACGCACAGGGTTCCGAGGTTTGCGTCGCCCACTTTCAGCGGACACCCGGCATAAAAACGAACGTTGGGGTCGCCAACCACCAGCGGGTTGTCAGAAAAGCTCTCATCGCGAGCCGCGTCGGGAACTATGAAGACGTCGTCTCCAAGGATGGCATGGGCGCAGAACGATACATCGCGCGGAGTTTCGCGAGCCGACACGCCGATTCTCGACTTGAACCATTGGCGGTCCGTGTCCACCAGTGAAATCAGCGCGATGGGCACTGAGAACAGCTTCTTTGCCATGCGCGTGAGGCGATCGAAGCGCTCCTCCGGCTCCGTATCGAGGATGTTGAGCAGTCGCAGAGTAGCGATCCTCGCGTCTTCATTCACCGGGGTGGGCGCTGTTTTCATGAGGAATAAGTAGTTCAATCCTACCGCATTTACCAGGAAGCGGTCCGCTCAATGCGGTTAAAGTCGCTCGACCGCTTCTAC
>Ga0182012_10003633_pt1 | contig 16355 bp, 8 predicted proteins | sample 612S2SmetaG_FD_120486 | JGI IMG/M metagenome (GOLD analysis project Ga0182012, IMG submission 120486) | Permafrost microbial communities from Stordalen Mire, Sweden - 612S2S metaG | ecosystem: Environmental > Terrestrial > Soil > Wetlands > Permafrost | place: Sweden: Stordalen | collected...
ATCAGCCCGGCCCCCGAGCCGGCGCCAGTGCCGGCCAAAAACCAGGCGGTCACCAGGGAGGCGCACGCCACGCCGAAGCTGATGGACATCTGTTGCGCCGTACTGGCGATGGTGGTGGCGTCGCTGGCCTGGGCGTCCGCGGTGTCGGCATAGGCCAGCGAATTCATGCTGGTGAATTGCAGCGCGGAAAAACTGCCCTGCAAGAAACTGAACCCCAAGATCAGCCAGACCGGCGTGCCCGGCCCCACCAAGGAAAACAGCATGATGGTCAGCCCGATGCACAGCGTGTTCCCCAGCAGGACCGTCCGGTAGCCCAACCGGTTTAGCAGGCGGGAGGTCACGAGTTTCATGGCAATGGCCGCCACCGCCTGCGGCATGGTCAACAAGCCCGCCTGCCAGGCGGGATAGCCCAGGCCAAGCTGGTATAACAGGGGTAGCAGGAACGGCATGCCGGCGATGCCCAACCGGGTGGCAAATCCGCCCAAGACGGAGGTGCGGAAGGTCCGCAGCCGGAAGATCCCCAACGGCAACAGCGCCTCGGGCCGCCCCAACGCATGGCGCACATAGGCCGCCAGCAAGGCCGCCGACGCCAGCAGCAGCCCCGCGATGACCAACGGCGGCGACCGGTGTTCCCCAAAGATTTCCAGCACGTAAGAGAACAGCGCCACCCCGGTGGCAAACAGGCAGAAGCCCCGGCGGTCGAACCGCCCCGGCGCGTCTTTACGATGGTCCGGCATGAACCGGTGGACCAGATAGAGGCCCAGCGCCCCGACCGGCAGGTTGAGCAAGAAAATCATCCGCCACGGCATCCACCGCACGATCACCCCGCCCAGGAAGGGCCCGAGCAGCGGCCCCATCAGGGCCGGGATGATCACGAAGTTCATCACCCGCAGCATTTCGGACTTGGGAAAGGTCAGCAGCAGGGACAGCCGCCCCACCGGCAGCATGATGGCCGCCCCCGCCCCTTGCAGCACCCGCGACGCGATCAGCATCGGCAGGTTCACGGAGAGCCCGCAGCACAAGGAACCGATGGAAAACAAGAGCACGGCCAGCGCGAAGACGCGGCGGGTGCCAAACCGGTCCGCCACCCAGCCGCTGAGGGGGATGAACACCGCCAGCCCGATGGTATAACTGGTCACCACGGACTTGAGGCTCAGGGAGGCCACATGCAAGCCCGCCGCCATCGTCGGCACGGCGGTGTTTACAATCGTGGCGTCCAACTGCTGCATGAACAGCGCCACGGCGACGGTCCACGGCAGAAACCGCCGCGCTTGGGCCAGGGCGGCGGTTTCCGGCCCCGCCTGCGGGTCGGCGGCGGGCGGGCGGGATGAGTCGGCGGCAGTCAATTTAGTGCGGCCCAGCGTCGCAGAAAACGGCGTGATTCGCCAGCGCATAAGCGCCGCACGATTACCGGAAAACCAGGCGGCCCACGAATCGCACGAATCCCCCAAATGGGGGAAATTTGAGGAGACTGGGGCGCTGACTCCGCAGCAACAACAGGACATCCCGCGCGTGATTGAGATCGGAAAGAAATTCGGGCTGGAGTTTCCACCCCCGCCCGGCGGGTGAAGGAACGTGCTCATCTCGGGATGTTCGGGCTGACACGCCGGTCATCATTGCCCCCATTAGATTTTGGCCGACTACCACGTTTATCATCGAGCCGACATGTCGGCCCGGTTAACGGGCATGGACCCTCTTTGGGCGCTGGTAGAGGATGAAACACGGGTGCATGCTCGCGCGGGCGCGCGCGCGGCGGCGGACGAGGGCGTCCGCCGCCGCACCCGAGGCGGGTGCGCTCCCCAGTTTCTTAAGAGCGGTGATCCCGCGACGGCGGGACACTCCAAAAGGCGGCGCGCCGGGCGGCCGTCAGATTTTGACCTTGAATTGTTCGCCTTGCACCACCGACCGGGCGAAGCCGGCCAGGAGTTCGGGGATTTGTTTCAAGTCCCGCAGGCTGACGACTTCCACCGGGGAGCGCAGGCAGCGGTTGGGGAGGCGGTCAAGCAAAAGATGGGGACGGGCCGTCCCCACCCCGACTTTGCCGGCAGCCTTGCCCGACAGCCGCTTCCATCACATATATTGCTTTACATGATAAGCACTTTTATTCATGATCATCGGCGTCAATTTTCGCAGGCCGATCCATTGGGTTCCGAGGAAGACACCGGTTTAAACGACCGGTGTCTGGAGTTTGCGGCCGGTCCCAATGGGGAGTTTGAGTTGAGCTCAGATTAACCAAGTCATAAAAATCATGAAGAAAAGGACATCCATCCGGTGCCTGACGCTGGTGGCCGCCAGCGTGGCCCAAACGTGCCGGGCCGACCTGATTATAGGCGGGACGGACAACGCCACCTGGCCCAACCCCGGCGATGCCAACGCCATCATGAGCTACACGGTCGCGCCCACCGATCCGACCACGGTTTCACCGGCCGGCGGCTACGTTCGCATCGGATCGTCCGGCACGGGCTCGTTGGACATGATTTCCGGCACATTGACGCTGGATTGCACGGCGTACGGGGCGATTGTGGGGCAAGCCTCCGGCAATGGCACGTTGACGGTTGACGGGGGGGCGTTGACTTGGAATGCCACCGGGTACGCCGAACAATATTTCTTCATTGGCAATTCCTCTTCCACCGGGGTGGTGACGGTGAACAGGGGAACCTTCGCCTTGAACGCGAACAGCTTGCTGATAGGCCGTGATCCGGCTGGAATTGGCGTCTTGAACATCAACGGCGGCGTGACGACCTGCAATGCCGGCACCGTTGGGTTGGGGAGCGGCGGCAGTCCGGATGCCACGACCAGCGGCACGATTAATTTTGGCGCCGGTGACGGGGTGCTGAATTTTACCGCCACGCTCCCGGCGATTACGTTTGGGACCAGCGGGGGCGCCAATCACATCAACTTCCAGAGCGGTTCCGGCGGCAAGTTGGAAATCCAGGGCTGGACGCAATCCCAGTTCGCGGCCTTGGTGGCCGCCGGTGACATCCGCACCAACGGCGTGACGACGACCGATCCCGCCCTGTTTGCCTACAGCAGTTCCAACGGGACGGGCATTTTCGGGCTGGCCGCCACGGCGTCGCCGCCGAGCTTTGGCCGGATTCAAGCAACGGCGAACGGATTGGTGATGAGCGGCTCGGGCGGCACCGCCAACGCCGTTTATTATTTGCTGTCCGCCACCAATCTCGCCCTGACCCAGGCCAGTTGGACGCGGGTGCTGACGAATCAATTTGATGGCGGCGGCAATTTTGCCTTCACAAATGCCCCCGCCACCAACGCGGCGCAAAGCTTTTATCGGTTGCAGTTGCAATGAAAAGGTTCGGCAGGGGATCAAGCTGGGGAAATCTCCTGGCGTAAAAAAAGTCCGAAGGCGGCGAAGGGTTGGGGAAATTCAAATTCCAACCGGCATCCACATTCATCATCGAGCCGACATGCCGGCCCGGTTAACGGGCACGGACCCTCTTGGGGTGCTGGTAGAGGATGAAACACGGGTGCATGCTCGCGCGGGCGCGCTCGCGGCGGCGGACGAGGGCGTCCGCCGCCGCACCCGAGGCGGGTGCGCTCCCCAGTTTCTTAAGAGCGGTGATCCCGCGACGGCGGGACACTCCAAAAGGTGGCCGACGGGGGGATGATTGGTAAGATCCAAGCGTCCCACCACGGCGGAAGTTGCTGTGCCCGAGGACGGGCACTCTCCGGGGATTGGCGGGCGGAGGGTGAGGGTTACATGTCAACGTGGGCAGGCGGACGGGAACCGAATCCGGCACCCGCTTCGGGGTGCGCTACGGTCGGGGACGAATCCGGGGGTGTCGCTCATGCCAACCCCCGGCTACTCTCTGGCAACCCTCCGGGTTGGCTTCACCGCGCCGGGCCTTTAAATCTTCACCTTGAATTGTTCGCCTTGCACCACCGACCGGGCGAAGCCGGCCAGGAGTTCGGGGATTTGTTCCAAGTCCCGCAGGCTGACGACTTCCACCGGGGAGTGCATGTAGCGGTTGGGCAGGCTGATCAGGGCGCTGGCAATGCCGCCGCGGGTCCAGAAAATCACGTCCGTGTCCGTGCCGCCGGAGCCGGACATGGCGCGGTGCTGGAGGGCGATTTGTTGGGCCGTGGCGACGGATTCGAGCCGCGCGACCACTTCCGGGTGGTTGCAACCGCCGTGGGTGAGCACGGGGCCGCCGCCGAGTTTGATGTCGCCGAACTGGGTTTTGCTGACGGTGGGATAGTCGGTGGCGTGGGTGACGTCCACCACCAGGGCGGCATCCGGGTGCAGCGAGTAGGCGATCTGCCGCGCGCCGAGGAGGCCGACCTCCTCCTGCACGTTGGAGACGGCGCAGACTTCGGCGGCGAGCGGGCCGGGGGAGGCTTTCAAGAGGCGCAAGGCTTCGGCCACGGCGAAGGTGCCGATGCGATTGTCAAAGGCGCGGGCCACGGCCAGGTCGTTGCGCAACAGGTCAAATTGGGCCGTGAGGGTGATGGGATCGCCGATGCGCACGAGGGTCTCGGCCTCCTTGCGGGTGGACGCCCCGATGTCAATGAACAGGTCGTGCATCTTGGGCGGTTTGGGGTCCTTGTCGTCGTGGGTCAGGTGCGGGGCGACATTGCCCACCACGCCGTTGACGGGGCCCTGGCGGGTGTGAATGATCACGCGCTGCGCCTTGGTGATGGCGGCGCTCACACCGCCGGCCTTGACGACGGAGAGGTAACCATCATCGGCGATGTAATTGACGGCCATGGCGATTTCATCGGCATGGGCGGCGAGCATGAGGCGGGGGGAGCCGCCCTTGTTGAGGACGGCCACGCAATTGCCGTAGGCGTCGGAGAAGGTTTCGTCGGCGAAGGGTTTGACATAATCCAGCCAGACGCGCTGGCCGGCGACTTCAAAGCCGGTGGGGCTGGGGGTGTTGACCAACGTCCGCAAAAAATTCACTGATGGCTCTCTCATGCCGCACACCCTACGCCATCCGGGCCGCGGAGTCGAGCGGGGAGGGGAAAAGAAAATCCATTCGTCCCGCCGGGCGGGACGGGCTGGGCTCAGGGAAGGAACTGCCAGGGGATGCCTGCTCGCGCTGAAGCGCTCGCGGCGGCGGACGGGGGCGTCCGCCGCGGCGCCCGAGGCGGGCGCGCTCCCCAGTTTGTCAGACGCCGGGGGCGCCGAGGGCGCGGGCGATTTCCCGCGCCAGCACGGCCGGGTCCACGGGTTTGAACAGGAGGTTGCCGGCGCCGGCCGCCCGCGCCTCCCGCACCAGGGCGTGCTCCAGGAGGCCGGTGGTGATGAGCACGGGCAGGTCCGGGCGGAGGCGCCGCAGCGCGGCCCGCAATTGGTTGCCGGTCAGGCCCGGCATCGCGAGGTCGCTCAAGACCAGGTCGTAGTGCTCCGGCCGGGCCTGAAAGTGCGCCAGGGCCGCCTCGGGGTCTTGGAACCAGGTGACCCGGTACCCCAGCCGGGCGATGATCTGCTCGGCGGCGCGGCCGGCGAGTTCGTCATCGTCCACCAATAGAATTCGTTCATGGTTCCGGCTGGGGGCGGCCGGCAGTTCCACCGGCGCGGTGGCCGGCGCCTCCAGATCCGGGCGGCCGGGCAGGCGGACCTGGAAGAGCACACCCCCCGCGGGTTCGCGCAGGATGACGAGATCCCCATGGTGCGCTTTGACGATTTCCTGAATCACGGCCAGGTCCGGACCGTGGAAGGCCGGCACGGGCGGGTGCGGATCGGCGCCGGCGTGGGCAACGGTCAATTCTGCGCCCGGGCCAATGGTGGCGTTACCGTCCGCCCCGATGACCGGGAAACCGCAGCGCACCAAATTCACCCGAAGCTGCCCGTGGTTTTCCAGTCGCGCCGGGCCGCCGGGCAGGCACAGTTTCATAATGAGCTGGTGGATGAGGGTGGGGTCGGCCAGCACCGGGGGGCAGTCCGGATCCAGTTGGCTGGTGACTTTGACCATGCCGGGGAGGGCGGCGCGGAGCAGTTTCACGCATTCCTTCAGCAAGGGCTGCAAATGGATGAGGCTCGGTTCGCCCTCCCGCTGTTGGGTAAAGGTGGCGACCTGCTGCACCACCTCCCGGCCGCGCCGGCCGGCCACAAAGATCTGGTCGAGAAACTCCCGGGCGGGATGGTCCGGCGCCAGATCCATTTTAAGCAGTTCCGCGCTGCCCAGCATGGCGGCAAGGACGTTGTTGAAATTGTGCGCCAGGCCGCCGGTGAGCGCGCCGATGGCCTCCATTCTCTGCGCGCGGCGCAACTCGTCCTCCAAACTCCGCAGCCGGCGCTCCGCGTCCCGCTGCGCGGTCAGGTCGGCGAGGAAGCCTTTCACGACGGTAATCCGGCCTTGGTCATCGAGCACGGCCCGGCCTTGTTCGGCAACGCAGCGCCAGGGCCCGGATGCGTGCCGGATCCGGTATTCCAAGCTGTAGGGCCGCCGGGCGGCGATTGCCGCCTGAATTTCGGTCCGGACCCGCTCCCGGTCGTCGGGATGGATGAGGTCAGCCAGGCGGAGGCGGCCGGAGGTGAGATCCTCCGGCGGGATCCCCAGGAGGTCGCGACAGCCGTCACTGGCAAATTCCACGGCCCCGTCTGTATCCGGGCGGCGGCGATAAGCCATGCCCGGCAAATTGGCCATTAAAGCACGGTAACGGCGGGCGCTTTCCCGCTGTTCGGCCTCGAGGGCGCGGCGGGCGGAGGTTTCTGCTGTTAATTCTTGGAGACGCGTCCGCAGGGATTCTTCCAGTTGCCCGCGGCTTTGCGCGGCCGCCTGCAACTCGTCCAACAACTGGTTGAAGGCGGCGGCCAGATCCCGAAATTCGGCCGGAGCGGGAAGCGGGAGGCGTTCCTGGCGGCGGCCGGCAGCGGCCTCACGGGCGGATTGGGCCAGGCGTTCCACCGGCGCACAGAACCGGCGGCCCAGCCAAAAGGCGATCGCGAGGACGCCCAGCACGGTCACCACCAAACCCGCCAAGATCCAAGTTTTGGCCCGGGGATGGGCCGACGCCAGCCACCCGTCCACAAAACCTTGTCCCGCCACCAGCAGCGCCACCGCGGCCAACGCGATCCACAGTTGGGAGCGGATCTTCATGTTAAGTCCGGGATCGTCGGCCGCTGGCGATCTGGGGGCGCACAGTCATGTGGTGATGCAACATCGGAGTCCTCAGGATCACAAACCGGCCCGGACCATCCGAGGGAAGGTGAACTGGCGCTGCTTTTGATCCGCGACCGCATCCAGGCTTTTTCGCAAAATTTCGGCGAGGGCCTGCGGGGCATAGGGTTTCTGCAAAAAATTAACCCCTTCCACCAGCAGGGAATGGCGGCCGCCCAGATCGGCGCTGTAGCCGCTGGTGTAAATGACTTTGAGCTCGGGTTTGTCCGCCAACAATTGCCGGGCCAGGTCGTAGCCGGTCATGCCGTCGGGCATGACGATGTCGGTGAGCAGCAGATCAATGCGGTCCTTGTGTTTCTGCCAGACCTTGAGCGCCTCGACGCCGGATTCGGTGGTCAGCACCTGGTAGCCAAAGCGTTGCAGCATGTTGCTGACGGGCAGGCGGACGGTGAGTTCGTCTTCGACCAGGAGAATGAGCTCCTTCCCGCGGGGGAGCTTCTGGATGCCCGGACCGGAGGCTTTGCCGGCTTTTTTGCCGGCCACGGCCGGGAAATAAATGCGGAAGGTGGTGCCCTGGCCGGCTTCACTGTTCACGGTGATGCAGCCATGATGTTGCTGGACGATGCCATAAACCGTGGCCAGGCCCAGACCGGTGCCCTTGCCGGGCTCCTTGGTGGTGAAGAACGGCTCAAAAATGCGCGGCAAATGTTCGGCCGGAATACCGCAGCCGGTGTCCAGAATGGTCAGGCGGACATAGAGGCCGGGGGTGGCGCCCGTGTTGCGCAACGCCGGTTTGTCATCCAAGAGTTCGGTGCCGGTGGCGATGACCAGTTTGCCACCCTTGGGCATGGCATCGCGGGAGTTGATCGCCAGGTTCAGGAGAATTTGTTCAATCATGCCGGTGTCCGCATGGACGGAGGGCAGGTTGGCGGCGGGTTCGGACACCAGGGAAATGTCCTCGCCGAGAATGCGCTGGAGCATTTTGGCGGTTTGCGCCACCACCTCATTGAGGTCCATGGTCACCGGCTGCATGATTTGCTTGCGGCTGAACATGAGCAACTGGCGGGTGAGGGTGGCGGCGCGTTCGGCCGCCTCCAGGATTTGCTGGGAACACTCGGCGGTTTCCCAGGGTGTCAACGGGGGCGTGAGCAACTGCGCGGCATTGGCATGAATGGCGGTCAGCAGGTTGTTGAAGTCGTGCGCGATGCCCCCGGCCAACTGGCCGATGGCTTCCATTTTTTGCGACTGGCGGAGCTGGTTTTCCAGCGCCACTTCGCGCGTGACATCCCGTTTGACGGCCACGAAATTGGTGATTTTGCCGGTGGCGTTGCGGATGGGGGAAATGGTGGCCTCCTCCTCGAAGATGGAGCCGTCCTTCCGCCGGTTGATCAAATGACCAGACCAGACGCGGCCCTGGGTGAGCACCGACCACATCCGTTCATAGAAGGCGGGCTCTTGTTTGCCACTTTTGAGCAAGCGCGGGTTTTGGCCGATGACTTCCGACCGGGGGTAGCCGGAAGTCCGCTCGAACGCCGGGTTCACATAAAGGATCAGGCCCACGGCATCCGTGATGACGATGCCCTCGGCGGCCTGATCCACCGCCGTGGCCAGGCGCATATACCCCTCCTCTGTCTGCTTGCGCTGCGTAATGTCAAACATCATGCCCTGGGTGCCGATGATTTTCCCGTCCGCGCCGCGGACGGGGATGCTGACCACATGCATGTACTGTTTCTGGCCGTTGATCCCGGTGAATTCAACCTCCTCCCGGATGGATTTGCCATGTTGCATGATCCAGGCGTGATTGGTTCCGCTGGGAGCGGCGTACTTGGCGGCCAGCCCCCCGGGATCCTGCCGGGCGGTTTCGCAGGCGGCCACTTCGGCGGGGAGTTTCCCGAGGAAGTCCTCCGGGCCCGTGTCTTGGAGCCGGCAAAACAAGGAATTGACAAAGACAAAGCGGCCTTCGGTGTTTTTGAGAAAAACCCCCGCCGGCATTTGTTCCACCAAGGAATGGTAAAGCGCCTCGGACATGCGCAGCGCCAGCTCCGCGTTTTTGTGCTCGGTGATGTCAATGTTGACGCCCAGCAGGCGGATCGGGCGGCCGTCCGCATCATCCACCGCCTTGCCGCGCATCAGGGCCCAGCGCAACGCCTGGTCGCCCTGCCGGTGAAAGCGGTACTCGGCGTTGAACTCGCTCCGTTCCGCGATGGCCTGTTTGACCATCTGCCGGATGCGCTCGCGGTCCTCCGGATGGAGCAGCTCCCAGAAAGTGTCGGAGGTGTGGTCATAAGTCCCGGGGGCGAAACCAAAAATCGCCTCTTCCTCTTCCGTCCAGGTGCAGTGGTGGTGGACCAGATCCACGTCAAAGATGCCAATTTTGGCGGCCGCCTGGGCCAGCCGCAACCGTTCCTCACTGCCGCGCAGGGCCAGTTCAATCCGCCGATGTTCGACCCGGGAATGCAGGGCGGCCAAACCAAAAGCCAGGTCGTCGGCCAGCTTGGAGAGCAGATCGGTTTCCGCCGGGTCAAACGCGTCCGGGCTGCCGGCGTAAATGTTCAAGGCGCCGAAGGTATGGTTGCCAGCGGTGAGGGGCAGGCTGATGGCGGATTGGTATCCCCGGCGTTGGGCCTCCTCCCGCCAGGGGGCAAAATCTTGGTCCTCGTACAGATTGCGGAAGAGGCTCACCCGGCCGGAACGGAGGGCCTGGCCCGTCGGACCGCGCCCCAAGGGCGTGTCGGCCCAGGTGAGGTGGAGGTTGTCCACGTACCCGGATTCCCGGCCGGCATGGGCCATCGGGCGCACCGATTTGGATTCATCCGCCACGGCATATCCCACCCAGGCCATGGCGTAACCGCCCTCCCCGGCGACCAGCCGGCAGATGTTCTTCAGCAATTCGGTCTCGTCCGTCGCGCGGATGAGAATCTGGTTGCAACTGAAAATCATGTGGAGCGCGCGGTTGGTTTTGCGCAGGGAGTCCTCCGCGTCCTTGCGGCCGGTGATCTCCCGCTCATGAAGTTTCAACCGCTGGCGCTGGGCCAGATACAGCAGGCCGGCGGTGATTGCCACAAAAATCAGGCTGTTGATATGGACCAACCAGGTGATGATCTTCGGATTGTGAATAAAAAAACGGAGGAGCCCGGCGGAGAAAAATATCCACAACGAAGCCAGCCCGGCGTAAACCAGACTCGTGGTCAGGGCGATGCGGGCGTGATGGTCGCGTACTGATATACCGCTCTTACGACGCGCCCGGAAAAGCCGCCATGCTCTTATTCCGATGTTCATTTAGGGCCGAGTTTTTACAACCGTCCGAACTGATTACCAAGTGACACCAAGGATAACGGATAAAAGCCCGCGTACAAGCAATTTGTGCGTTTTTTTGGCCGGCCGGCCGGCGCAGCCGGGACGCCGGCAAGGAGCGGTCTGGGTTGCCTTCCGGCGTTGGCCCGGCAGACGGGCCGGCGGCGGCTCAGGGAGCCGCGCGCCGGAATACAAAAGGGCCGCAGGTTTGGGTGGGCGGATCAGCAACCGCGATTTCGGGTGAGCAGGAGATCGGATGATTTAAGCTGCTCGGAGACCGGCGCGCGGGCCGGCGCGCGGGTCCGGGTATGTGGCGGATGGGGTGTTGGCCGGCCGTCGTATGACGGCGCGCACGGAGTGACGCGCCCTACCCCAACTGTGGCGAGCCGACGTGAAGGGTGGGCCGGGGGGACGGGGCGGTGGCCGGATGTGGGGACGAGCCGTCCCCACCCCGACTTTGTCGGTAGCCTTAGCCGGGCCGCCGGGCGCAGCCGGGACGCTGGCAAGGAGGGGTCCTCCGGCGTTGGCCCGGCAGACGGGCCGGCGGCGGCTCAGGGAGTCACGCCGTGTCCCGGTCCGAGATTTTTCCGCAGAATCGCGGCCAGTTTGCGCGGCTCGTAGGGTTTGGGCAGAAAATTCACCCCTTCGGTCAGGGTCACCCCGGGCTCGGCCAGATCGCCGATGTATCCGCTGGTGAAAATGATCGTCAGGGCCGGCTGTTCCGCATGCAACTGCCGGGCCAGTTCGAATCCCGTCATGCCGGGCATGACGATGTCGGTCAGCACCAGTTGGATGTGCTCCTGGTTTTGCCGCCAAATCTGGAGCGCCTCCTCGCCGGAACCGGCCTGGAGGATGGCATACCCGAAACGTTGCAGCATTTTGGTGACGGCCCGCCGCACCATGTCTTCATCTTCCACCACCAGCAGGGTTTCCGTGCCTTGCGGCAATTGGGTGGGTTTGGACGCCGCGGGAAGCTCCAACGGCTGCTCGGGCATGGCCGGGAAATCAATCCGAAATGTCGTGCCCCGGCCGGCTTCGCTCAGCACCGTGATCCGGCCCTGATGTTGCTGGACCATTCCATGGACGATGGCCAGCCCCAGACCGGTGCCTTTGCCCGCCCCTTTGGTGGTGAAAAACGGCTCGAAAATGTGCGGCAGATCCTCGGGCGCAATCCCGCAGCCGGTGTCCGTGACCGTCAGCCGCACCTGGGCGCCGCGCGTGATCCCGTTGCCGGCCGGCGAGGGCATTTCCAGGTCGGTGGTGATGCTCATTTGGCCGCCCTGGGGCATGGCGTCCCGGGAATTGACCGCCAGATTGAGCAGGATGTGTTCAATCATGCCCGGATCCGCGAGGATGGGCGGCAATCTGGGCGTCAGCCGGGTGGTCATGGCGATGTGCTCGCCCAGGATGTGCGGCAGCAATTTGGCCATATGGGCCACCTCATTGCTCAAGTCCAAGCGGATGGGTTGGATGACCCGCTGCCGGCCGAACACCAACAATTGTCGCGTCAGATGGGCCGCCCGCTCGGTGGCCTCGACAATCTGCTGGGCGAAGCCCGCCACTTCACCGGAAGGCGGAGGGGTCCCCAGCAACAACAGCGAGGCATTCCCCCGGATGGCCATCAGCAGATTATTGTATTCATGCGCGATACCGGCCGCCAGTTGCCCGATGGCCTCCAATTTCTGCCCCTGCCGGAACTGGGCTTCCGTGGCGGCCTCATGGGTCACATCCCGGCGCACCCCCACATAGCTGATGATTTGGCCGGCGGCATCCCGGATGGGGGAAATGGTGCCCTCGATTTCATACAACGTGCCGTCTTTCCGTTTGTTGATCAGCCGGCCGGACCACACCTCGCCGCGGTTGAGCGTGGCCCACATTTTTTGATAGAACGCGGCGTCATGTTTGCCGCTCTTGAGCATCCGCGGACTGCCGCCGAGCACCTCGCTGGGCGCATAACCGGTGATCCGCACAAAGGCCGGGTTGATGTAGAGGATCTTGCCGGCGGCATCCGTGATGAGAATGTCCTCGGCCGCCTGTTCGACCGCCGTCGCCAGCCGGGTTTGCATCTCCTTGGCCTGTTTGCCATCCGTGATGTCCTGGCAAAACCCGAGCCACCGGCCGTCCGCCATCACCACGGCCCGCAACCAGACCCAGATCAATTTCCCGGTCCGGCTCCGCAACAAATATTCCCCTTCCAACGGCTTCTGGTCCGTCAGTGCCGCCAACGCCCGGCGCACCAGTTCAGGCTCCCCGCCGGCCAGAATCCCTCCAACGGACTGTCCCCGCAACGTGTTGCGGTCATACTCCAGCAACTGGACGGCGGCCGGGTTGCAATCCACGATCCCGCCGGTCCGGTCGACCACCAACACCGCCAGCGGAGCGTGTTCGACATACGAACGAAACCGGGCTTCGCTTTCGCGCAGCCCCTCCTCGCCCTTTTTCAGGTCGGTGATGTCCGTCGTGATGCCAAACACCTGCCAGCGGTTTTCCGACCGGGGGCGGACGGTGACGGATTGTTGCATCCAATGCTCGGCCCCGGATTTGTCCCGGCAGCGGAATTCATTGCGGAAAAACGGGGCGGCGCTCAAAAAGGCGGCGGCGGCATTCCGGTTCATCTGGGCCTGATCGGCCGCCGACCGGCAGCGCATCCAGGCCTCGTGATAGCGTTCACCGGCCGCCAGTTCCAGCGGAACCACCGCCTGGGCCGACGCCTCATCATGCACGGGAAATTCCCAGTGAAAGGGCGAAACCGGGTCCCGCACCCGCTCCCGCCAGCCGTCCGGCCCGGTCACCTCGCCGATATTCAGGATGCACCGGGTTTGCGCCAGCACCTGGTTCAACTGGTCGGCCTGGGCCTTCCAAGTGTTTTCGGCCACCTTTTTCACCGTGGCATCCCGGAACACCACCACCACCCCGATGATTTCCCCGCCCGGCTGTTTGATCGGCGCGTGGGTGAGATCAATGAGGGTTTCCCGCCCATCCCGCACGGCCAACAAAACGGGTGGGCCCGATCCCGCAGCAACTCCTTCGCGGAGCACCCGCCGGACGGGATCTTCCTCGGGCCGGTGCGAGTCAGCGCTGAGCAGGCGCAAAACCGCCGCCAATGGCTGGCCGGCGGCCTCAAGCTCGGTCCAGCCCGTCAGCCGTTCCGCAGTCGCGTTGAACAAAGTGATCCGCCCCATCGGATCGGTGATGATGACCGCGTCGCTGATGCTCTCGAGGGTCACAGCATACCGTCGCCAGCCGTCCTCCGCCCGCCGCCGGAATCGGTGCCACCCCTCGCTGAGCACGCTCACCAGCAGGCCCAACCCGATCAAGCACCCCCAGCGCAGGCCTTCTTGCGCGTTAAGGATGCGCAAGGAAACCCAGGGCGGCAGCAGGTAATAACAGGCAAACAGCGCCGACAGGCCAGTGGCCGTCAGCCCCGGCCCCCACCCGCCCACGTAGGCGCTCAGGCAGATCGGGGCCAGGAAAATCATCAGCACGGCGCCGCCGCCAAAGTCCGCGGCCAGCGGCCGGCTGAGCAGCAGGACCGCCACGGATGACAATACCGCCAGGCCATGGGCAAAGCAGAGCGGGTGCCTCTGCCAGCCAGAAGCCATCCGCGCCCACCATGCCGGTTTTCGGCCAGGGGTATTTGTCGTCATGATCCCAATTTAACCATCGTCCAGACTTAGCATGGACTTTACCGATAAATGGACGGATTTCACCCAACGCCTCCCTTCGCCCCGGACGTTTGGAAAGGCCGGGTGCATTTACCCCGGCGGACGCAGCCCGGCATTTCTTGCAACATCCGGTCCGCCATTTCTGAAATTTCATTAGATACACATTAAACACTCCTTTGTCCACCCCGGTTTGCCGGGTTTTACCGATATTTAGTTGGACTACATTTGGCGAGGCGGAAACGGGGTTCCAACTTGTGGGCGGCGCGCGTTCCCGGGCCGCCCAATTTGAACCTGAACGGGAATTATGGGAGTTATGAGAATGGATGACTGCCGATCCGGCCGGAGCCGGTCGTCGGCTCAGGCGGTAACATTCAAACCGCCGGCGGGGGCCAGACTGGCCGGCACAGGGAGCGAACTGTGGTGAGGCGACGTTTGGGCGGTGCCTTTAAGGTCGGTCTGCAAACTGGCATAGGCCTGCCGGGCGCCGGACAGATCGCCGGATTGCAGGGCGGTGGTCAGACTCTGAAAGTCCGAATTGGCCTGGCTGTTTTTGCCAAACGGCTGGTTGGCGGCGGCGGGTGAAACGCCAGACATATCCTTTTGAAAGGTGACCATGGCGTTGTGGGCGGAGGAGACATTGCCCGACTGCAAGGCGCCGCCGATGGCCTTGAAATCCTGGGCCAGCCGGCCAAAGTTGTTCTGGGTGGCGGGGCGGTAGGATTGGGTCGCCGAGGTGATACCGGATATGCTGCTCATAGGGGTTGAGATTCAGGCTGCGTTACCATGCATTTATTGCCGACACCCCTTGGTATCGGCATAAATGTACCCGCCTTGAGGAAAAAATGCGCGTTTTTTTCCGGTCTCTTTCCGGTCTCAACCGTCCCTGGCAGAAACTGCCGGGCGGTGGAGCTCTTAATTGGCCAGGGCCTGATGGATCTGGGCGCAGCCGCGCAGTTGCGTGTCCACCTTACAGATGTGGTTTTTCAACCAGTTGCCCAGCATTTCCTTGAGTTGAATCACGGCCGTAGTGGAAGCGCCATCGCGTTTGACGATTTCCACCAGGCTGGTGTAATCATGCAGGAACTGCACATGCGCCGCCTTGTTTTTGCCCCGCGCCGGGCATTGGTGTTGTTGCATGACTCCTTCCTCATGCTTGAAATGCGTTTGCGCATAATCCCCAAGGAAACCCAGCATCCGGAGCAGCTCCTCCTTCGCCGTCCCGGCCACGCAGGCCGAATGCAGTTCATTGATTTGCCGGATCAACGCCTGATGTTGGGAATCTACGGAAGCCACCCCGGTGGCCATTGCCGCCTCATCCCATTCAATTATCCCCCGCCCGTTGCCGGACGGCATGGGCATCGGCATTGGGACCGGTGAAGCGCCGGCGTGGCCGTTGGGCCGGCGGCGGACGGGCGCTCTATCGGCAGGCCGGGCAGGGCCGTTGCGGCTGAAGTGGTGTGCGCCGGCAGGTAATTCGGCCGCCTGACCGCCGCCCACCAGTTGCAATAATTCCGCCACGCTTTCCTGCATGGATGCCGCCTGGGAATTGAGTTCCTGCGCCGCCGCCGCGCTTTCCTCGGCATTGGCCGCGTTGGCTTGCGTCACCTTGTCCATCTGGCCCACCGCTGTGTTGATCTGGACGATGCCCTGAGTCTGTTCCTGCGAGGCCCCGGCCACTTCCGCCACCAGTTCGTCCACCTGCCGCGCCTTGGTCACAATTTCATTCAACGTCTCCGCCACCTTGCTGCTGAGCTCCACCCCCTGCGCCGTCTTGGTGATGGCCCCCTCGATCTTGGCCGCCGTTTCTTTGGCCGCCTGCGCGCTGCGCTGCGCCAAATTACGCACCTCGTCCGCCACCACCGCAAACCCCATCCCCGCTTCGCCGGCCCGTGCCGCCTCCACTGCCGCGTTCAGCGCCAGGATGTTGGTCTGAAACGCGATCTCGTCAATCGTCTTGATGATTTTGGAAATGTCATCCGAGGAAATTTTCAAGGCTTCCATCGCCGCGCTCATGGCCTGCATGTCCCCCACCCCTTTGTCGGCGGCAGAACGGGCCTGCTTGGCCAGGTCATTGGCCTGCCGCGCGTTTTCGGCGTTGCGCTTGGTCATGCTCGACATTTCTTCCAACGAGGAGCTGGTTTCCTCCAGTGAGGCGGCCTGCTCGCCCGCGCCTTCCGCCAGCGACTGGCTGGCCGAGGACACCTGCCCGGCCGAACCGATCAAGGAGTGGGTCACCTGCCCCAACGTGTCGGCCAACAAGGACAGGGCGCGGCGGACGCGGGTGGAATTGAGGGTCACCAGCAACACCGCC
>Ga0182012_10003634_pt1 | contig 16350 bp, 14 predicted proteins | sample 612S2SmetaG_FD_120486 | JGI IMG/M metagenome (GOLD analysis project Ga0182012, IMG submission 120486) | Permafrost microbial communities from Stordalen Mire, Sweden - 612S2S metaG | ecosystem: Environmental > Terrestrial > Soil > Wetlands > Permafrost | place: Sweden: Stordalen | collected...
ATTCCAAAGATTTTCAAATCCGAACCCCTCCTAAGTCGCTGACTTAAAAGATTTTTCAATAAATAGGGGGGGAGGGGGGCAGACCTCCGCCAAAAGAAAAAATCGGCTTCGGCCAAAGAGCGGCACCCTTCGACTAATACACGGCTGTCCCCGGCGCGCTGCTGCGAATCGCGCCCTTCTCAACCGAGAGCGAATAACTGACGCCGCCCTCGCCAGTCCACGAGTGCAGATCGAACTTCGATCCGGCTGGCGCTTTGTAGACGGCGACGCCATCGAATGTCAGCGGAATGCCGCTCTTGCAAACTTCGGGCGCTCGCGTCGGCCGAATAAAATAAACGCCCTTGCCCGTCCCGACGATGCTGACTTTGCCGTCGCCGTCGACTAAGACGGCCGACCCTTCATCGATCGCAATCTCGCGCGGATGCTTCGACCAGACATCTTTCATAATCCGCGCCAGAAAAACTAGCGTGCGCCCCATGCGATCGCGCCTGGCAAAGTGGCTGTCGGTGATGGTGTCGCGCAGCAGCGCAATCTCAAGAAAGTCGCGCACCAGCGCCACCTGCGGATGATAAGGATTGGCCAGCGCTTCCGGCGAATGCAGCTCGCTGTCGTCGGGATCGTTCAGCGCGCCATAAGAAAAATCGCCCAAGATCGCGAGCCCCGCGCTCGTGCCTCCAATCGGCTTGCCCGCGGCGATGTCGGCATTGATGGCATCCTGCACCGCAGTGCCTCGCCAATATCGAACGTAAAGTGCCTGATCTCCGCCCGCAATGAATACCGCTTCAGCGTGGCGAATGATCGCAACCACAGCCGGATCCTGCGCCGACTCGCGATCCGGAACGATCAGCGTTGCAACCGAGTTAACTTTGCACAATCCTTGCACGTAAGGGTTGTAATCGTCGTCGCCCCGCGCCCGCAGGATAAGAAAATCGCCGCCATTCGCCCGCCCGCACAGCCAGCGAAAAGCGTCGTCAAGATCGCTGCCGCCGCCCATCATCGCGATTCCGAAAGTCGCCTTAGTCTCGACATAGGAAGCGTTGCCGCTTCGGAAATATTTGTAATCGCTCGCCGCACACGCGCCCACGCAAGCGATAAGCACGATCGCGTACCTCAACAGCACAAGTCTCATGGCAGCTAATGCTAATGCCGGGTGTTGCGCAAGGCAATCCAACCATGCAATCCAAGCGCGATCATTTAATCTGAAGAGTCATGCGTTCCATCCTGCTCAAGCCCGGCCTGCGCTACATCTTTCTGGCCAACGTGATCTCCATGCTGGGCAGCGGAATGAACTCTGCCGCCGTCGCCTGGTACATTTTGCAGAAAACCCACTCCGAAATGGCTCTCGGAGAATTCGCCGTGCTGGCGACGATTCCGGCCATGATCATGCTCCCCTTCACGGGCGTGATCATCGACCGCGAAGATCGCCGCCGCCTGGTCATGATTCTCGACGCGCTCCGCGCCGTCATCATCCTCGCGGTATCGCTGCTCGCCTTCGCCGGCAAAGCGAAAGTCTGGGAACTGTACCTGATGAACATGCTCGTGGCAGCCGGCTTCTGGATGTTCTGGCCCACGATCACCGCGCTGATTCAGGAGATGACTCCCGGCGAAGAATTCGTTCACGCCAACACGTTTCTTCTCGCCGGCATTCAAGGAGGATGGCTGATCGCCGGCTCCATCGTCGGCTTCGTCTACAACCGGATCGGCCTCGGCGGAGTGCTGCTCATCGACTTCTCGACCTATGTCGTGTCGTTTCTTTGTTATTTCGCGGTGCGCAAAGGCAGGCACGTCGTGCCGCGTCCCGCCGAATTGCGAACGGATTTGATCGCTGCGGAAACTGCGCTGCAAAAATTCCTGCGTGAAATGCGCGAAGGACTACAATTCGTTCGCGGCAACCGCAAAATCACATTCATCGGAATCAGCTGGGCGCTCTTTCTCGGCGCCATGATGACCGGGGTCGTCGTCACCGCGCCGCTGAGCGAACGTCTGCACTCTGGCGCCGTGGGGTACGGCTGGCTCAACGCGGGCTGGGGCACAGGCGCATTCCTCAGCGCGCTCTACGCGCCCGCGTTGATGGGATGGTTCGGCGCGCGCCGCTCAATCGCCATCGCGATGGCTGCATTGGCGATTTGCATGATCGCTGCGCCCCACTCCCCCGTGCTGGCACTCGCCGTCTTCTTTTTCGCGGTCATGGGTTCGGGTCGCGGCTTGAGCAGCGTGGCTATGAACACGACGCTCATGCAGGAAGTCCCGCAACACTTCATGGGACGAGTGCAGAACACTTTCTACTTTGCAGGAACGGCGCTGCAAATCGTCATGGCAATCCTTGTCGGGGCAGTTGCGGAAACGAACCTGGTCATGGGGTTCCTCATCATCGGCGTGGTCTACATCTTCGCCTTCATCAGTGCCATCTGGCCCGTGCGAGAAAACGCTGCCCTGTCTGTGGCTGCGGGGGCGAAGTAGACATCGCGGGGAAACACGGAATATATTGGTCAGCGTCATAAAATCAGCGTTATGAACCAACCCGGAAGTTCCGATGTCTTAGGAGAGTTCTTGCGGCTGACGCTGGAAACGCGCGAGGCGGGTCGGGTCGCGATCGTGCGCTGTAAAGGGCGCATTGTTGCCGGCGGCGAGGCGGAGTTTTTGGGCACTCACATCGAGAACCTCTTGCCCCTTCACCGAGCGGTCGTTCTCCAGCTCAGCGAGGTCGATTTTATCGATAGCAGCGGCTTGGGCGCGATGGTGCGGAGCCGCACTCGCGCTCGCCAAACCCACGGAGATGTGGGATTGTGCTGTGTGCCAGCGCCGATTCTAAGGGTTTTGCAGATGACCCATCTGGACCAACTGTTCGATATCTCACCCTCGGAGGAACTGGCCGTGGTTGCATGTTCGAGGCTGACTGCGTCCTTCGAGAAGCTGAAAATCCACGGGCCGAGCATTTTGTGTATCCACAACAGCCTCGACGTTCTCGCCTATTTGCGAGAACTGTTGCGTCGAGCCGGCTACCAGGCATACACCAGCAGCAACCTGCATGACTCGCTGTTCGTGCTGCGCCTTACGCCGCCCGCTTTGCTGCTACTTGGCTCTGGCGTAACCGCATCGCCCGAGACGGAGCAAGCCTTTCGCGCGGCCTACGGCAAAATCCCGGTGATGAAACTGGAAAAAGATTTCTGCACAGAGGATCCTTGCGAAGCAGCGGCCGCGCTTTTGGGAAAGATCGCAGCGCGGCTCAAGCCGAGCGTCGCAAGCGTTTAGCTTAGCTCTCAACGAGAATCAAAGGTTTCTGTTGCGGCAACACTTCTCCAATTTCCGCCGCTGGAACTTTTTCCGCCTGCAATGCCTGGGTTAATTCTTTCGCTTTTTCGGACGCCACTGAAATCAGCAATCCACCTGCGGTTTGCGGATCGAAGAGCAATGCGCGGTCATCTTCGCCTGCATCTCCGTATTCAACGACGCATTCGGCGAAGTCGCGGTTTGCGATCAATCCGGCGGGAATGAATCCCGCACGGATGCACTCGATTGCACCATCGAGGCGTGGGATCTTGTTTGCGAACAAGCGCAGCGACACCTTCGACGCTAGCGCCAACTCGCGCGCATGGCCGATCATGCCGAATCCAGTGACATCGGTCATGGCGTGAACCGCGTCGCCGAACCTCGCTACGACTTCTGCCGCCGTCTTGTTTAGGGTCGTCATCGAACGCGTCGCCGACTCGACCCACGCAGATTTCGCGGCGTTTCGTTTGATCGCAGTGGTAATCACACCGGTGCCGAGGGCCTTGGTAAACAGGAGCCGATCGCCCGGCTGTGCGCCGCCGTTGGTTAACACTTTCGCGGGATCGATCAAGCCGGTGACGGCGTACCCAAACTTGGTCTCTTCGTCGCGAACGCTGTGTCCGCCGACGATGGTACAGCCAGCTTCCATCATCTTCGATAGTCCGCCAGACAAAATTCTTTCCAGAACGTCGAAGTCGCCTTTGCCGGGAAAACAAACCAGGGCCAGCGCGCTCACCGGCTTCCCGCCCATGGCGTAGACGTCGCTCAAGGCGTTCGTAGCCGCGATCTGGCCGAACGTGTAAGGATCGTCGACCATCGGAGTGAAAAAATCGACAGTCTGCACCAGCGCTAAATTCGGCGCTATGCGATACACTCCGGCATCGTCGGCGTGATCGAAGCCGACCAGGACATTGGGGTCGTTTTGCTTCGGCAGTTTCCCTAGAACTTTATCTAAGATTGCGGGGCTGAGTTTGGAGGCGCATCCTCCAGCCTTCACAGTTTCGGTGAGACGAATCGTCGAAGTTTCCGTCATGAGTCTTATGATAACGATTCATGACAGTGTCTGGCGCGCCGCTGGCTCGCGCGAGTGCGCGCCCAAAATTAACACTCGTTTAACAATCGCGGCAAACGCCCGTCATTACTATCAAACTCATGCCGCAGGATTCACTTAGCATTGCCGATAGCGCTGGCTCTCAGCCTGGCCAACGCATTCTTACCTTAACCGGAGGCCTTGTGCTTCCGACCGTGTTTAGTTTTCAGGCGACGGTGCGGGCCGATCAGTCGCAGGTTCTGATTCTTGACTTCACAGGCGTGCCCTACGTGGACTCCGCCGGCATTGGCGCTTTGGTGGGAGCCTACGTCAGCCGGCAGAACACTGGGCGAAAGCTGGCTCTAGTCGGAGTGAGTGAACGCATCCACAACGCCCTCAAGATCACCCACGTGGAACAATTCTTCAGCTTCTACGACACGGTAAGTGCAGCCGAGCAATCTGCGGTTGCGTAAATTTCAGACGGTGGCCGATTCAAGCCAAAGTGGATGGGCCGCCGTCTTAATTTCCGGGAGCTGTGCGGGCTTTTTGAGCTTCGACCCACTCATGAATCCTGGATGAGAGAACATCGAGCGGTAACGCGCCTGCTCCTAAGACTTCGTCGTTGTAGGCTTTCAGGTCGAACTTGTCGCCTAGCTGGTCTTTTGAATATTGGCGCAGCTTGAGGATTTCGAGCTGTCCAATTTTGTATCCCAGAGCCTGGGCTGGCCATGCCATGTAGCGGTCGGTCTCGCTCTGCACTTCGGCTTCGTCGATGGCGGAGTGAGTGTGGAAGAAGTCGACCACCTGCTGGCGCGTCCAGTGCTTGTAGTGGAAGCCGGTGTCGACCACCAGGCGAATGGCGCGCAGCATGTCATCCTGTAAGTGGCCGTAGTAGCTGTAGGGATCCTGATAGAAGCCGACTTCCTCGCCCAGCTTCTCGGCATAGAGTGCCCAGCCTTCGGTGTAGGCGGTGTAGTACTCATTCTGGCGGAAGGGCGGCAGCGATGGCAGCTCTTGCGCGATGGAAATCTGCATGTGATGGCCGGGCACGCCTTCGTGGTAAGTCGTCGTCTCGATGTCGAGCGTGGTGCCGTCTTTGAAGTTGCCGGTGTTGACCATGATGTGGCCGGGGCGCGATCCATCTTGCGCGGGCTGCACGTATTCGGTGGAAGCTTCTTTCTCGCGGAACTGCTCGATGGGCAGAATTTGCAGTTTCGCTTTGGGCAGACGGTTGAATAGGGTCGGCAGTTTGACATACATCTGGTCGGTATATTTCTGGTAGAGGTCGAGGATGTCCTGCCGGGAATGTACGTGTACTTTGGGATTCGCGGGCAGGGACGCGCTGAAGCTCTTCAGGTCGGGATAGCCGAGTTGGTTGGCGATCTTCAACATGCGAGCTTCGATGTCTTTGACCTGGGCGAGGCCGATCTGGTGAATTTCTTCGGGCGTCAGGTTGGTGGTCGTGCTCTCTTTCACGCGGAAGGCGTAATAGTCGACGCCGTTGGGCAGCGACCAGACGCCAGGATCGACGCGGCCTTTAGGGGCGTAGTCATCGCGCACGAATGCGGTGAACTTCGCGTATGCAGGAAGGACCGAGTCGCGGATGACGCCGATTCCTTCCTCGCGCAAGCGCTTCTGGTCGGCATCGGAGATTTCTTTGGGAAACTTGCTGAAGGGCTGGGCGAACGGAGTATCTTCCGCCGACTTGCTGCCGATGTCGTTCGACTGCTTAACAACTTTTTCCAGCAAGATGCGCGGCGGTATCAAGCCTTCGGCCATGCCTTTGCGCATTTGAATCTCGTTCTCGTCGAAAACGCGTGGGATTTGGCGCAGGCGCGAAATGTAGTCTTCGTAGTCCTTCACGCTCTGGAACGAGAGAACGTTTACGAGTTGCGGCAGATCGATATGCACACCGCCGAATTGATTGACGGGCATTTCCCATCCCTTGAAGCGGGAACCTTCGACGCTCATCTTGAGATCGCGCACCATGAGGGCCTTGTTGAGTTTTTCCTGCTCGGGAAATCCGTTGGTGTCGATGGCTTCGAAGCGGGCGAGGTAGAGCTTGGTCTGCTCAAGGTCGGAGTCGATGAAGGCCTGCGAAAAGTCGTCGAGTTTATCGTTCCAGCGCTTGTCGCCGAGAATCGATGCAAAGGTCGGACTGGTGCGCAGGGTGTACTCCCAGCGTTCGGCAAGAAGGTCGCTGAGCGCTTTGCGACGAGCATCGAGATCGCCTTGCGGCGCGGCAAAAGCCAGAGCGGAGACAGAGACGAGTAAAGAAAATAGCACGGCAGTGCGCATAAATCCCCCAGGGAGTGACAGTAAAAAGTTTTGACGGTGGGTGCGCTCGTTGGTTAGCAAGGTGCGCATCCTCGAAGAGGATATCAGTAACGGAGTGGTAACGCACGGAGCTTAGCGTTGGGGATTCATTGGGGTCGCAGTATCCGAGTGGACTCACTTTCCCGTCAGAGGGTATCGCCGATGGGTTAATCTGAGGGTCTGGGGAGCCGTCGAGCTGCCCACGCAATTTTTGTCGGTTTGCGATTTCCGAGGGAGTGTTTGCCACGTGCCGAGCCCTGAACAAGACGATTCCTTTCTACTGGCTCAGGTGGAGAAGCGCGACCCGGATGCCTTGCAGGCGCTTTATCGAAAGTACAGCGCACGGGTTTTTTCGCTGATTTACAGGATTGTCGATAACCGCTCCGCCGCAGAAGAGCTTTTACAGGACACGTTTTACCGTTTATGGGAGCGGCCGCATTTTTACTCCGCGGAAAAAGGTACGCTGGTATCGTGGTTACTAACGGTGGGCAGAAATATTGCGCTCGACCACAAGCGAAAGGAATCCAGGAGGGCGGCTCATCACGTAATCACTCCAAGGGACGGTGAAGGCTTCGATATGGAGAACCTTCCGGAGATCGGGGTATTGACCGATCCCGACCTTTCCCGCAGCATTCGTCAGGCGATGGAAAGCCTGCCCCCGGCGCAAAAGACCACATTGGAAATGGCCTACTTCGAAGGCCTGACGCATCAGGAACTGGCCGAGCGCACCGGCGAGTCGCTGGGCACGGTAAAGACAAGAATTCGTTTGGGGATCAGCAAGCTGCGAGAGGCGTTGCGCAGTTACGGAACGGCCCTTTTACTGTGAGATCGCTATGACCTCGACCTGCACACACGCGCAAGACGACTGGGAGCTATACGCGCTCGGCGGACTCGACCGCGAGATCGAGCGGGAGATGTCCGCCCATTTGGAGTCGGGCTGCGAGGAATGCCGTCAGCAGTATTTCGAAGTTCAGGATTCGTTGAATGCTCTGGGCGGGTCGGCGCCGTTGGTGAAACCGTCGGCCAGCGCGGAGCGCAAGCTGATGAAGCGGATTCACGCGGACTTGGCCCCGGCGAATTCGGCATCGCCATTCTGGAAGTTTGCTCCTTGGGCGGTGGCGTTTGCCTGCCTGATTGTTATGCTTTGGCTGGAACGGGATCGCGCTCGGATGCAAAGTGAACTGGCGCAAGCACAGCAACAGGCGTTGAGGTTGCAGCAAAATCAGCAGTCTCTGGAAGCGGCAGAGAAATCGATTGGGCAATCGACCTCGAGTGCAGTGTCGCAACCGGTTTCAACTGCGCGCGGTAAGTCCAAAGTTGAAGCCGAACTCAGAGCGAAGCTCGATCAAGTTCAGCAGCAAGCGCAAATGGTTGAAGCCGCGCGGGAGCAAGCTCAACAACAGATCGCGCAGTTACAAGCGCAAGTGGCCGCTGCAACAAGTCGCACTACGACTCTGGAGAGCGAGCTGCGCAGCGCCGAGGATCGCGCGGCCCAATCCGACTCGCAGAAGACGCAAGTTCTCGCGGCTGAATTGGCCAAGTCGCAAGCGGAAGTCCGGCGGCTTTCGGCGACTGCCGCCAGCGCGACGAATAATAATGATCGAGTGCAGCGCCTATTGCAATCGGCCTCTCTACAACAAATTGATCTACGCAGCGTCGACGCTCAGGGAGGGCATGCCACCGCGCGAGCACTCTACTCTCCACAAGGCGGATTGTTGGTTGTCGCCGACGCGCTGCCTAAGTTGCCGGAGCAGAAATGCTACCAGGTCTGGCTGATAAAAAAATCCGGCCCCGCAATTACCAGCGCCGGACTCATGACTTTGCAGGACGATGGCAAAGGCATGCTGTTTGCCCCACCCAGCCCGGAACTGGCGGAAGTGACAGCGCTTGCGATCACCGACGAGCCAGCTGGCGGCAGCGTGAGCGCCCGCGGTAAAAAGCTTCTGTTTGGCGCGCAGTAATCGTATTCGCGGCTAGAAGTGCAGCCCCCATCGCGCGCCGATGGTGTGATACGAGAGTCCGTCGGGTACGCGATTGAAGCGTGCGTCTAGCCCCAAGGAAGCCAGGTTTGTGATGCGCCACTCGACGCCTCCGCCGAAGTGAATTCCTAAATCGACCCCGCCTTGGCCGGCGGGAAGTTTTCGTTCCGCAAGTTGTGTCGCGGGCGCTACTTGTCCTGCCACCAATGAACCGCCGAACGGAGAAGTTCCACCCAACAGAGTCGAAAGCAGGTTCAGATTCGCGGCGCTCAAAGTCGAATCCGATCGCAGTCCGCTGCCCGCCACATTCTGGCTCGACAAGCTAACGTAAGTTCCCAGCCCCACCACCGCATAGGGCCGAATGCGATAACGGTCCAGCGTCGTTAAGTCATATTTCAAAACGAAGGGCGTGAGCTGCAAAACCTGCGCCTTCCAATTCGCACTGGCGGTGACTGCAAACGGCGCCGCGCCTGAGCCCGTGAGTGCGGCCTGAACGTTGGTGGCGCCGCCAGTCGGATTGAGTGCATTCAACACCGTGAGATTCGCCACCTGAGCCACGCCCGAAGTCACAGGAAGGGTGCGGCTGGTCTGCGCGAGCGCGATGCCGATTTCGTAGTCGAGCCGACCGCCGGGAACGAGCGCGAGCGGCAAGTCGACCGCGCCGCCGAAGTAGCTTCCGTTGTTGAGGTTGAATGGCCCAGAGTTGAGGCCGGCGGTGAAACTCACGGTGGCGCCAATCTTTCCCAGGTTCGGCAACAACTCTTGCGGCAGCGGCTTTCTCCCGTGATCGAAGGTCGGAGCGGGAGCAGAGGCAGGCAAATCCGACACAGGCGCGCCGGGGATGCTAAGTTCGGCCATCATGCTATTGGCCTGATCTTCGGGAATTTTTCCCGCCCTTTGCTCGGAGGCCACCAGGGTTTGAACCATGGCCTCCAGGCGGCGGACGCGATCCTCTAATTCGCGAACCTTCGCGGAGTCGTCCGGAGGGGAAGTCTGGGCGAGTGAGGGCAAAGTGCCGAGAGTGAAAAATGTTGCAGCAAGTAACAGAGGAGAAACAATGCGAGAGCGGCTCATTCGGGCAGTATAAGGCGAAACGAAATCTTTCTCAGCTTGGGAGATCCAAATTAATCGCCGGCGGCGTTTACCCCAACGAGTGAGCCGATGAAAATTGGCTCATAACTCCCAGCTTATTTAAAGGAAGAGATCATGAAGAAAAATCAAATGATGAAGTTCGCCATGGTTATGACCCTGGCGTTGGCTACCACCGCAGCTTTCGCCCAGAAGACCGTCACGCTGCAATCGGGCACCACAAACGTCGCGCTGAGCAGCGCATTCCTCGACGCGCTCCAGAGTTTGAACATCGCGCCGGGAGTTGTTTATCCCACGATTCTTAGCGGTACCAAAACCGTGACGGCGAATTTTCCCATCGGAAGCGGAGGCATTGACCTGGTCACCGCGCTGGGAAACATCGATCATCAAGGTGGCCTGACCCTCAGTTCGAGCACCACGGTGGTCGCGCTTCAGGACTTCATCATCGATACCACTGGAAAGTCTCCTGTCATCACCGGTCTTGCCGTTGTAAACGGCGGTTTGGTGGGACGCATCACGCTCTTTGACCTCGTTCTGAATGCGAAACCTCCGCTCACGCTACAGGCGGGACTCGCTCTCTATCTACCGGATGTCGTCGCAACCCTGGACGCGCAGGCAGCCAGCACCTTGAACTCGGTCTTCGGCACTACCGGGTTCAAAGCTGGATTGAGCATCGGAACTGCCAAAGTGATTGGTCTCACTGGCGGCGTGCAGTAAGCCAGGAAGGAACACACCGGGGAGTAGGAGTCGATGGGACTCCTACTCCTTAAGGTTTGGTGGCGCTTACGTCTCTAGTTCTCCGCTACCTGTTCGCCGTGCGCAACATAACCCTTGCGCGCATAGACTTTGAGCTTACTGCCCGATTTTTCCGCCTTGATTTCGATGGTGTGGTATTTATCGTCACGTTTGAATTCCGCCGGCTTGTAAGAAATCAGATAACGGCTGCGGATGACTTCCTGGAGCTGATCCAGACTGTGGTTCAGGAAGCCGAGCGAACCGGGAGCAAACAACGCGCCGCCCGTGCGTTCAGACAGAACCTTCAAGGCCTGCTCTCCGATCAGGTCGTCGTCCTGGATGCTGTTCTGGTGAGTACTTACTGCGTACACGATCACGCCGGCGCTTTCCGCCTTCTCAATCACTTCTTTCAAGGTGGTGTGGCTGGAGTTTTCGTCGCCGTCGCTGAGGATGACCAGGATCTTCGCGACGGGATGCTCTTCGGCGCGATTGGACAGCTTGTCAGTGGCGAACGAGACCGCATCCCAGGCCGCGGTTCCACCGCCGGGCGCGAGTTGGTTGATAGCGTGTGCGATTGCGCTCTGGTCGTTCGTGAAGTCCTGCACCAGCAGAATCGAGTTAGCGAATCCGACCACAAACGCCGAATCGTCTTTATTCGTCAATACTCTCTGAACGAACTTGGCAGCCGCTTTTTGCTCGAAAGTAAAGCGGCTAGTGACGGATTCGCTGGTGTCGATCAGTATGCCCATTCTAAGAGGAAGCTGGTCTTCGTTGCGGAATCCAGTGATTACCGACGGGATTTTGTGGTCGTCGCGAAGCTCGACATCTTGACGCTTTAAATCGCTGACGGCTTTTCCGTGATCGGTCGCCGCGAAAAATACCGCGACTTCATCGACCGAACTGCGCATCACGTAACCGGTCGAACTCTTGTCGATTGAAAGCCTGGGAGATGTTCCCACGGAGGGAACTTCGACTTTCGCCATCTCTGAGGGTTCGGCAGCGGAACAGCTTTCGCAGACGGCTTCGGCCTCTGCAATTTGCTGCTGTTCTTTGGAATCCTGTTTGAGCTTCTGTATCCTTTCCTGGGCTTGTGCCAACGCGACTTTGGCATCGACCTTGGGGACGTTTTCGCCGACCGTCGTCGTCAAAGATACGGTCCTCGGTCGGGCGGGTCTGCTCTGCTCAATTTTGAGCTGCTGAAGGATGGCTCGCGCCTGATCCGCAGCCGGCGATTTCGGATCTTCCTTGAGTAGTATTTCCAGTTCTTTCTGCGCCTGGGGCAATTTGTTCTGACTCTCCCATGCAGCCGCCGCGAAGTAATGGACCAGGGATGCATTCTTATGCTTCGTACTGTGGACCTGATTCGCAGTTGCGATGGTGCCGCTGTAATCCTTGTTCATGTATTGCGCGTACGCCAATGCGGTCAACAACTGCTGATCCAGCGGAGCTATGGCTGAGGCCTTTTGAATCGACGCCTCAGCGGCGGGGAAATTTCCGAGAGTAAGTTCGGTGCAGCCAAGATTGAGGTGCAATATCGGGAGATGGTCGTCGAGAGAAACAGCTTTCGCAAATTGAGCGCGGGCTTGTTGAGTCTGGCCGAGCCCGAGGTAGGTGTTCCCGAGCGCGGTGTAAGCTGCGACGTATTGCGGGTAAATCGAGGTCGCGTCGGTCAATTGGGCAATTGCTTTGCTGAAGTCCTTGCGCATGAGGGCTTCGTACCCTTTTTCGTAGTCCGATCGGGCTTTTCCAGGCGCTTTAAGGTCGAGCTTAGAAACGGAGTCGGACCTCGATCCAAGCGGGCTCTCGTCACCCGCATTCATGACGGACCACAAGCCCTGACTTCGGTCCCCGATGAAGCCGGTAACGTCCCCGGGAGTGAACCCGCCCACCGCTCCCAGATGGAGAGGACCTTGCTGTGCCACCGAGATTGCGCTAAAACAGCAAATGCCGAAAAGAACGAAGCTGAGGTGCAGGGGGCGAAACGGAATCGCCGATTGATTGGCGACGCGAGTAGAACGAATCCAATAAGAAAGAAGGAACGGGATCTTGGCTCTACGGCCCTTACATGACATGGAATCTCCTTAGGAAACCTTGGCCGGAGGCGAGAGAGAGATCAAGTCAGCCGGGCCAGTGCAAAATCAGAATAGTCGATGTTCCAATGGATCGCGGCTTTCGTCAAGAGACAAAAGTCTCTAATGCAGATTCGCTTTGATGTGCCTTTGCGCTCTTGCATTCGAAGATCAGAAGTGGATAAAGAGCGAACGGGCGGTTTTCCGTTACAATCGAAAGTGTTCGGGAAGTTTCCATTAAATCGTTTCTGTAAGGGCTTTTTTCAGACTTCCGAGACCGGATCGTTCCCATAAAACATGATTGCGATCACCGCTAAGACGCTATTCACGGCGCAGGAAAAAGTCGAGCAGCCGATGGTGCTGATCGACGAAGGACGGATTTCCCTTATTTCGTCTCGATCGGCGAAAGATATCCCTTCAGGCGTCCGCGTTCTTGAGTTTCCTGAGTACATCCTTGCCCCAAGCTATATCGAGATCCACATCCACGGCGGCGCTGGCTATGACGTGATGCAGGCTGATATGTCTGGCATGGAAACGCTGGAGCGGTTTCTCGCTGGACATGGAGTGGGCAGCTATCTGCCGACCACAGTAACCGCCCCGATGGACGTGACTCTGTCGGCTTTAGATCGCCTGGCTACGGCGATCGAGAAGGCGGCAGATCGTAACGGAAGCCATGGCGGACGAGCGCAACCTTTGGGCATCCATCTCGAAGGGCCATTCTTAAGTCATGTGCGGCGGGGAGTTCATCCCGCTGGGGATTTGCTGACGCCGTCGATCGCGGTATTTGATCGATTGTGGCAGGCCGCACGGGGAAAGATTGCGCTGATGACCATCGCGCCGGAGTTAGGTGGGGCGCCGGAAGTGATCGCGGAAGCCGCGCGTCGTGGGATTTGCGTCAGCCTTGGCCACTCCGATGCAGACATGGCAACGACGCGGGTTGCGGTTCGGGCGGGCGCTCGTCATGCGACGCATACGTTTAATGCGATGCGTCCGCTGCATCATCGCGACCCGGGAATTCTCGGTGAGGTTCTCACCAATCCGCACCTAACCGCGGACATCATCGCGGATGGGATTCATGTCGATCCTGTGCTGGTGAAATTGTTTGTGAAGGCGAACGGTTTCGACGATTCCGTGATAATCACCGATGCGATTTCCGCCACCGGCATGGGTGATGGCCGTTATCGCCTAGGGCCCATCGAAGTCGAAGTGAAAGACGGCAAGTGTTTGCTGAATGGCACCATCGCAGGGAGCGTCCTCACCATGGATGCGGCGGTGCGCAATGTGATGGAGTTTGCGGGGTGCGATCTCGCGAAAGCCGTAAAACTCGCGACGGCGAATCCCGCGCGAGTGATGCGCTGGAAGGATCGGGGAGTTATAGAAGTGGGCGCGCGGGCCGACTTGGTTGTGCTCGACGTAAACGGCAAAGTTGTGCAGACAATTATCGGCGGGGAAGTCAATCCATCAGGAGCGACGCATGGCAGATAAGGGCGGCTTTCCGCACTTCATGTTGAAAGAAATTTTCGAGCAGCCGAAAGGTTTGCGCGACACCATCGAGCCGCGGGTCTCGCTTGAAGAAGGAATTGTCCGCCTGGAAGACGAGATTCGCATCAGCGTGGACGATCTGCGATCGCTGCGGCGGATCAACATCGTCGCCTCGGGAACCAGCCGTCATGCGGGCATGGCGGGACAATACATGATGCAGGAGCTGGTGAATATTCCGGTTGACGTGGATTATGCCAGCGAGTTCGAGTATCGCAATCCGCTCATCGGCCCGGGCGAACTGACGATTGTGATTACGCAGTCGGGCGAGACTGCGGACACTACTGCGGCACAGCGCGAGGCCAAAGCGAAAGGATCCAAAACCATCGCCATTTCGAACGTAGTCGACTCAACCATTGCGCGAGAAGCCGACGGCGTTCTCTACACTCATGCGGGCAAAGAAGTCAGCATCGCCTCGACCAAGGCGTTTACGGCGCAGATGGCGGTGCTTTATTTGTTTACGCTTTATTTAGGACAAGTGCGGGGCAAGTTCAGCAAAGATCAGCGCAAGAACTATATTCGCGAACTGCTGGAGATGCCGGACAAAGTGCAGCGCGTGCTCGAATCCGCGCCGCACTGCGAACAGATCGCGCAGCGCTATCTGGATCAGGCTGACTTCTTGTTTATGGGCCGCGCGATTCATTACCCGGTTGCGATGGATGGCGCGTTGAAGCTGAAAGAAGTGTCTTACATTCATGCCGAAGGCTATCCCACGGGCGAGATCAAGCATGGCCCGATTGCGCTCATCGATGAGCATCTGCCAGTCGTCATCGTAGCTACGCACGACAAAAACGACGGCGGGTCGATGTTGCGCTATGAAAAGAATATGGCAAACATCAAGAGCTTTAAGGCACAGCGCGGACGTGTGATTGCAGTGGCGACGGAAGGCGATAAGGAAATCGAAGCGATCACGGATGAAGTGATTTATGTCCCCGAAGCGCCGGAGTTACTGTCGCCGATCCTGGAGATTGTTCCATTGCAGCTATTCGCGTACTACATCACCGTGAAAAAAGGATTGGATGTGGACAAGCCGCGGAATTTGGTGAAGTCGGTCACGCTGGAATAGGTGCTAATTGGGCTTGTGCTTTTTGCCGTCCGCCAGATAATTCAACAACGCTAAGTCGGCGGCGGAGCGAAGTTTTTCGGCGGCTGTGATTTCAGGACTTAACACCACGCCTTCCGACGGCATGGGGCGTACCGTCTGCCGCACTTTTTCTCCGAACTCCGACTCGGTGGTCATGACCTGGGTGTAGAAAAAGAGGAAGTGTCGCATCTGGTCGAGCGCGGATTTCAGTATCTGCAACGACTCCATCTCGGGCAGACGGTTGAGGGATTCCATCAGCTCCGGATCGGTGGGCGCTTCCATGACGGCGCAATTCAAGTCGTGCTGAATGGCGCGCAGGTCCTCGGTGATGCGCACGATGCGGCTATGCACGTCGTCGAGGTAGTTTTCTTTTTCCATGTTCCGGGGCTCCGTGTTCGGCTGCGAGACAAGGCTCTCATCCCCTCAAGACAGCGCACAGATGTCCCTCGGCCATGCGCTTCGGTAAGCCGCTCCGTTACCTTCGTCTGCATGAGTGGAGCGAGAGATCGAAACGCTCGAATTCAGCTGAATCTGGCTAAGAAAGTTATAATTTCGCGATTGCTGCAAGGAGGGAATTTGTCGCGTCGAGTGACTTTGGAATTGCTTTGGCTGATGACTGCGGTGTCGACACTGGCCCAGCGGAGACCGGTCCTGACCCAGATCGACTTGCCGCACCCCTACTATTACCGGGAAATGTATTTGCCGCAGCTCACCAGTGGGCCGAGTACAGCGGCGTGGCTGCCGGATTCGCAGACCCTTGTTTTCTCGATGGCGAGCTCGTTGTGGCGCCAGCGGCTCGATTCTGGGCTAGCCGAACAACTTACTTCAGGCGCCGGATATGACTATCAGCCGGATTGTTCGCGCGATGGCAAGTGGGTGGTGTATGTGTCTTACGAGAAGGATGCGATGGAACTTTGGGCGCTCGACCTTGTGTCGAAGCGCACGACACAGTTGACTTCCGGCGGGGCAGTAAATGTTGAACCGCGTTTTTCGCCGGATGGAAAGCGCATCGTTTTCGTTTCGACGGCATTTCATGGACACTTTCATATTTTCGTTGGCGACTTTCACGACGGACAACTCTCTAACGTGCGACAGTTGACGGCTGAGACACGTAGTGACTTACCGCGCGTTTACTATAGCGCCTTTGATCATGAGATCAGTCCAACGTGGACGCCGGACGGCAGCGAGATTATGTTTGTCTCCAATCGGGGACACATTTATGGAACGGGCGGCTTCTGG
>Ga0182012_10003636_pt1 | contig 16340 bp, 17 predicted proteins | sample 612S2SmetaG_FD_120486 | JGI IMG/M metagenome (GOLD analysis project Ga0182012, IMG submission 120486) | Permafrost microbial communities from Stordalen Mire, Sweden - 612S2S metaG | ecosystem: Environmental > Terrestrial > Soil > Wetlands > Permafrost | place: Sweden: Stordalen | collected...
CCTGCGTATAGACGCTGGCGCGGCCGCGCGAGTCCGGCTAATGCTCGCATCGCAGCAATAGAGATCACCGTAATGGCTGATACGATCCAGGAAGTTTTGCAAGCCTTTGGCCGCGGCGAACTCGTGGTCGTTACCGATGACGATGACCGCGAGGGCGAAGGCGACCTGATTGTCGCGGCGTCGCTCTGCACCGCCGAAAAGATGGCGTTCATCATCCGTCACACCTCGGGTATCGTCTGCGCCCCGATCACCGGTGAGGACGCACGGCGGCTGCGGCTCGATCCGATGGTCGCCCATAACGAGTCCAACCATACCACCGCTTTCACGGTGTCGATCGACTACAAGCCTGACGGCGGCACCGGCATTTCGGCGGACGAGCGCGCCTCCTGTTGCCGCGCGCTGGCCAACCCGAACGCCGGTGCCAGCGACTTTGCGCGGCCGGGCCACGTCTTTCCGCTGATTGCGCGCGACGGTGGCGTGCTGCTGCGCTCGGGCCACACCGAGGCCGCGGTCGACCTCTGCAAGCTCAGCGGCCTGCCGCCGGTGGGGGTGATCAGCGAATTGATGAATGACGACGGCACGGTCATGAAGGGCCAGCAGGTGGCGCGGTTCGCCGCCCAGCACAAGCTCAAGCATGTCACCATCGCCGACATGATCGCCTATCGCCAGGCGCGCGAAAAGCTGATCGAGCGGGTCTCGACGTTCATCACGGAAAGCCCGATCGGGCCACTGCAGGGGTATGCCTACCGTTCACCATTCGATTCCATCGCGCATGTGGCATTCGTCTACAATGGCGTCGGCGATGGCAAGAATGTGCTGACCCGGTTTCACAAACCCAACATCGTCAGGGACATCTTCACCGGACCGGCGCGCATGCAGATCGTGCTGGAACGTTTCAAGAAGGCCGGCCGCGGCGTGCTGGTCTATCTGCGCGACGGTGCCGCCGGCGTTCCGGTGACACCGATACCGGAGGAGACTTCCGCGGAAGCCGATCGCAACAGACAATGGCGCGAGGTCGGCGTCGGTGCGCAGATCCTGCGCGACCTTGGCGTCACTTCCATCCGTCATCTGACCTCGTCAACGCACGAGTACAAGGGACTGTCAGGTTTCGGCATTGAGATCCTCTCCAACGAACAGCTTGAAGCCTAGTCATCAAAGATTTAAACTTGACGCCGGCGGCAGTAATGCGAAAGGACCTTTCATGAGCGTGCGCCCTCAGGCCAAGGACAAGCCGTCCCCGGTGAACTTCCAGTGGGACGATCCCTTCCTTCTCGACGAGCAGCTCACCGAAGACGAGCGCATGATCCGCGACACCGCACGCGCCTATGCGCAGGACAAGCTCTCGCCGCGCGTCACCAAGGCCTATCTGGAGGAGAAGGTCGATCGCGATATCTTCCATGAGATGGGTGAGCTCGGCCTGATCGGAATTACGCTCCCGGAAGAATATGGCTGCGCCAATGCGAGCTACGTCGCCTATGGCCTGGTCGCGCGCGAGATCGAGCGCGTCGATTCCGGCTACCGCTCGATGAATTCGGTGCAGTCGTCGCTGGTGATGCATCCGATCTACGCCTATGGCGACGAGCATCAGCGCAAGAAATATCTGCCCAAGCTCGCTACCGGCGAATGGGTCGGGTGCTTCGGTCTGACCGAGCCGGATGCCGGCTCCGATCCTGGCGGCATGAAAACCCGCGCCGAAAAGACCGCAGACGGCTACCGGCTGACCGGCACCAAAATGTGGATTTCCAACGCTCCGATCGCCGACGTGTTCGTGGTGTGGGCGAAGTCAGTGGAGCACAACAACCAGATTCGCGGTTTTATCCTGGAAAAGGGCATGAAAGGCCTGTCGGCGCCGAAGATCGGCGGCAAGCTCTCGCTTCGCGCTTCCGTCACCGGCGAGATCGTGATGGAAGGCGTGGAGGTGCCGGAGAGCGCGCTGCTGCCCAACGTCGCCGGCCTGAAGGGCCCCTTCGGCTGCCTCAACCGCGCCCGCTACGGCATTTCCTGGGGCGCGATGGGGGCGGCCGAGGACTGCATGCATCGCGCCCGGCAATACACGCTCGATCGCAAGCAGTTCAACCGGCCGTTGGCGGCAACCCAATTGGTGCAGAAGAAACTCGCGGACATGCAGACTGACATCGCGCTGGGTCTGCAGGCGAGCTTGCGGGTCGGGCGGCTGATGGACGAAGGCAAGATGGCTCCGGAAATGATCTCGATCGTCAAGCGCAACAATTGCGGAAAGGCGCTCGACATCGCGCGCATGGCTCGCGACATGCACGGCGGCAACGGCATCCAGATCGAATATCACGTGATGCGCCACACCGCGAACCTGGAAACCGTCAACACCTATGAAGGCACCCACGACGTCCACGCCCTGATCCTGGGCCGCGCCATCACCGGCATCCAGGCCTTTTCGTAAGGTCATGGCCGATACGGAAGACGTCCCGTTCAATCGCGACTTCCCGCTCAAGCCCGGCGTGGTGGATGACGCAAGGCCCGGCGTGCGGCGGGTGCTGTGCGGCAACCCAAGTCCCTTCACCTTCACCGGCACGGTGAGTTACATCGTGGGCCAGGGGCAGGTGGCCATCATCGATCCCGGCCCCGACGACGAAGCCCACGCCGCGGCGCTGCTCGACGCGGTGCGTGGCGAAACCGTGACGCATATTCTGGTCACTCACACCCACCGCGATCACTCACCGAATGCGACGCGAATCAAGGCGGCCACCGGGGCGATCGTTTATGCCGAGGGGCCGCATCGCTCGTCGCGTCCGCGCTACGAAAGCGAAAAAATCTCCTCAGAGTCCGGTGCCGACCGCGACTTCAGGCCGGATATCGCGGTGCGCGACGGCGAAACGATTGAAGGTTCTGACTGGCGGCTGGAGGTGGTGTCGACACCGGGCCACACCGCCAACCATCTGGCGTTTGCCTGGCCCGATCGGAAGGTATTGTTCGTGGGCGACCATGTGATGGGCTGGTCCACCTCCATCGTGGCGCCGCCCGATGGCTCGATGCATGACTACATGGCCTCACTCGAGCGGCTGACGCAGCGCGACGACGATCTGTATTTCCCGGGCCACGGACCCGAAATCCCCAGAGGTCCCCGCTATGTGAATTTCCTGATCCGGCACCGTCTGGCGCGCGAAGCTTCGATCCTGCATCGGCTGGCCAAAGGCGAGGCGGACATTCCCAGCATGGTACGCGCGATCTATATCGGCATCGACCCGCGGCTATCGGGCGCTGCCGGTTATTCTGTGCTGGCGCATCTGGAGGATCTGGTCGCGCGCGGCATTGTCGCGACCGACGGCGACCCGGTGATTGGCGGGACTTACAGACTGAAGCAGCGAAATAGTAAAATAGCGAATAGCGAGTAGCGCGGTAATCAGGCTTGTGCTGCTTGCTTGCTCGCTATTCGCTATTCGCCAATCATTATTTCTTCACTACCTTCGGCGCGGCCTTTGTGGCTGCCGGCGGCTTCTTGACCGGCTGCAGGCTGGCGTTCTCGGCCGCGCTGTTGATGTCATCGATCAGTTTGCTGACGCGCGCAGCGTTGCTGCCCAGATCGCTTTCGAAGTAGCGCGACGCCGAACGGATATCGACCCGCGATCCTTCGCCATCGGTCGTGACGCGGATCGAAACATCCTCGCGGAATCCCATGATAGGCGTCCGCGCTACCGCCTCGATGTGTCCAATGTAGCGCGGCGGCTGCGGCGGGCGCTCGTCGATCACAAGCCACTTGCGCCGGGTGACCAGTTGCCGCGTGATGTCATAAGCCCGCTGCGCCGGTAATTCGAGTTCCACCGTCTCGATATCGGGATAATAAATCCGCTGCTGTTCAGCGGAATAGAGCCCGGCATAGACCGCGGTGTTGACGCCGTCACCTGTGCGCAGCCGCGCCAGCGCCTCGAAGCGTGGTGGATCGATTGGGTCGGTGGTGATGTCATGGATCGCAGGCAGCTTGCGATATTGCAGGCCAAGATAGGCCGGATAGGCGAGTACGACCGCGTCGATCAGGAGCGCCAGCAGGATGCGGCTCATGCCGCGCGAGCCATTCTGCCAGATCGCGACAAAGGCGGAAAGCCCGACCAGGATGGAGAGGCCGGCGCAGGCCAGTGCGCCGAAAAATGTCGCCAGCGCGGGTTTCATTTCAAGAAAGCCGAACCGGACGATGATGATCGAGACCAGCACCGCGACCACGGAGAATACCGCCAGATTACGCGCCCACGATGCCAGGCTGGAGACGGGCTCCGACTGGTAGGGAGCAGAAAACCTGCGGGCCATCCTTTAAAATTCCAATGAGGGACGCGGTCGCCGGCCAGTCGGCAGACGACCGGGCGCAGGTTGACCTAGCGCATTTTCGGGCAAGCTGTGAAGCAGCTCATGCCGAAAAATATCCGGACACGCCCGTCCCCGCGGATAGCACAAGGCGCGCCCTGAAGCCATCGGGGCGCGCCTCTCCGTAATTTTACTTAACTAATATTAGTGCGTTACCAGCGGGCAGGCCGAGTCCGAAAGCTTGCCGAATGCCTGTTCGCCCGGCATGGTCTGAACCAGCTTGTAGTAGTCCCATGGATATTTGGATTCATCGGGCTTCTTCACCTGCATGATGTACATTTCATGTTCCATCAGGCCGTCAGCGCGAATCTTGCCGTTGCTGGTGAACATGTCGTCGATCTTGACCTTGTGCAGTTCCGCCATGACCTTCTCTGGATCGGTGCTGCCGGCGGTTTTGACGGCGTTGAGATAGGTCATCGTCGCCGAGTAATACGCCGCCTGGTTCATGGTCGGTTCGCGCTTCGTCTTCTCGAAATAGCGCTTGGAGAACGCGCGAGTCTTGTCGTTGAGATCCCAGTACCAGCCGGTGGTAAGATAAAGGCCCTGAGCGGTTTTGAGCCCCAGGCTGTGGATGTCGCTGATGAAGGCCAACAGCGCGGCCGGACTCATCGTCTTGGCGATGCCGAACTCGTCGGCCGCCTTGATCGAATTGGTGAAGTCGTTGCCGGCATTGGCGAGGCCCAGCACCTGCGCGCCGGAATTTTGTGCCTGCAGCAGATAGCTGGAAAAGTCCGACGTCGACAGCGGAACGCGCACTGCGCCGATGACCTTGCCGCCGTTGGCTTCCACGACTTTGGATGCGGCCTCCTGCAACTGGGTCCCGAACGCGTAGTCGGCGGTGAGGAAGAACCAGGTCTTGCCGCCCTGCTTCACGATGGTCGTGGCCGTGCCGTTGCCGAGCGCGGTGGTATCGTAGGCATAGTGAACGGTGTAGGGCGTGCAGTCCTTGCCCGTCAGCGAGGCGCCGGCGGCGCCGATCGCGAAGAACGGCGTCTTCTTTTCCTTGGCGATGGTTGCCATCGCGATGCTGACGCCGGTGTTCGATCCACCGAGCACCATGGTCAATCCATTGCGGTCCGCCCATTCGCGAAACTTCTGGGCCCCGAGGTCCGGTTTGTTCTGATGATCCGAGGTAAGCAGTTCGATCTTGTTACCGAGTACGCTGCCGCCGAAATCGTCGATCGCCATCTTGGCGGCTTCCACGCCTCCCGGCCCAATCACGTCGGCATAGAGGCCGGACATGTCGTCGATATCGCCAATTACCACCTTGTTCCCGTCGGCGTGCGCCGCTGTGGCTGACATTGACGCAAACAAAAGCCACGGGATTGTTCGTTTACCGATCGATTTCATCATCTTGAGCGCTTTCCTTGCTTTTTTGGTTTACTGGAGCGGCAAACTAGGAAGCCGGCGGACCGGCTCCAATTCGCCTTTCGTCGTGGGGCGATGCCAGAAGAGTGGATGCCTAAATCCTGTGCAAAAATACCTCATTTAACTATTCGGACCGCGCGCTTGCAGGCCTGTTTGGCGCGGTTCGGGTGGCTAAGCCGCGGCGTTCGGGAAACTATAGGTCTTGAACTGGTCGCGCAGCGCGGTCTTCAGGATCTTTCCGGTCGCGGTATGCGGGATGCCGTCGACGAATATGACATCGTCAGGCATCCACCATTTGGCGATCTTGCCCTCCATGTAGTGCAGAATGTCCTCCCGCGTCGCACTTTGCCCCTGCTTGAGCTGCACGATCAAGAGCGGACGCTCGTCCCATTTCGGATGATAGACCCCGATTACGGCAGCTTCCGCCACGGCGGGATGCCCGACCGCCAGATTCTCCAGGTCGATCGATGAAATCCATTCGCCGCCGGATTTGATCACATCTTTCGAGCGGTCGGTGATGCGCATATAGCCATATTGGTCGATGGTCGCGACGTCGCCGGTGTCGAAATAGCCCTCGTCGTCGAGAATGTCGGTATCGACACGGAAATAGGCCCTCGATACCGCAGGGCCGCTGACTTTGAGCCGGCCGAACGTCTTGCCGTCCCACGGCAGGCGCTTGCCGGCATCGTCGGTGATCTTCATCTGAACGCCGAACGGCGGGTAGCCTTGGGTCTGAAGAATGTCGAGCCGGGCTTCGCCGGTAAGTTCGGCGAAGGGAGGCTTCAGCGCGGCGAGCGTGCCGATCGGACTCATCTCGGTCATGCCCCAGGCGTGGCGCGCGTGCACGCCCATGTCGAGGAAGGCCTTGATCATCGAGCGCGGCATGGCCGAGCCGCCGCAGACCACCATCCTCAGATGCGGCAATTTCAGCTTGTTGGCGGCCATATGATTGAGCAGCATCAGCCACACCGTGGGTACGCCGGCGGTGTGCGTCACCCTCTCGGTATCCAGGAGTTCGTAGACCGACGCGCCGTCGAGTTTGGCGCCGGGCAGTACCAGCTTGGTGCCCATCGACGGGGCCGAGAAAGCGATGCCCCAGCTGTTGGCATGGAACAGCGGAACCACCGGCAGCATCGTATCGCTGGCAGTCGTCCCCAGCGAATCCCCGGTGTTGGCCATCAGCGCGTGCAGCACGTTGGAACGATGCGAGTACAAGACGCCCTTGGGATCGCCGGTCGTACCCGAGGTGTAGCACATCGCAGCCGCGGTATTTTCGTCAAACGTCTTCCAGGCAAAGTCGCCGTCGGCCTCCGCGATCCAGTCTTCATAGGCTACCGCGTTCTTCAGCGTGGTCTGCGGCATGTGCGCCTTGTCGGCAAACACGATGTAGCGTTCCACGCTTGGAAGCTGGCCGGCGATCTTCTCCAGCATCGGCACGAAGGTGAGATCCGTCATCACCAGCCGGTCTTCCGCGTGGTTGATGATCCAGGCGATCTGGTCGGGGAACAGCCGCGGATTGACGGTGTGGCAGATCGCGCCGATCCCCATGATGCCGTACCAGACTTCGAGGTGACGCCATGTGTTCCAGGCGATGGTGGCAACGCGGTCGCCGAACTTGATGCCGCCGCTATCGAGGCGTTGCGAGACCTTCAAGGCACGGTCCCGGATTTCGGCGTAATTTGTGCGGTGAATGGGACCCTCCACAGACCGCGTCACGACCTCTTGCGTTCCATGAATGGCCGCGGCGTGCTCGATAATCCGGTGACAGAGCAAAGGCCAGTCTTGCATCAAACCACGCATACGAACATTCCTCCCGATAATGATGACGCTTGCCGCGGAGTGTTGGAGTGAACTTTAGCGCGGAGAGAGCAAGCCGCAAATGGCCTTGTGACGGCCTTTACCGGGGCCAAACCGCAACGGTTACCGCCGCGGCCTTGCTGTCGGCGCTTTGGCTGCAAACCGGACCGGTCGCGGCAGCACGGCAGGCTGAGGAGCCATGGGGCGAGCCTTTGCGGGGAGGCCAGGCCAAGCATTTGCCGAGGACGCGGCCTGCCGCGCTCCGCGCATCGGTGCCTTTGCCGCGGCCGAGACCGGCGGATGCGCCGACGGCCGAGCCCGAACCGCCCGGAGCCGAAGCGCCAACGCCGGTCGAACCAGGCCAGGCCCCCGGTCAGGCTGCGGAGGCGCCGCCGGCCCCCTCGGCCTGTCGGCTGGCGCTATCCGAAGCGATCGCCATTGCCCCCAGCATTCCCGATATTCACGGTGCCGGCGGCTGCGGCGGCACCGATCTGGTTCGGCTGGAGGCGGTGGTGTTGCCCGACAAGCATGTGGTCACGGTCAGGCCCGCCGCGATCTTGCGCTGCACCATGGCGTCGGCGGTGGCGGACTGGATCCGCACTGACATGGCGGCGCTGGCGACGCGCCTTGGCAGCGTCATCACCGATCTCGACAATTTCGACTCGTTCGAGTGCCGCAGCCGCAACCGGGTCGACGGCGCCCCCCTGTCCGAACATGGCCGCGCCAACGCGCTCGACGTTCGCTCTCTGAAACTCGCCAACGGTCAGTCGATCGATCTGGCCGACCGCACGGTGCCGCGCGAGCTGCGTGAGAGCGTGCTGCATTCGGTGTGCGCGCGATTTTCGACCGTGCTGGGTCCCGGTTCGGACGGGTATCATGAAGAACATATCCATCTCGACCTGATGGAGCGGCACCACGACTACAAAATCTGTAACTGGAACGTCTGGGATCCGCTTCCGCGGATTGCGCCGCTGCTGCCGGCCGTTCGGCCGGAGGAAGCCCCGCCGCGCGAAGTCGGGGCCGATTCCGATGCCGCCAAATCCGAACCTGCGGAACCGGGCCCCGGCGATGGCGAACCGCCAACAAAAAAGCGCCGGTAGCACCGGCGCTTCTTTCAACTCGCTGACGGATGCCGCCGGCTACTGCATCACCGCGCCGCCAATAGAGCCTTGCAGCGCCATCTGGGAATTGTAGGGCGAATCGCCATGATGGGGCTCCAGCACGACGACGATGGTACCCAGCTTCACCCGGTTATATAGATCAATCACGTCCTCGTTGGTCATGCGGATGCAGCCGGAAGAAATCGACGCTCCGATATATTCCGGCTGATTGGTGCCGTGAATCCGGAACAGGGTATCCTTGCCACCCGAATAGAGATAGAGCGCCCGCGAACCCATTGGGTTGTCCGGACCGGGCGGCACAAACGTTGGCACGCCGAGCCGCTCGATTTCGCTCTTGGTTGGATGCCAGGGCGGCCACTCGGTCATGCTGCCGATCTTGGCGATGCCGGACCATGCCATCGCTTCCTCGCCGACGGTGATGCCATAGCGGATCGCCTTGCCATCATTCATGACGTAGTAAAGATAATGGTTGTCGGAATCGACGACGATCGAGCCGGGCGCTTCCTTGCGATGATATTCGACGATGGCGCGGCGGAAGGGCTCGGCGACGGGGGTGTTGGTATAACGAATCTTGGCTAGCAGTTCCTTGTCGCGCGGCTTGAAATTGGACTGGTTGGTTGCCTCATAGGTCGTGGACTGCATGCAGCCCGAAAGCATCAGGCCGGCGGCCACAACCCCCATTATCACTTTGAGCGAAGACATGAACACTTCCAATCAAAAACCTGAGCGCTCGATCGGTATCCTATATCCCAATCGCGACGATTCCATTAATCCTATTTTATCGTCGAACCCAGCGATTATTCCAGACCTTAGATGCCGATGCCGAGTTGTGGTCGGCAGGGTGTGTCTTTTTTGCCGCAAGTTCCCGGGGCTTTTGACTCCTTTTTGAGCAAATGAGTCGCCTCTGCCAAATCGGTGCCATTCCGCCGCCATCCACCCGCCGCAAAACCAGAGCGTGGGGCTGATCCCGGCGACCCCAGGACGCCGGCGCAGGCCTGGAATTAATCCCCGCATCCTCGTTGAAAAACCTCGCCTCCGTCGATCTCGAACACTGCCGGAAAGCGCGGCCTGGATCGACCTTGGAGGAATGGCGCTGATCGAACCGCTCACCACGGTTCGACCGCAATGCCGACATTCTGGAAGACGCCGCCGGCGACATGGGGTGACCGCCATCGGCCGCAAGCCAGACTCAGCATAACGGTGCGCGAGAGCATGTTGCTCGAATGGCAGGGTGGTGACATTTTGTCGCCGCGACATCGATGGCGGTGTACGTGACCTCACTGGCCGACCAACGCCTTCCAGCTCTTCAACAAGATTACCTTCGGGTTCGACGATGCACTGCGTCGCGAAAAGGTGCTGACGAGGGCGGCAAGGTTGAGCATCCGCCTTGCGCTAAGATAAGGTTCATCGGCCAGCCAACCTCAACGGCTCTACTAAAATTTGAGCATTGGGCTGAACGGTTGAGCGATACCTTTGATGCGATAATGCGGTCTCAAACCAACGAAAGCAGAAAGCAATGGTTGAGAAAGTCATAACGCTAACCTGCGACGTCGTCGATTTCGCGCGCTATCAGACGGACCGCAACGCCTCCGGCAACGCGGTTTCGATCGCGCCGCGGACCTGCCGTCATTGCGGCGCAGCGCTGCTTGATGGCGAGAGCGAAGATGAATGTTCCAGCGCCTTCAACCTGAACGCCGGCGGCCCGCAACGTGGACAGCGCCAACTCTATGGGGATTGAGCGGGCGTCGCGCTTCCAATCATTTGCCCGGGCGCTGGCAACCGGTCGCGCCAACCGAAACCTCGTGACAGGCGCCGATGGGGTTCGAACGATGGCCTTGGACGCCCGCCTGCATGGTAGCTCCCGGACGACGAGGGTGGCCTCAAACGTGCTGGCCGCCGTTGATGTGGATCTCAGCGCCGTTGACGTAAGAACTTGTCTCCGTACACAGCACGTAGATGATCTTCGCCACCTCGTCCGGAGTACCCAACCTGCGCATCGGAATCTGCTGCTCGACGATTTTTTCGGTACCTGGCGAAAGGATCGAGGTGTCGATCTCGCCCGGCGCGATCGAATTGACGCGGACGCCGATGCGTCCGAAGTCCGATGCCATTTCGCGGGTCAACGAGGCCAGCGCCGCCTTCGACGTCGCATAGGCGGCGCCGGCGAACGGATGCACCCGCGATCCCGCGATCGACGTGACGTTGACCACAGAGCCTTTCGCGGCCTTCAACTCCTCGATCAGTCCGCGCGCCATCATGATCGGCGCAAAGAAATTCACCCGAAATACGTGGCTCCAGGTCTCGATGTCGGTATCGACCGAGCCGAGCCGGGCGCCGCCGGGGGCCTTCGGTGAAATCGCCGCATTGTTGACCAGCGCATGCAGCGCGCCGCCTTCCAGCCGCTCTCGAATCTCCGCGATTGCCCGCGTGGTGTCGTCATGGTCGGCGAGGTCGACCTGGATATGATCCTCAGGGCCTGCGCCCCACGGGCATTCTTCCGGGAACGGATGCCGGGAACATGTGAGGACGCGCCAGCCCGCGCTGGAAAAGCGAATGACGGTCGCATGCCCGATGCCGCGGCTGGCTCCGGTCAGAAGCAGTGTCCGCCGTGGTCCGTTGTTGGACGATGTTGGCATAGGGTTCTTTCGTTCTTCCTGTTTGCCGGTCATCTGCGTTTCGAATCCGGTTCGGACAAGATCTGCATCGCTAGGACTATTCTCGCCATCATGCCCAACTCTCTAGGGGTAAAGCCGCGTCTTGGACCACGGCTGAACTGGTGCCGCGCGGCGGAATTCGATGCGGTCATGCAGGCGGAACGGGCGGTCGTGCCAGAATTCGAACCGGGCGGGGACAATGCGCCAACCACTCCAGCCGGGCGGTCGCGGCACTTCTCCGACGGCATGTCGGGCGGCGACCTTGGCGATCGCCTGCTCGAAAGCAAAACGGCTTTCCAGCGGTTGCGATTGCTTGCTGGCCCAGGCGCCGATCTGGGCCTGCTTCGGCCGCGTGGCGAAATAGGCGTTGGCCTCGGCCTCGGTCACCGCTGTCACATCGCCGCGGATGCGGACCTGCCGGCGCAGCGACTTCCAGTGAAACAGTAAGGCAGCCTTGGGATTGGCGGCGAGTTCGCGGCCTTTTTGGCTCGCAATGTGGCTGTAGAAGACAAAACCACTCGAGTCATAGCCCTTCATCAGCACCATCCGCACGTCGGGCAGGCCGTCGGCGTCGACGGTAGCCAAGGCCATGGCGTTGGGATCGTTGGGTTCGGTTTTGACGGCTTCGGCAAACCAGTCGGCGAACAGCGCAAATGGCTCCTCGGCCTGGGTGAAATCACCAGATGTTAACTCTGGGGGGTATTTGATCGAGCTCGTGTCGGTCATCTCAGGAGTTTCCGAGTTGCGTCCGCTCGCGGTCCACACCGCATGGAAGCTTTTACATAGCCCTGACCTATATAGGGCATGGCGGAGCTTTGGCCTATCGGCGATCAGACCGCTCGCTTGCGTAATGATAGTTATTCTAATCGGTGTGGGCGCGGGTGGTTGTAGTTTGTCCCGTCCGGACCATGCCTTCGCCCGAATGGATGACGGGGAAATCACGGGCTCTGTTGGTGTGGCAAAGGCAACTCGGCTTGTGCCGACCGAGACCGATCTCGCTTTTGCCCGCAATGCCGCTTCCGACGTCCTGACCGGGGGCGACGGGGATGCCAGCCAGCCCTGGGAAAATCCCGAGACGGGCGCGCGCGGCTCGGTAACGCCGCTGGCCCGCGCCTACGCCTCCGATGGGCATACCTGCCGGGACTTTTTGGCCAGCTATGTCAACGGTTCATCGGAAAGCTGGCTGCAGGGTTCGGCCTGCCAGACTGACCATGGCCAGTGGGAAGTACATACGTTAAAGCCGTGGACGAGGGGTTGAACTCCTTTCGTCCCGTTGCAAAAATACCACGAAGTCCCCACATGAGAATGCAGCGGGGCGGGCAGCCCGGTATGCATCATTTTGGATTCTTGAAGGAGATATGAGGGATGCGCGACCCCTATGAGGTCTTGGGGGTGCCGCGGGGCGCCAGCGCTGCGGCGATCAAGAGCGCCTATCGCAAGCTTGCCAAGAAGCATCACCCCGACAACAACAAGAGCGATCCGAAAGCCGCGGCGCGATTTTCCGAGATCAATTCGGCCAACGAGATCATCGGCGACGAGGACAAGCGCAAGCAGTTCGACCGCGGTGAAATCGACGCCGAGGGCAAGCCGCGCTTTCAGGGCTTTCCCGGCGGCGACCCCCGTGGGCGCGGCGCCTCCGGCGGCGGATTCCAGAACCATCAGTTCCGTACAGGTGGGGCCGGTCCCGCGGGCTTTGGCGGCGCCGGCGGGTTCGAGGATATTCTCAATAGCATGTTTGGCGGTGCGGGGCGGGGAGCTCGACCTGGCCCGGGCAATACGTTCGAGTTCGATACCGGCGGGATCGCGCTCGATCTCGATCTCAATGTGGCCATGGCGGTGTCGCTCGAGGAGTCGGTGACGGGCGTCGAGAAGCGCGTGCGGCTGCCGACCGGCAAAGAACTCAACGTCAAGATTCCCGCCGGTGTTACTGCCGGCCAGCAGATCCGGCTCAAGGGGCAGGGCGAGACCGCTCCCGGCCATCGTCCCGGCGATCTCTTGATCACGGTCAGCATCGCGCCGCATGCCTTTTTCAAGGTCGATGGCAGCGACCTGCGCGTCGATCTGCCAATCACGCTCTATGAAGCCGTGCTCGGCGGCAAGGTTCGCGTGCCGACGCTTGGTAGCGCGGTCGAGTTGTCGATTCCCAGAAATACGTCCAGCGGTCGAACCTTTCGCTTGAGGGGCAAAGGTCTGCCGAAGTCGACCGGCCCGTCAGGCGATCTGTTCGTGACTACCCGCATCATGCTGCCGGATGGCAACGACACCGAACTGGAGGCCTTGATGCAGAAGTGGCGCGACGGACACCCCTACAATCCCCGCGGAGACCTGGGCTGAAGACGGTGAAAACCTGGCGAAAAAACGGTGCGGCCTCGACCAGGGGACCAGCGCGGTACAACACCCCAGTCGAGGCCACGTGCGTAGATCGGCGGATCGTACGCGCCACAACTTTTCGTGATCAGGTGGTGCGATATTGAGACGGGCCTATGTTCCGAATCCAGATTTTCGGTGTCGGAATTGGGACGGCTGCTACCTCAGAATGTTCATCCGCCACTCTTCTCCGTCTGGTCGTAAACCAGCCGGGCGACCTGTGTCAGACGCTCGCGGTCGCTGCCGCCGCTGACCACATACCCGACCCCATGATCGGTCCAAAACAGCGCGCCGTCGTGGTCCTGCACAGTGTAGCGCATCTGCGTCATCTCAGCGGCCGCGCGCGAGGCATAGATCGTGAAGCGTTCCCCGGAGGCGCTCTCATACATCAGGAATGACGCAGGCCCGGTTGGCCCCGGCAACAGTCGCCCGCCAACGAGCTTCAAACCGGTCGCGTCAAGCTGCGGTGCAAGTACGTCCCAGCCGCAACGCTTAGTGAGCCACTGCTGCAGATGGGCGCGGTCGCTGCCGGGCACTTCGACCGGATGACGCACCTCGACCACATAGAGCCGATACGCGTCCAGCGCATCCACCGTGAAACTCTGAAACGTTGACGGTAGAGCAGCCGCACCCCGCGCCAACCAGCCAACGCCGCTGCCGGCAATAAAGGCCACCAGCGCAGCGGCCAGGGCCCCGTAAATCCATTGGCGCGGCTGCCGCACCAGGCGCTCAATCTCGAGCCGCTTTGGCACGGGTTCGTCGGCGACAGCATCGTAACGGGCATGCAGCACCTCCGCCATCGCGCGCCAGGACTGGACCCGCTCGGCGTCGTCGGGATGGGCTGCAAGCCACATCTCGACATCGCCGCGACGCTCCGCTGGCAGTTCATTGTCGACGTATGCGTGCAGTTCGTCCTCGGTGACGGGGATCTTCGGGTCGGTCATTGTCCATATCCAAGTTCAATCAAGACGCGTTTGTCGGCCAATCCGGAATGGCCTTCTCCACCGGGCGCGGGTACAAGGAAAGCCATTGCGGGCCGCTCATCCTCGCCCGCTCGGACGATCATTTGCCTCCGCACGAGCACATTGCCTGCCATCATTTCACCCGCCGCAGCGCCGTGCGTTCGCCATCGAGCGAGGCTTTCACATGGGCACGAGCGCGTGCGAGGCGAGACATCACCGTCCCGATCGGCACGCCCTGAATGTCGGCGACTTCGCGATAGCTCAACCCTTCCAGCATCACCAGCAGCAGCACGGAGCGCTGCTCCTCCACAAGCGTCGCCAGCGCGCGGGCGATATCGCGGCCTTCCGCCTCAGTCCCGCTGGCGTCCGGATTGTCGTCGCGCAGCGGCATCAACGTCGGCCGCCTGGCCAGCGATCGGCGGCGATTCTTGTTCAGGTTGGTCAGGATGGTGTAAAGCCAGCTCCGGACGTCGCCGCCGAGAAACAGCCGCTCCGAGCGCAGCGCCCGTACCAGCGTATCCTGCACCAGATCGTCGGCGGCATCGGCATCACGCGCCAGCGCTCGCGCGTAGCGGCGCAGAGCCGGAATCAGGGCTTCGATACTCTGGCGAAACGCGGTCATCGACGCCCGGTCCTCGTTTCCCGGCCGCGCCCCACATCGGCGGCACGAACGTCTTGCTTTCATATAACACCGAAAAGACGACGCTATTCCGGCCGTCAAGAGGACGGATTTGGACTGTACCCGCTGTCTGCGCTGGTGTACCTCCAGACCGTGACTTGGTGATGGGAAAGCGGATGGCGAAAAGCTCGGGTCTGATGCAGGGCAAGCGTGGCGTGATACTCGGCGTCGCCAACAACCGTTCGATCGCCTGGGGCATCGCCAAGGCCTGCCATGCGGCGGGCGCGGACATCGCGCTGACCTGGCAGGGTGACGCGCTGAAAAAGCGGGTCGAACCGCTGGCAAAAGAACTGGGTGGGTTGCTGATCGGCCATTGCGATGTCACAGATCCAGCCACCATTGACGCGGTCTTCGACGTGCTCAGGCAGCAATGGGGCCGCATCGACTTCGTGGTGCACGCGATCGCGTTCTCCGACAAGGACCAACTCGACGGCCGCTATCTCGAAACCACCGCCGACAATTTTTCCAAGACCATGCTGATCAGCTGCTACTCGCTGACCGCGATCGCCCAGCGCGCCGAAAAGCTCCTGACCGATGGTGGCTCGATCCTGACCCTGACCTATTACGGCGCCGAAAAATGGATGCCGCATTACAACGTCATGGGCGTCGCCAAGGCGGCGTTGGAGGCGAGCGTGCGCTATCTGGCTGCTGATCTCGGCGAAAAGAACATCCGCGTCAATGCGATTTCGGCGGGGCCTATCAAGACGCTGGCTTTCGCGGGTATCGCGGATTCCCGCTATCTTTTGAAGTGGAATGAATACAACTCGCCGCTGCGTCGTAACGTCAATATCGAGGAGGTCGGCGACAGCGCGCTATACCTGTTGTCCGATCTGTCGCGCGGCGTCACCGGCGAGGTCCATCATGTCGATGCCGGCTATCACGTCGTCGGCATGAAGCGGCCCGATGCGCCCGACATCTCGCTCAGCAACTCGCTGAGCAAGGAATAGTCTTGAGCTTGATGCCGGCGCCGGTGGTCTACTACATTCGTCACGGTGAAACCGAGTGGAACGCGCAGGGGCGGCTGCAGGGCGGTCAGGATATTCCACTCAACGATCTCGGCCGC
>Ga0182012_10003637_pt1 | contig 16338 bp, 13 predicted proteins | sample 612S2SmetaG_FD_120486 | JGI IMG/M metagenome (GOLD analysis project Ga0182012, IMG submission 120486) | Permafrost microbial communities from Stordalen Mire, Sweden - 612S2S metaG | ecosystem: Environmental > Terrestrial > Soil > Wetlands > Permafrost | place: Sweden: Stordalen | collected...
GATGGGCGTGGCACAGGGCAACTACTCGCTCTGGTACATGAACGTCCAGGCGGAGCGGGCGGTACGGAGACGCTGCTTCATCGGTGCGTTCGTCAATTACACGCAAAGCAGCTCGCCAATACCAGTGGGAGAACTGCTATCGGGACAGACGAACAACTTCATCGTTGCAGGCGAGGGCGGAATCAAGGTGGCAAGACGCGTCGTTTGGTTTGCCAACTACGGGTATGACAGGCAAAAGGGAGCGCTGACCCTGGAAAAGCAGATCGGCAAGCAGGAATTTGTCACGGGCTTTGCATTCAATGTGGACAGCCTGTTTTCACGTTAAGAGGAAGACATGAAAAAGACACCAACAGGATTACAGGACTATCTGGACATTGCACGCAGGCGCGTGTGGTGGCTGGTACTGCCCTCAGTATTGATCACGCTAGGCGTGTTTTTCGGGAGCCTCAAGCTGCCCCGCGTGTACGAATCCGAAGCGACGATCATGATCGAGCCGCAGAAGGTCCCTTCGAACTACGTGCAACCGACGATTTCGGTTGATATTACCGACCGGATCCAGAACATCCGCCAGGAGATCCTGAGCCTGACGAGGTTGCGCAAGATCATCTCCGACCTGGGCTTATATGACTCGGTGCCGGGAAAGACTGTGCCGGACGAGGTTGTGGAGCAGATGCGCAAGGACATCAGCGTGGATGTAGTACCGAGCCTGATGGGAACCGATCGCACTCGAAGCGTGACCGCCTTCCGCATCGCCTACGTGGGTGCAAATCCGGTCCTGACCCAGAAGGTGACGCGCAACCTGGCATCGCTGTTTGTGGAAGAAAACCTGAAAAATCGGGAACAGGAGTCCGAGGGCACGACGGACTTTCTGGACGGCCAGTTGGAGAAGATGCGCCAGTCGTTACAGGAGCAGGAAAAACGCCTCGAGACGTTCAAGGCAGCCCATGCCGGAGAACTTCCGGAGCAGCAGAGCTCGGGATTCCAGATGATCGGGCAGATGCAGACCGTGCTGCAATCCAACGCAGATGCCATTACGAGGGTGCAGCAGCAGAAGGCCTACCTGTCATCCGTACTGGAAGGCATCCGGATGAACCAGACGCCGCAGAACATGAAGTCGGCGCTGCAGATTCAACTCGACATGAAGAGTGCCGAGCTGTTGCACGCAGAACAGAAGTACCAGCCGAACCATCCTGATATACGCAAGCTGAATTCCGAGATTGCCGCCCTCAAGAGTGAGGTGGAAGCGGAGAAGTCCAGTAGCGTTGACGGCAAGAGCCTTGCCACCGCCGACCAGGTTCAGGTGCAGATGGCGGAATTGGACAAGGAAATTGCGCTGCGCACGAAGCGGCAGAGCGAACTGGAGCGCAACATTCAGGAAATGCAATCACGCATAGGGCGGCTGCCGCAGGTGGAGCAACAACTTGCCGAGTTGACGCGCGACTATCAGACCTCCAAGGCCAGCTATGACACCATGCTGGGCAAGCGCGACAACTCTTCCGTGGCGGCAGAGATGGAGAGACGCGCGCAGGGCGAACAGTTCCGCATTCTGGATCCGGCGAGCTTTCCGGATAAACCACTGAAGCCGAATCTGCTGCAGATTGACATTCTGGGCCTGCTGGCCGGGTTGTTCGGAAGCCTTGGACTGGCCTTGGTGGCGGAACTGGCCGACAACACCATGAACACCGATCGTGACCTCGCCCATTGCTCGGGACTACCGGTGCTTGCCTGCTTGTCCTATGTAAGAGACGAAGGCGAACTGCGGCGTGCCAAGTTGCGCCGCGGATTGATTTCAGCAGCGACGTTGGCGACCGTGTTGGTCACCGTGTTCCTGGTGTACATGCAGTGTGGCGCAATTGCCACCGGATTTGGATGGAAGTTCTAAATGTACCTAAAGCATTTTGGTCTGGACAGAAACCCGTTCTCCCTTAGCACTGAGCCACAGTGCATGTACTACAGCGCGTCGCATTGCGAGGCCGCTGCCCACCTGTTGTTTGCCGTGCGTGAACGCAAGGGAATTGCGCTGCTGATGGGCGAGCCCGGCACAGGCAAAACGACACTTCTGCGCACGTTGCTGGAGATGTTGCGCTCCGCGGAAGTGGTGCCGAGCATCATTCTGAATCCGATGCTCAACTCCGCGCAGGATCTGCTCACGTCAATCCTGACGGGCTTCCAGCTCACTCCAAGCAGCCGCTCACCAGCCGAACTGATGAACGTGCTGTTCGAACATCTGGAGAGTCAGCTCCGTCTGGGGCGGCGTCCCTTGCTGGTGGTGGACGAGGCGCAGCAATTGAGCGCTTCGACGCTGGAGCACCTGCGGTTGATCTCAAACCTGGAGAGCGGCGGCCAGCGCCTGCTACAGGTTGTGCTGAGCGGGCAGCCGGAGATTCGGAATACATTGGCGGAGCCGCAGCATAGCGGGCTGCGTCAGCGAATCGTAGTGCGCAGCGAGATCAGGCGGTTGGCGACGGGCGAAGTGTGGGAGTACCTGGCGCTGCGCGCCACACGCGCGGGCAGTGACGGCCGCCCACTCTTTCAGGCGTCGGCGGTGGACGCCCTGACGGCGGCTTCCGGTGGAATTCCGAGAATCATCAACGTGCTGGCCGACAACAGCCTGATCGCCGCGTACTCCGGAGGGCAGGCAACGGTGAGTGGCGAGCACGTGTGCAGCATGGCCCGGCACTTTGAGCTGCCCGTGCCGGAACTGTCTGTGCGGATTGACACCGTAGGAGTGCAAGACATGGCGCGCAGGGACGAACAGTGGAAGGCACTCGTGAAGGGCTTTGCCGGCTACGAGATACCCCCGGCACTGCGGGAGTTCACCCGCTCAATGATGGGAAAAACGGCATAAACGAGTTTGCACGGAACGGAGGAGGGTCAGTTGGACTATCTGTATAAGGCGATTCAGAAAGAGACGGGCGTGGTAACGCAGGAACAGGACCCCGCGGTGGTGGCGGAAGCGCAGCCTGTGGCGCCATATATGGCCGCGGCACCCGCCAGGGATTCTGCGATATTACCCGCCGCGGAATTTTCGACGGAATCGCGGACCTCCGCCGCAGCCGTGGGATTATCGCGCCGAGTGCCGTTTCCGGTGAAGGCCGAGCGGCTTTACTGTCAGCGCGTGCCGAAAATGAACAAGGAACGGTGGAATGCGCTTGAGCAGTTCCGGGTGTTGCGCTCACGGGTGCTGGAGATGGCGCGAACGCAGGACGTCCATTCGTTGATGATCACCAGCGCGGTGGCGGCCGAGTCAAAGACCACCACCTCGATCAATCTTGCGCTGGTACTCAGCCAGGTGCGCGGAGTCCGGGTATGCCTGGTGGACGCAGACATGCGCAAAGTGGGCATTGCCGACGCGCTGGGAGTTTCGTATGAGAAGGGGTTGGATGACTACCTGCGCACACCTACGCCGTTGAGCGAGGTGTTGCTGCAACTGACCGACAGTCTTTACTTGATTCCCTCCGGCGGCACGGATGAAAGCTCGGCGGAGATGCTGCATTCGGAAACCATGGTGGGGCTGGTGCAGGCGTTGAGCCAGTCGTTTGACCTGGTGATATACGATACTCCGCCGCTGTTTCCAGTGGCAGACGCGCGCATCCTGGCAAACCTGGTTGACGGTACGCTGTTCTGCGTACGCGCCGGGCATACACCGGCCAATGTCATCCAGGAAGCAATCGAGCTTATCCGTCCCAGGATTCTGGGAGCGGTGCTGGTGGGCGCTCAAGTGAACTCCAGCGGCTGGTACTACTACGAACATGAAGTAGACGGCAAGGAATAAGCCATGTTGAACGTGATGAACCGTTATGTGCCGGGTCGCGTGTTTGTTCTGCTGGTAATGGAGAACACGCTGATTACGCTGGGTATCGTCCTGGCGGCCATGGTGACGGCGCGGATTCATGGTCAGGCATTGACGCAAAGCAGCGAACTGCTGCTGCACGGATGGGCGATCTCGGCCATCTTCCAGATTTCCTTCTACTACTTCGATCTGTACGACCTGCGCGCGCTAAAGAGCAAGTGGGCGCTGCTCGGGCGGCTTATGAGCGCCGTGGGAGGGGCATGTGTGGCCATCGCGGTGGTAGTGGCCGTGTTCCCGCCGGTGCGGCTCGGAATTGGCGTGATGGAAGTAACGTCACTGTGCATGGCGCTGATCATCCTTCTGGGGCGTATGTGCCTGGAGTGGATTAATCGCTGGATGACCGCCGGGGAGAGAATTCTGCTGGTGGGTAGCGGCAATATGGCTGTCTCACTGGCACGCGAAATACACCTGCGCACCGACCTGCGGCTGCATCTGCTGGGCGCGGTCTGCGAACCGGAGTCGGAGGATTCCATTCCAAACTCGCGGCGGCTGGGCACGCTCAAAGACCTGGATAAGATCATCCGCGAGCAAGCGCCACGACGCATTGTGATTGCGCTGGACCTGAGCCGTTCGGGCCTGCCGCTGGATGCACTGTTGCACGCGCGGGCACAGGGCATCAAGGTGGAGGAGGCCGCGACGCTGTTTGAGAAGCTTACGGGGCGCATCCCCGTGGAAACCATTGCGCCCAGCACGCTGATTTACTCAAATGGCTTCAGTACGCAGTCGCAATTCTCTCGCGCCATCACACGGCTGACCAGCGCTGTCGTAGCGTTGGCCGGTCTGGTGCTGACATCTCCGCTGATGCTGTTGACAGCCCTGATCATCCGGATGGAGTCGAAAGGACCGGTGCTTTACAACCAGGAGCGCGTGGGAAAAGACGGGCGGTCTTTCCAAATCCATAAGTTCCGCTCCATGCGCCTGGATGCCGAAGCGAACGGCGTGCAGTGGGCAGGCGAGGACGATCCACGCACGACGCGAGTTGGACGAATCATTCGCCGACTGCGCATTGACGAGTTGCCCCAGTTCATCAACATTCTGCGCGGAGAGATGAACCTGGTGGGGCCACGGCCTGAGCGTCCGTTCTTTGTGCAACTGCTGGCGGGCAAAATTCCCTACTACGATCTGCGGCATGCAGTACCGCCGGGTGTGACCGGATGGGCGCAGGTCTCCTATCCCTACGGTGCCACGGTAGAGGATGCAAAGAACAAGTTGGAGTACGACCTGTTCTACGTCAAGAACGCATCAACGGCCCTCGACCTGGCAATCCTGTTTGAGACTGTGCGCACGGTTGTGCTGGGCAAAGGGAGATAGGTGAATATGAGCGGGCGACTAAGGCACGTGGCGCATTTCGTGGTGGCGGCGGCGTTGTATTACAGCGGAACGCTTGCGTTGCGCCGCTGGCTGCGCCATGGCGTGCTGCGCCAGCGGGAGTTGACCGTCATCGGCCTGCACCGTGTGCTGACCCCGGAAGAGCGGGCCGCGAGCAGCAGCGAAGAAGCGATGGTGGTGTTGCTGCCCACGTTTGTCCGCCTGCTGGAGTCGCTGAAGAAGAGTTTCGATGTGGTGAACTTCGAAGAGGTTTGGCGCGGGAGTTTCCCCCTAGGCGGAAAGCCGAAGTGCCTGCTGACATTTGACGATGCCTGGCAGGACACCTTTGCTAATGCCACTCCCGCGCTGCGCAGGTCAGGCCTTCACGCAGTTGTATTTGTCCCAACAGGATTGCTCGGCAGTGCAGAGCCTTTCTGGGTGGAGCGCCTGACCTGTGTTTGGAATCAGAGTGAGGCCGCCCGGCAGGCGGTGCGCGCCGCGGCAGGCGAGTCTGCCGCAGATGATGGAACGCCACTGGCGGCGGCGATTGCTGCACTCAAGCAACTGCCGAACGCGAAAAGAGAAGAGGTTGTGCGCGCACTGACCATGCAATATTCAGCCCATGATCCGGAATCGGTAGACCGCTTTATGAGTTGGGAGGAACTGGCGATGGCCGCGCCGGTGCTCCGGGCGGAGAGCCACACGGTGCATCACGTTCTACTGGACACAGAGGATGAGGCGACGGCACGGCAAGAGTTGGTGGAGAGCCGCGGCGAACTTTGCCGTCGCACCGGACGAGAAGTACGCGCGTTGGCCTATCCAAATGGAAACCACAACGAACCGGTGCGGCAGTGGGCGAAGCTTTCCGGCTACGAATGGGCATTTACGGTCTGCCGCGGCATCTTCCGTGAAGGCGGCGACCAGATGCAGGTGCCCCGCCTGCTGCTGCAGGAAGGCAACATCACGAATCCGTGGGGCGGCTTTTCTCCGGCGATGCTGCATTTGCGCCTGACCGGGTGGAGGTAGAGCGATGATCCGTGCATTCATTACCGATGGCAACCTGCGCTCGACACTGGCGGTCGTACGTTCACTGGGCAAAGCGGGTGTATGGGTTGGCGTTGGCGATGACGAACCGCACCCCATGGCCGGCGCCTCGCGCTACTGCCACCAGAGTGTGTTGTATCCCTCTCCAGTGAAAGAGCCAGAGGCGTTTCAACACTTCTTAAGAGTCGAGTTACCAGGAATGGGCTACACGCACCTGCTGCCAACCAGTGACGTGACCGTACAGTTGGTGGCTCCGCTGAGGGATATGCTGGAGCCGAAGATTACGGTGATGATAAGCAGTGTCGAAGCCCTGAGCAGAGCGCAGGACAAATCCGCAATGCTGGAGGAGGCGCGGCAGGCCGGCATGGCTGTGCCACGGACCATTTCCAACTGCAGCCGCGAGGAACTGGTGCGATTTGCCGAGGAAGTTGGTTACCCGGTGGTGATCAAACCAAGGCGCTCGCGGCAATTCTGTCACGGTCAATGGAGCACCGGCGCGGTGAAGTACGCATGGACTCCGACTGACTTGGTGGACTTGTACGAGAGCTGTCCGATTCCGTTTCCACTGGTCCAGGAGCGGGTAGTGGGCGAGGGGCGGGGCGTATTCCTGCTGATGTGGGAGGGAGAAATACAGGCGGCCTTCTGCCATCGCCGCCTGCGGGAGAAGCCTCCATGGGGCGGAGTGAGCGTGTTGTGCGAGAGCATTCCGCTGGACCCGGTATTGATGTGCCAGGCAGCGACGCTGCTGCGGCGTATGCAATGGCAGGGGCCAGCCATGGTGGAGTGCAAGCTGGACGAGCGCACCGGCGAGACGAAGCTGATGGAAGTCAACGGGCGCTACTGGGGCTCTCTGCAATTGGCGATTGATGCAGGAGTGGATTTTCCGGCGGCACATATGCTGCTGGCGACCGGAGAGCGCATTGCTCCGCAAACCAGCTATCGCACGGCGATTCAGTGCCGCTGGCTGCTGGGCGATCTGGATGGTCTCATCAGCCGTCTGCGGGCGACTCCGAGGCAGGAGATGCTCTATCAGGGCGGAGCCAGCAAACTGCGTGCGTGCGCGGAGTTCATGCGCTTCCTGGCACCTAAACTGCACTACGACGTCATGTCGCTTCGTGATCCCGCGCCGGGCTGGCGAGAGTTGTGCGGCTACTTTGCGGCGAATGTGCGCCTGGCGGCACACGCGCTGTCGGCGGATCGCCCGCAAGTGGAGATTGTATGAGGAAACTCAACATGCTGCACACGATTGAGACCAGCGGTCCCGGCGGGGCGGAGAACGTATTGCTCTCGCTGGTGAAGGGGCTGAACCCTGGCCGCTTCCAATCGTTAGTGGTGCTGAACAGCCGGGGCTGGTTGGAAGAGCGCTTGCGTGAGGCCGGCGTTGAAGTCATTTGCGTGGATTGGAAGCATTGGTGGGATCTGAAGCTGCCTTGCGCACTGGCGGGCATTATGCGCGAGCGAGAGATTGACCTTGTGCACTCGCACCTGCCAGACCAGAATTTCTACTCCTGCATTGCCGGGCGGATTGCCGCCTGTCCGGTAGTCGTCACTTACCATGGCCCCGTGGAGCTGCGCGATGCGAACCGGCTGCGCGGCTGGCTGAAACTGCGCACGGTGAAGAGCACAGCGGCGCGCGTGGTAGTGGTGTGCGACTTCGTGCGAAAAATGTTGAGTGAAATTGGATTCTCCGAACGGCAACTGCACCGCATTTACAACGGTATTGCGATAGAGAGATTTCACTCGGCTGTGCGTGGAACGCTGCGGCTGGAGATGAAGTTGCCGGCGGAGGCTCTGCTGGTGGGAATGGTGGGCAATGTGCGCGGTCCCAAGGGACAGGAACACTTTATCCGCGCGGCAAGGCGCATTGCCGATAAGGAACCAGCGGCGCACTTTGTCATTAGCGGCGATCTCCATCCCACTCTTACGCCGCCATTGCGCTCACTGGTAAATGAACTTGGATTACAGGAAAAGGTCCACTTCCTCGGCTTCCGTTCGGACGTACCGCACGTGCTTGCCGATCTTGATGTCTTTGTCCTGCCTTCCACAAGTGAAGGATTTCCGCTTGTGGTGCTGGAGGCGATGGCAGCAAGTCGCGCCGTGGTGGCCACGCGCTGCGGTGGTGCAGAAGAAACTATTGTTGATGGCGAAACCGGGCTGCTTGTTCCGGTGGGTGATGACAAAGCAATCGCCCATTCCGTGTTGAAGCTACTGCGCGATCCGCAACTGAGGGCGCAGCTGGCCGGCAAGGGACATAGGGAGTGCGTAAGAAACTATTCCGTCAGAACCATGATTGAAGGTTATGAATCGCTTTATACGGAGTGCGTGCCGGGAGCGGCCGCTACGGAAGAGATGCGTGCAGCAGCGTATGCCGGGGAGCGCACCTGATGGTAATCAAAGGCGCACTGCATGTGCATACCGACCTCTCGCATGACGGGAAGCTCTCGATGGAGAGCGCCGTTGACCTTTTTCGCCAACGCGGCTTCCAGTTTGTCTTTCTGGCGGAGCATGCCGAAGACATGGACGCAGCCAAAGTTGAGACAATGCGCCGCCAGGCAGCCGCACTCTCCACCGGGGGATTTCTGGTCATTCCGGGCCTCGAATATTCCTGCCCGGGCATGGTGCATATCGTCGGCGTGGGTTGCGATCAGGCGTTCGACTTCCGCGAGCCCGTTCGTGTGGCTCGGGAAATCCAGGCGGCTGGGGGCTTCGCAGTGTTGGCGCATCCCGGGCGATTCCACTGGCAGTGCGACAACGAACTAATCCGCAACGTGAACGCAGTAGAGGTGTGGAACGTCGCGTACGATGGCAAGTTCGTTCCTGAACCCCGCTCATTGGAATTTCTCCGAAAATCAAGGTCGGCGAATCATCGGCTACTTGCGTGTGCCGGGGTTGACCTGCATCGAGCCGGAGGTTTTTACCCGGTCGCAGTGCAGATGGATGTACAGAAGCTGACTCGTGAGGCGATTCTGGCTGAACTCATTCATGGTCATTACACGCTGACCGCTCCGGGACTGAACATGCATGCCCGCGATGAGGCAGGAGACATAAGCCTGTTTGCCCTGCGGACAGCGCGGATTCCACTGAACGGATATAAGAGGATGCGCCGCAGCTTGCGTGAGGGGTCGAGATGACACCGGAGATGGTGTGGACATTCTGGATCTCGGTGGCGTTCATCGTCTACTCCATGGTTGGCTATGCCGGCTGTCTGTGGCTGCTGTCGCTGGTTCGCAGGAAGGTTGTGGATCGCGCGCCCATGGAGCCGACAGTCTCGATTCTGATTGTGGTGCGGGGAGGAGAGCGGCTCATCGAGGCGAAGCTGCGCAACTGTCTGGAGCAGGACTATCCATGTGAGAAGGTGGACATTGTCGTGGTTTGCGATGGCGCGGCTCCGGAGACAGAGGCCATTGTGGAACGCTATGCGGCGCAGAGCGTGAAGCTCATCCGAGCCCCGCGCCAGGGTAAGAATGGATGCCTGGCTCTAGCCCTGGGAGCAACCTCGGGTGAGATGGTCGTGTTCACCGATGCTGCCGTCATGATGGATTCGAATGCGTTATGTCTGATGGCCGAAAACTTTGCCGATCCCCGCGTGGGATGTGTCAGCAGCGAGGATGCAACCGATGGCGCGGGCATCAACGCAGAGCCGATGTATGTGGAGTTTGATGCCAGGGTGCGACGGCTGGAGTGCGCGGTCGGTTCCATGATCGCCTCCAGCGGCTCTCTGTTCGCCGCCCGGCGTGCGGTGTGCGCCCCCTGGCCGAAGCGAATGAGTAGTGACTTCTTTGTTCCGCTGAACTGCATTCAAGCCGGATACGACGTGGTTGTTGACATCCGGGTGCGCGGATATTTGAAGACAGTCAAGGTTTCTGACGAATTCTTTCGCAAGGTGCGTACGATTGTCCACGGCATTGACGTTCTATTTGAGTACCGGGGACTGCTGAATCCATTTCGTTATGGTCTGCGTTCATGGGAGCTGTTTAGCCACAAACTATGCCGCTGGTTGCTCCCGCTCGCTTTTCTCGGCGCGCTGGTCAGCAGCGCCTTCCTTTGGAGCAATGGCTGGGTGTATCAGGCCAGTTGTATCGCTCAGTGTGTGTTTTACGCCGCAGGCGCAGCCGCATGGCTCATACCGTCGCGGCGCACTGCCTTGCCTCTCAAGGTCGCCAGGTTCTTTGTGATGAGCATCGCGGCGACAGGTTTGGCATGGGTCAAGTTCTTTAGCGGTGAGTATTACGTGACATGGGAGCCGAGCCGCAGGTAAGCCGGCTTCATAGGCAACAGGGGGTGTGGAGTGAAGGTCGAGATCTGCAGTGACCGCGTGGCTTGGGACCGATATGTCGAGGGAGAACCCGGCGCGAGCAACTACCACCGTTGGATGTGGCGTGAGGCAATCGAGGAGAGCTTCCCACATAAAGCGTATTACCTTGCGGCCATGGAGGGTGACGGGATCTGTGGTGTGCTGCCATTGGTCCATGTACGCAGCCGGCTATTCAATGACGCACTCGTCTCCATGCCCTACTTGAATTATGGCGGCGTGCTGGCCAGCCAACCGCGGGCTGCCGAGGCTCTTCTGCGGGAAGCAGCAGTTTTGGCCCAGAAGCTCAAGGTGCGACACGTCGAGTTGCGCCATCGGGAGTGCAATGCGAACAACTGGGTGGAAGCCACTCCGAAGGTCACGATGGAAGTGGCCCTGCCGGCAAATATGGATGACATGTGGAATGGCCTCAGCTCGGGGATGCGCAACAAGATTCGTGGCGCCCGCAACAAGCAGATCACGGTGAGTTGGCTGGACGGAATAGCAGTGGACGAGTTCTACAAGGTGTTTTCAGAAAACATGCGCGATCTTGGAACTCCGATTCTGCCGAAGAAATGGTTCTCCAACCTCAGTCGCTATGCGGCGGAGAGCGTCCGGTTCGTAATCCTGCAGGATGGCGATGAGACGGTAGCCGCCGGCATGACCACGTCGTATCGGGATTGCGTAGAGTTGCCCTGTTCGGCGGCCCTGCAGAAATCGCGCAAAAAGAACACGGCCATTCTGATGTATTGGAGCGTCTTTGAGTGGGCACACCAGCAGGGTTTCAAGCGTGTTGACCTGGGGCGATGCACACATGGCGGTGGTACGTGGGAGTTCAAGAGGCACTGGAATCCAGAGGAAATAAAGCTGCATTGGTACTACTGGCTTTCGAATGGCGCACAGGTGCCGGAGTTGCGGCCGGATCATCCGAAGTTTTCCATGGCGGTAAAAGTATGGAAGAAGCTGCCGCTTGCGGCCGCGAATGCACTGGGACCGAGAATCGCGCCTTCGCTTCCATGAGCGTACTTATCGATTGAAACGAGAAGTTAAAGGAATGTGGGAAATGATCCGATTAGTGCCCCCAACAGGAACGAAGCTCAACCACCGCCAAGTGCTGCGGGCGGCAAGTGAGCTGGTGCTTGCCAAGGGATCATCCGGTATCACTCCCTTGTTACCCGCCGAGTACGGCCACGTGCTAGGCACGGGCTCCGGCCGGAGCGCGCTATTCGCGATACTGAAAGCGCTCCATTTGCTTCGGCCGGAACGCACTACGGTCATCATTCCGGGGTACACGTGTTTCTCGGTGGCCGCCGCGGTTGCGCAAGCGCAACTTCGCATACGCCTCGTTGACGTCAATCCCAAGACGCTGGAACTGGACGCGGAGCAGGTTGCGAAATACTGTGATGGGCAGGTGCTTGCCATCGTCCACACAGAGCTCTTTGGGTTTGTCGGCAACGCTGACAAGCTGCGCGCGATGGCGCATCAGTGTGGTGCATATTTCGTGGAGGACGCGGCACAGTCGTTCGGCTCCATGCGAAACGGGAAGCATGCGGGAACTCTGGGCGATGTTGGCTTCTTCAGTATTGGCCGCGGCAAGCCACTGTTCGGCATGTCGGGCGGGTTGATCGTCACCCAGTCGGATGAAATTGGCGATGCCATCCATCTTGTTACTAGAAAGTTCACGGCGCCAACTGCGAGGCTGAATGCCAACGAGCTGCTAAAGCTCGTTGCCTACTATCTGTTCTTTCATCCAACAAGATATCCAGCCGTCGAGTCGCTACCGTTTCTCAAGATCGGCGCCACAGAATTCGATCCATTCTTTGAGAACAGGCAGTTGTCACGATTGGGTCAGATAATTCTCCCGGAGTCCATCTGCATCGCGACCGAGAGCGTTGCGCAACGGAGTGCGACGGCCATTAAGGTCAAAGCTGCTGTGGGTGCGGGGGGAGACTTTTCGTTTCCGTCTCCAGACGCGGACGAGCGCCCTTGCTATCCACGTCTGCCGGTAGTCGCCGCTAGTGCAGCGCTGCGTACACGCACGATTAGCGCGCTGCGCATGGTCGGGATCGCCGCCAGCGTTTTCTATCCCACGGCAATCAGCGAGATACCCAACATCAATAGGTATCTATCACTCCCGGTGAGCTGCTGCCCAAATGCCGAGTGGCTTGCAGCAAGACTGTTCACCCTGCCAACGCATTCCCTGGTGACTGGGCACGATGTGACCAACATCGGCAAAGTCATGAAGGATGTCACGTGTGAAGTGCGCCCAACCGGCAGCACCCGCCGTATCATTCCGCAGTCGCCAACCAATGCGAAGGTTGCGATAGAACGGAAATTGTCGTGAGGAAAACGTCCACCTACGGACAGCGGGAGACAGGTGCGGAGATGCATGTGGGGCACTGCGGCACACTTTCCGTCTGCCATGTTGTCTCCGGTGACGCGTGGGCAGGAGCCGAGGCGCAGGTGGCCACCTTGCTGCGCGGGTTATGCCGGCTGCGCGAGCTGCGGGTGTCGGCGATTTTGCTGAACGAGGGTCGCCTGGCGGAAGAACTGCGCTGCGCCGGCGCCGTGGTGAAGGTCATTCCCGAATCCAAGTTGAGCTATGCGGCCCTGGTGCGGCAGGCGGCAGAGTTTCTGCGTGAGCAGGGCGTCCAAGTGCTGCACTCGCACCGCTATAAGGAGAACCTGCTGGCCGCCATGCTTGGAGTTACTCTCCGCATACCGAACCAGGTGCGTACCGTGCATGGCATGCGGGAGCCGTTTCGTGGCTGGAGTGGCGTACGTCACCATTTGATCCACGGGCTGGACCACTGGACGGGACGCTTTGCGGCCGATGCCGTCATCTCCGTGAGCGATGGCATGGCACCGCGCCTGGCGGCCATGTACGGCGCAAGTAAAGTCGCAGTGATACGAAATGGAGTGGAGACCAACCGGTTGCACAGCCGTTATGGCCGCGCAGAGGCACACGAACATATTGGCTGCGCGGCGGCGCCCGTTGTCGGCATCGCCGGAAGACTGGTGCCGGTGAAGCGGCTGGACCTGTTTCTGCAAATGGCCGCCAGCATACAGCGACTGATGCCTTCTGCACAGTTCGTCATCGCCGGAGACGGGCCTGAACGGGCCCGGCTGGTGGAGCAGGCGCGCGCATTGGGGATCGAATCGAGTGTTCACTTCCTGGGCCACCGTGAGGACATCCACGACGTACTGCGCGCCATGGACGTGCTGGTAATGTGCAGTGACCACGAAGGGCTGCCAATGACATTGCTGGAGGCCTTGTGGCTGGATGTTCCCGTGGTTGGACGCCATGTGCCAGGCATTCGCGAAGTGCTGCGAGACGGGCAATATGGACTGTGCATCGAAGGCGACGACGCCGAGGCGCTTGCCACGGCCTGCCTGCGGCTGCTGCATAATCCCGGTCTGGCGCAGTCACTGTGCAAAGCAGCATCGCGTTATATCGCGCAGGAGTTTTCCGCCGAGAACAACGCTGCTGAAGTGGCGCTGCTTTACCAACGATTGGCGGTGAGGTGATGCCGATGAATTTGATCTGGCTCTCCCATTTCATCCCATATCCGGCGCGCGGAGGCGCAGCGCAGCGCAGCTTCAACCTGATTCGGCAGGCGGCGGAGCGTTATCAGGTCACGCTGGTGGCCTTCAACCGTCCGCGCCAAGATGCGGAGTTACTGGAAGCGAGCCGCGCGGAGTTTGAGAAAGTTTGCCATCGCGTTGAGTTCTGGGAGCTGCCTGAGGCATGGAAAGGCGTTCGTTGGTGGGCGCAGTTGGCGGTGGCGCCGCTGTACCGGATGCCACAGTCATGCGTGGCCTATGCCAGCCACGCGCTGGCCACGCGCTGGCGTGCACTGCTGGCAGAGCAGCCTGAAGCGATCATTCACGTGGACTCCTCCGACCTGGCCTTCTATTTACAGGACGCGCTGGGACACCCACTGGCGCTGAATCATCACAACTGTGAGTCCGCCATGGCCACGCGCCGCAGCGAACTGGAGAAGAACGCGCTGAAGAAGATGGTTCTTTCGCACCAGGCACGCAAGCAGGAGCAGTTGGAGCGGGATTGGCTTAAGCGCGTGACGATGAACCTCACGGTCAGCGAGGAAGACACGCGACGCCTGCGCGCCATCGCACCCGGCGCGGAGATCGCAGAGGTAGAGAACGGTACCGATGTGGAGTACTTCCATCCGCAGCAGGAGCTCGTGGAGGAGAACACGATCGTCTTTGCTGGCTCGCTGCGGTGGTATCCCAACCAGAGTGCGCTGCTGAACTTTGGTCGTGAAGCATGGCCGATTCTCAAACAGCGGCGCCCGGGCATCCGCTTCATTGTTGCCGGACAGTATCCACCAGAATTCCTGGTGAAGTGGGCCGAGGCCGACCCGCAAATTGAATTTGTGCCTAACCCGCCGGACATACGTCCTTATATTGCGCGCGGTGCGGTGTATGTGTGTCCCATTCGTGATGGCGGAGGCTCACGGTTGAAACTTCTGGACGCGATGGCAATGGGCAAGGCCATTGTCAGCATGAGCGTGGGAGCCGAGGGACTGCGCTACAAGGCGGGCGAGCACATGATGATCGCCGACCGTCCCCAGGACTTCGCCGAAGCTGTCATCCGGTTGTTGGAAGATAGAGATATGCGAGTCAGACTGGGCGTGGCAGCGCGCCAGCAGGCGGTGGACGAATACAGTTGGCCGGTAATCGGAAAGCATCTTGCCGAGGCCTACGCGCACGCCTGCCTGCTCCACGGAAGGCACACCAGGGTGTCAGCGTCGGAGAAGTTGGCTATCGGGAGGACCTGCGAATAGGAGATGTGAGCTGGCCATTGAATTGCAAGCTATGTACAGTGCATCAACTTGTCGCGGCGCAACCTTGCAAAGATGAACGCGTGGGAATTGAACATACGGACCAACGGAAAGACGAGCTCATGCTGGATAAAAGGCCGATGTCGCAGATAAGAAATCCCGGACCGGGGATTATCTCCGGCCTGGGCGTGCGTAATTCGGTGACCGGCGTAACTTCGGGCGGTGAGAATCCAGTTGGCGAGGACGGTGATGGCGCGCGCTGGGGCATGGACGTTTTTGGAATTATCTTCTACCTGTTCATCGAATACACCCGCTTGGCCGTAATGTATCCGGTGCTGGCGCCGCTGCAGTTGGGCAAAATCGCACTGATGTGTGCAGTATTGGGCGCGCTGGTATCTCACAACGCAGGAGATCAATCCGGAAATCAAGCACTCAAAACGGCGATCATATTACTTGGGGCGGCCACTCTCATGTCGTTTGTGTCGGCCAGTTATCACGTTCCCATGTACAAACAACTGTGGAACATGCCGGAACAGTTACTGGTGGCTCTACTGATTGCCAGGGCAACGGCAAGTCGCTGGCGGCAGCGCGCCGTATCCTTTGTTGTGCTGCTCCTGATGCTGAAGGTAGCGCAGCATGGATTGCGGACCTATGCATTAGAGCATGGCCGTGCAGTGAATGAGATGGCGTTTGTGCGGTTTGGAATTGTCGGCGGCGGCGGAGGCTTTTACGATAACTCGGCCGACCTGGGCGTTGCCATGTGCGTTGTCTTCGGATTGTCACTGGCGTTATTCCAGGCGGATCTGCCCCGCAAGTGGCGAGCGTTTTACTTCGTCTGCATGATCGCCTTCGGAGCCCTCATCCTTGTTTGCGGTTCACGTGGCGCTGTCGTGGGTGGAGTGGCCGTCGTGCTGGCCACCTGGGTTCGGTCTAGCCGCAAGTCATGGTCGTTCATCTTTGTTCTGCTGTTCCTTCTTGGACTCATCTTCCTGATGCCGCACGCCAGCCGTGACCGGTTTAAGAGCGCGGAAGACTAC
>Ga0182012_10003639_pt1 | contig 16329 bp, 14 predicted proteins | sample 612S2SmetaG_FD_120486 | JGI IMG/M metagenome (GOLD analysis project Ga0182012, IMG submission 120486) | Permafrost microbial communities from Stordalen Mire, Sweden - 612S2S metaG | ecosystem: Environmental > Terrestrial > Soil > Wetlands > Permafrost | place: Sweden: Stordalen | collected...
CAGTCCAATGTGACCGCCTGCTCCGCCCGACCCACGACGACGGCCTCTGCGCCGTAACCGAAGCCACCCAGGGCAGTGCCGGCCTTTATTCCACTCCTGCCGATATGGCCATCTGGCTCAAATACCTTCTCGGCACGGGTATACCCGCAATCCCGGCACAGGACCCCGCAGCGCGGGCAGTCTACCTTGACCCAGCCCAACTCAAAAAGCAGGTAGGACTCGATCACGCCGGCAATCCCACCGGCATCGGCCTCGGTTGGATGCACCTTCAACCCATCGATGCCCCATCCCACATCGTCCAGAAGACTGGTGGCGGCGCTGGCTTCACCAGCTACATCGCGTTCCTTCCAGCCCGTCACATCGCAATTTTCTTTTCATTCGCTGAAGGGGCCGGCTGGAAGCAAAATGTCTTCAAAGAAGCCAACAACATGCTCCTGAGCCTGGCCGGTCTTCCGCCCTTGCCCGTCGAGCCATTCAAACCAAAGGCCAAGCCCCATCTGAAGCGCCGCCGCCAGCTCGCCAAGGCCTCATGAGAATTGCCTGCGGAAAACAGCCCGGGAGTGAACGGCAGATTTTGAAAGGGCACGACTTCAGAGCCTGCCCTGAGCGAAGCCGAACGGGTGCCGCAATTGCCGCAAATTTGGCGCAGGGCTTTAGCCCCCCAGGTATTGCTTTTGGCAATTCAAACGACCACTGCACACTGCTGACGCAGCCTCCCGTTCACCCCTGCACGTTTGCGAAGTAACCCCGCACTTCCTGCCAGTTATTCACACGTAGAAACTCAGTCGCAGCCAGGTTGTGCGGTGCCGTATACAGCAGCCCCTGGCCTGTGAACCGCTCCAGGTTGCGTGGCAGATCGTCGATCAGGAAGTCCGCCCGCAGAATGCTCTTGTTTCCGCAGAAGACATAGTGCTGGGGCGGGATGAACGCAAAGTGCCGCTGCAGCCATCGATACTTTGGCCCCAGCGAGTTGGGCACCGTCATGGCTTGCGTCGCAATAAATATTTCAAACCGCTCCGACAGCGCTTCCAAAACTTCCTGTGAGCCCGGCATCACGTCCAGGACCTCAAAAAAGTCCTCTGCATCCAGAAAAGCCCGGAGCTCCTTCTGCCGGTCGGCGGGAGCGATCTCCCACAGTCCCTTCCCCGCAAGGTCTTCGGGCGTCACATCTTCATCAAAGGCCTGGTTGTAGCGGCGCAGGTGCTCGGCCAGCGTATCGGCCATCACCTCATCCATGTCCACGCAGATCCGCAACACGGCCTCAATCTCCCGCGTGCGATTTGCGAATGGAACTCCCAGTCTGAGGGGCGGCGGCGGGCAGCGGTTCCTTGCCCGGAGTAGCCATTGCCGCATCCCAGTAGAGCATCCTGCCGCAGCTGTCGCATGTCAGCAGTTCGCCCTCCCGCAGTTGGTTCCACATCTGCGGCCTTACCCCCATCCGGCAGCCATTGCACTGCTGATTCACTGCCTTGGCCATCGCCGTCCCGCGGGACCCAGTCAGCCGATCAAAGCGCGTCAGCCATTCCGGCTCAATCAGCTTGCGCAGCGCCTCGCGCTCGCTCGTCCGAGCGGTCAGCTCCGAGTTCAAATCTTTCTGCCTCTCACCAATCCGCGCGCGTGTCTTCTCCAGCGCCCCCGCAAGCGTCTCCACCTGCGCTCGAATCGCCGCAAGCTTCCCCTCCTGCGTCTCAGTCCGCTCCATGCTCGCCAGCTCTTCGTTCTCCAACCGGTCGATCTCGTCGGTCGCAAATCGAATCTCATGCTCGATCGCGTTGGCCTGTTCCGGAGTCTTCACATCGTCGAGTTGCGCGCGGAATCGAGTCGCCTTCTGCTTGTGCCCCGTAATCTCGCGCTCCAGACGGGTGCGCAGGGTCTCTTCCCGGCTCAGGGCATCGCTCGTCTCCGCTGCTTGCTTCTCGGCCGCGGCCAGTGCGCCCACCGCCTGAGCAATCTCGACTGGCAGTTCGCGCAGCTCTTTCCCAAGTCGCGCGCGCTCCAGCTCCACGCCTTGCAGCTTCACCAGGTTTTCAATGTGCTCTTGCATCCGTATCACGAAGTCTACGGCATTCACCGTCTCACAAGCCACCAAGCCCGTCACTCGGCATCCAAGGGAATGGTGTCCCACATTCTGCTCTGCGAGAATAGCTCCAGCGCGGGAGGCTCTCTTTTTTGACGGATGCACCCAAAACGCTCTTGCGCCGCCGTCGGTGGCTCAAATGGATCGTATTGTCGACTCTGCTCATCCTCATCGCGCTTGCCGCGGTCGTCGCATTCCTCTTGCACCGCGCTGAGCCCTTCGTCCGCGCGCGCATCGTTCAGAGCCTCCAGCAGCACTTCCACGCCCGCGTCGAGCTCGACACCTTCCACATGTCGCTCAAAGATGGCCTGAAAGCTGAAGGTGCCGGCCTGCGCGTCTGGCCCCCTGCCCAGGTCGCAGGCATCAACGTCCCCGCCAACCGCGCGCCCGACGAGCCCCTCATCTCCCTTGCCGAGTTCCGCTTCCACGCCCCCTTGCACTTTGAGCGAGGCAAGCCCTTCCACATTTCCATCGTGGAGCTCAAGGGTCTAGACATCCATCTGCCGCCCCGCTCCCACTTCGCGCGTGCAGCCAGCCCCGCGCCCGACGCAAAATCATCTTCCTATGCCGCCGACATTGAAATCGACACCATCCGTTGCACCGGCGCACGCATGGTTCTCGAAACCGACAAGCCCGGCAAGCTTCCTCTCGAAATCCCCATCGAGCACCTTGAACTCAGCCACGTGAGCTCGGCCGGTCCCATGGACTTTGTCGCCGACCTCACGAACCCACGCCCCCACGGCGATGTTCACACCACTGGCAGCTTTGGCCCGTGGTTCGTCGCAGATCCCGGCGAGAGTCCCGTCAGCGGCCAATACGCCTTCGATCGGGCCGACCTCTCCGATTTCAAAGGCATCGCCGGCATCCTATCCTCCACAGGCCACTTCCAGGGCACCTTGCGCGCTCTCACCGCCGACGGCCAGACCGCAACCCCCGACTTCCGTCTCACCGACTTCGGCCAGCCGCTCGCCCTCACCACCACCTTCCACGCCCTCATAGACGCAACCAACGGCGACACCGTTCTCGATCCGGTTGACGCCACTCTAGGCCATTCGCACTTCACCCTCCATGGCCAGGTGGCGCGCGTCAAGCCGGGTCACTCCTCCCCTGAGGCCACCACCAACTCGCCCCTTCAAGCTTCCGTCAACTCAACGCCGCCCACTCCCGTTCCTCTCGGCCAGGGCAGGGAAATCGACTTCGACGTCAACATCGACCGCGGCCGCATCGAAGACTTCCTGCGTCTCACCACCCACTCCAGCTCGCCCATCCTCACTGGCAACCTCACCACCCGAGCGCGCCTTCACATCCCTCCCGGAGCCAGCTCTGTTGAAAAACGCATGACCCTCAAGGGCTCTTTCGCTCTCGACCATGCCACATTCACCAGCGAGAAGATTCAGGACGGTCTTCGCCAGTTAAGCCTCCGCGGACTGGGCCAACCTAAAGAAATCAAATCCACCGACCCCTCCAGCATCCAATCCACCATGGTCAGCGACTTCGAAGTGGCAAACGGTATCATCACCCTCCCCGAGCTCACTTACACCGTCCCCGGCTCAACCATCAAGGTCAGTGGCACCTACGGCATCGATGGCGGCGCAATCAGCTTCACCGGCACCGCTGCCATGCAAGCCACAGTCTCGCAAATGATCGGTGGTTTCCTCGGTGTTCTCGCCAAACCCGCCGATCGCTTCTTCAAAAAAAACGGCGCGGGAACTGAAGTCCCCTTCCACGTCTCCGGCACACGCGATGATCCCAAATTCGGCCTCGACCTCTTGAGCAAGAAGAACAAATCCTCCTCGCCCTCCGATCCAAACTCCCGGCCCGAACGATAACTCGGGCCTGAAGCATAGGACCAGGTTCTACACCCTTCACTACGCCCTCATTCCTTGCCCATCTGCTAAAGTTTTTTCCTATGCAAAACCGCGGCCTCCACGCCCCATTGCTCGCGATAGCAACATTACTCGCCCTCACGCCCCTCAATTCCATCGGCCAATCGCAAGCCCAGTCCCAAACGCCACCCACACCGCCCGCTTGGGCCCAGCCCGGCTCCGCCACCCACACCCAGGTCGCCCCGCCCTCAGACTTCCACCGCCCTACCACCACAGTCGAAACGCCCATCGGCATCTTTCAGGGCCAGTCCGACGTCGGCTCCGCTCTCGTCCCCGGCAGCGCCTCTTTCGACCCCGCCAAAGGCGAATACACCATCAACTCCGCCGGATACAACGTGTGGTACGTCCGTGACGAGTTTCGCTATCTCTGGCGTCGCGCCTCGGGTGATGTCTCCCTCGCCGCCGATGTCCGCTTCCCCGATCCCAAAGGCTACGAAGACCGTAAAGCCGTCCTCGTCATCCGCCAGAGCCTCGACGACGACTCCAAAGAAGTGGTCGTTTCGCTCCATGGCGGAGGCATGATCTCCATCGCCCAGCGCTCCCAGCGCGGTCTCCGCGTCAACGACGTCGAATACCGCATCGCCAGCCGTGGTGGCCGCCCCGGTGGCGAATCGCCCGACAGCCTGGTCACCATCAACGCCCGCCGCATCGGTCTCGAAAAGCACGGCGACGCATTCACCCTCTGGGTCTCCCTCGACGGCGAGCCCATGCACCAATACGGCCCGCCCATCCATCTCGACTTCGACGCCCCCTTCTACGTCGGCATCGGCTTCTGCTCCCACCTCCCCGACAAATCCGACACCGCCATCCTCTCCAATGTTGTCCTCGAATCCAGCGCTGGCAAGGTGCGCTAACGTCCAATCGAACGGCATGGGTGGATTGAACAGACCTGACCCCGCCTTGCCGCACCTCCCCCCTCCGTGTTTGACTTGTCCCCTGAAGGCGGTCTCGCACACATGCCCTACATCCTCGCTCTCGACCAGGGAACCACCAGCTCCCGCGCCATTCTCTTCGACCAGGCCGGCGCAATCGTCGCCGTCGCCCAGCACGAATTCCAGCAGTTCTATCCCCAGGCCGGCTGGGTCGAGCATGACGCCAATGAGATTCTCACCTCCCAGCTCAGTTGCGCTGTCGAAGTCCTCAGCAAGGCCGGCGCGCGCCCCCGCGATCTGGCCGCAATCGGCATCACCAACCAGCGCGAAACTGTCGTCGTGTGGGACCGCGCCACCGGCAAGCCCATCCACCCCGCCATCGTCTGGCAAGACCGCCGCACCGCCGCCAAATGCGCCGAGCTTCAGCAGTCCGGCGTTGGCGAAGACGTCTCCAACCGCACCGGCCTCGTCCTCGACCCCTACTTCTCCGCGACCAAGGTCGCCTGGATTCTCGACAACGTCTCCGGCGCGCGCGCCCGAGCCGACAAGGGCGAGCTCGCCTTCGGCACCATCGACACCTGGCTCATCTGGCACCTCACCAGCGGCCATCGCCACGTCACTGACGTTACCAACGCCTCGCGCACCCTGCTCTACAACATCGTCAAGGGCGAGTGGGACCCCGAACTCCTCCGCATCTTCAACATTCCCGCCAGCCTCCTCCCTGAAGTTGCCTGGTCCAGCCAGAAGGTCGGCGAGGTCACCACCTCCCTCGGCCTCGGCGGCGCTCAAATTGCAGGCATCGCCGGCGACCAGCAGGCCGCGCTCTTCGGACAACTTTGCTGGAACGCGGGCCAGGCCAAAAACACCTACGGTACCGGTTGCTTCCTCCTCCAGAACATTGGCTCCAGCTTTGCCCGCTCTCGCAATCGCCTCATCACCACCGTCGCCGCCAGCGCCCATCAGCGCCTCGAATACGCCTTCGAGGGCAGCATCTTCATCGGCGGCGCCGTCGTGCAATGGCTCCGCGACAACCTCAAGCTCATCGGCTCCTCAGCTGACGTTGAATCCCTCGCTGCCAGCGTCCCTGACACAGGAGGAGTCGTCTTCGTCCCGGCATTTGTCGGCCTCGGCGCTCCTCACTGGGACCCCCACGCCAGCGGCATGATCATCGGCCTCCGCCGTGGTACCACCCCCGGCCACATCGCCCGCGCAGCCCTCGAAGCCATCGCATTCCAGGTTGCCGACGTCCTCGAAGCCGTCCAGGCCGAGTCCGTCCCGCTCGACGCCCTCCGCGTCGATGGTGGCGCCGCCGTCAACAATCTCCTCATGCAGTTCCAGGCCGACATCCTCGGCGTCCCCGTCGTCCGTCCTCTGGTGACAGAGACCACTGCGCTCGGCGCTGCCTATCTGGCAGGATTGGCAACCGGGTTCTGGGCCGGCCTTGAAGACCTCGCCGCCAAGCGCCAGGGCGATGTCCGGTTCACGCCCGCAATGGACCCGCAAATCCGCACCGCCCGCCGCGCCGAGTGGCAGCGCGCCGTCGAACGCTCCAAAGCCTGGACCGCATAAACCGGTGGAAGTAAAGGTTGGACCGAATCATGATCCGCTCCGAAATGCTCGCCAAAATCCGCTCCCGCGCCGCCACCAACGAGCCCTGGGATATCGCCATCGTCGGCGGCGGCGCCACCGGCATGGGTGTTGCCGTCGATGCCGCCTCCCGCGGCCTCAGCGTCGTCCTCGTCGAGGCACACGACTTCGGCAAAGGCACCAGCAGCCGCTCCACCAAGCTCGTTCACGGCGGCGTTCGCTATCTCGAGCAGGGAAACATTCCCCTCGTTATGTCCGCCCTCAAAGAGCGCGGCCTCATGCGCCAAAACGCCCCCCACCTCGTTCACGATCTCGCCTTCATCGTGCCCAACTACTCCTGGTGGGAAGCACCCTTCTACGGCATCGGCCTCAAGCTCTACGACATGCTCGCAGGCAAGTACGGCTTCGGCCGCTCCCAGCTACTCTCTCGCGACGAAGCGCTCTCCCGCCTTCCCGCTCTCGAGCCGCAGGGCCTGCTCGGCGGTGTCGTCTACTACGACGGCCAGTTTGACGATGCCCGCCTGCTCATCCATCTCGCCATGACCGCCGCGGACCATGGCGCGGCCCTTCTCAACTACTGCCCCGCCACCGGCCTCCTGCGAGATTCGGAAGGCTACATCAATGGCGTCACCGCCCGCGACGCCTTCTCCGCCGAGGACTTCACTCTCCAGGCCCGCATCGTCGTCAACGCCACCGGCGTGTTTACCGACGATATCCGCCGCATGGCCGATCCCGCCGCCGACCCCCTTATGGTCACCAGCCAGGGCATCCATCTCGTCTTCGATCGCTCCTTCCTCGCCGGCGAAACCGCTCTCATGGTTCCCAAGACGAGTGATGGCCGCGTCCTCTTCGTCATCCCCTGGCACGGCCACGCCGTTGCCGGAACCACCGATACCCCCGTTGACGCGCCCAGCCTCGAGCCGCGTCCCCTCGAAGAAGAGATCGAGTTTGTCCTCGAAACCGCAGGCCGGTTTTTCACCCATCCGCCCACCCGGGCTGACGTTCTCGCCGTATTCGTCGGTCTCCGCCCGCTCGTCAAGGGCGACGGCAAAACCTCCGCCCTGTCTCGCGACCACGTCATCCACGTCGATACCAACGGCCTGCTCACCATCACCGGCGGCAAGTGGACCACCTACCGCCACATGGCTGAGGACACCGTCGACCACGCCATCACCCTCGGCAAGCTCCCCGATCAAGACTGCCCCACGCGCAACCTCCGCATCCATGGCTATCTCGAGGCCGCCTCGCTCCCCACCGGCGCTGACGAGCACCTGGCCGTCTATGGCACCGACGCCGACGCCATCCGCGAAATTGCCCGCGATCCCGCACTGAACCCAACTTTTGGCCCAGATCTCGCAGCCCAACTCCACCCCGCTCTGCCTTACACTGGTGCCGAAGTCCTCTGGGCCGCCCGAGCCGAGATGGCAGCCACCGTCGAAGATGTCCTCGCCCGCCGCACCCGCGCCCTCTTCCTCAACGCCAATGCCGCCATTGCCATGTCCGAGCCAGTAGCCAAAATCCTCGCCACCCACTTCGGCCACGACCACTCCTGGATCGCCGCCCAGGTCACCGAATTCACCACCCTGGCCCAGCAATACCGCGTCGTCTGAGGCACGCGCTTTCTGCTTCAAAAGGCTCGCACCGAAAAATAGGCTGGGTGCCCCATCCATTCCGCGTCTCTTGCGGAATGGGTGGGATGGAAGAACTCCGAGGGCCGAGTCTTTGAGAGGGCTCGACTTAAGTCAGGCCGAAAAGGCCTCCAAAATAGACCCGGGCTTTAGCCCCTGAGGGCTATTCTTCATCGCTCCCCACATCGATGCCTCACTTCTGCATCCCCACCACCGCCCCAATCATCTCCCTAACAGCACGCCCATCCCCCGGAGGCCCCATGCCCGCCACCTGCACCCACGTCGCCGACCACGTAAAAAAAGTGAAACCCCAAACCAAGGGCTGCGAAGAATGCCTCAAAGCCGGCACCAAGTGGCTTCACCTCCGCATGTGTCTTGAGTGCGGCCACATCGGCTGCTGCGACTCATCCCCCGGCCGCCACGCCCGCGCCCACTTCCACCAGACCCAGCATCCCATCATCCAGTCTGCCGAAAAAGGCGAAAACTGGAAGTGGTGCTACATCGACGACACCTACATTTAGAACATTTACGCTGCCGACAATCTCCGGGTGCCCCAGGTTCGCCGCGCATTTTGCAGCTAACCTGGGAGTCCACGACCCCTGACCCCGCCCATCCTAGCCACCAACAATCTCCGGGTGCCCCATCCTAACCGCGTCTTTGCTTCCCGCGGTTAGGGTGGGATAGGAAATCGCTGGCAGCACCGGTCTTTCGGAGTCCTTTTTCCCGCCTACGCCACTTCCACGTCAATCCTTTTCTTCTCCGCGTCCAGCTTCACAATCTTGAAGCTCCGCACCTGCCCCGCCGCCAGTGCCTCCGGCTTTGCGTCCGCAGCCGGTGCATTCCCCTTCCACTTCGACTTCAGCATCGACGACAGCGCACCCAAATCAACCTTGCCCGGCGCTTGCACCTCAGCCTGCCCAGCGCTCGCCGCAGCCGCAGCCACCGCCCCACACGTCGCTCGAATCCCCTCCCCCAACTCCGCCACCGCCGACGCTCCGTTCACCTCCACCACCCGCCCTGAAACCACATCCCCCACCTTGTGCTCCGCAATGTACTCGTCAATGCTGGTCGGCACCAGCTGCTTCATGCTCAGCTTGATCTGCCGTTTCGCTGCATCCACGGCCAACACCTGAGCCTGCACACGCTGACCAACCCTTAGAGCGTCCGAAGGATGATTGATTCGCCGGTCCGCCACAATCTCGCTCACGTGGACCATTCCCTCCACGCCCTCGGCCACCTCAACAAACGCGCCAAAGGCCATGATCTTGGTCACTGGCCCTTCCACCTGTGATCCCACCGGAAACTTCTTCTCCGCCTCCGCCCACGGATTGCTCAACGCGTGCTTCAGCCCCAGCGCAATGCGCTTCTCTTCCGGCTTCACGCTCAAAATCTCCGCGTCCACCATGTCGCCCGGCTTCACCACGTCGCTCGGATGCCGCACCTTCTTGCCCCACGACATCTCCGAAATGTGTATCAGCCCCTCCACCCCCGGCTCAATCTCCACAAACGCGCCAAACTCCATAATCCGCGTTACCGGACCCTTCACGCGCTCGCCCACCTTCAGCCGATCCGGCACAGTTGCCCACGGCTCCGGCTGCAGTTGCTTCAGCCCCAGCGAAATGTTCTTCGTCGCCGGGTCAATCTTCAGAATCCTTACCGTGACCTGCTGCCCCACCGTGACCACGTCTTCCGGCTTCGCTACCCGGCTGTGCGCCATCTCGCTCACATGCAGCAGCCCATCCACGCCGCCCAGGTCAACAAACGCTCCAAACGGCACCAGCGTCCGCACCGTCCCGGTCACCGTGTCGCCTTCCTTCATCTCGGCAAACTTGTTCGCCAACAACCCCCGCGCCTGCTCTTCCAGCACCACGCGCCGATCCACCACCACATCCTCCGCTGTCACGTCCAGCTTGGTAATGCGGCATGTGATCTCCGTCCCCACCAGCTTCTCCAGCTCCGCCGCATCCTTGGTGCCGCTCCGGCTCGCCGGCATAAACGCCTTCACGCCAATGTCCACCGAGGCCCCGCCCTTGCGAACCTCCGTAACCGTCCCCACCACGGCCAGCTTCTCCGCAAATGCCGCTTCAATCGCGGTCCAGTCACGCACCTGCGCCACCCTGTGCCGTGTCAGCTCGTAGTAGCCTTCTTCATTGCGCCCGGTCACGGACACATTGAACACATCCCCCGCCTTTACGCCCTCGCCATTCCGCTCCAGCGCCGTCCGCGGCAACACGCCCTCAGTCTTGTAGCCAATGTCCAGAAACACCTGGTCGGCACTCAGCGAAACCACCGTCCCCTCAAGCTGACGACCCGCACTCCCCGGCGCCGCCCCCGGGGCAGCCTTCGCCCGGTGCGAATGGCTCTTCTCAAAGTCCTTCAGCAGGTCCGCAAACGACTCAGTCGGCTCTTCCTCAACCTCAGGCTTCTCCTCCCGAACCGCTGCCCCACCAACCTCCGGCTTCGGGTCCTCGGGCGTACCAATCTCCGGCTTGGGAGCTTCCGTTGTTTGAATCTCAGGCGTCTCAACGTCAGACGAATCAACTTCTGGTCTCTGGCTCTCCGGTGTCACAAGTTCTGGGGCCGCATCTTCCGGCGCGGCAATCTCAGCGGTGGCAACTTCAGGTGTTGAAACTTCAACGGTGGGCACGGGTTCGTTTGGCAGCTCAGTAGTCATGATTGTCTCGACTCTCATTTTCCCACGCTGAGCACACCTGCGTATGCTGGCTCCTATTCCCGCCCGGTTTCGATCCGGTAGACACATCCCCCGCGCGGGATTGACAATGGCTGTCGAAGCTCGGAGCTCTACGTGAACTCATCTCAAATCTCCCGGCGCAGCTTTGTGCGCATGAGTGCAGGTGCGGCCGCAATTGGCGCTGCCGCCAAAGCCGCCATTTCTCAGGCCAAAGTCTTGGAACCGCCACCACTCGCCGCGCAGGATTCCGCCGCCGACTCCGGTCGCAAAATCCGCTTCGTCTCTATCGGCACAGGCATTCGCGGCTGCGATCTTCTCCGCTCTGCCCGTACCGTCCCCACCGGCGTCTGCGTTGGCGCCGCCGACCTCTATGAGACCCGCCACACCGCGGCCAAAGAGGCCTATGGCGCCGACTTTCCCACCACCGGCGATTACCGCACGCTGCTCGACCGCAAAGACGTCGATGCCGTCATCATCGCCACCAGCGACCACCTCCATCGCCGCGTAACGCTCGACGCAGTCGCCGCCGGCAAAGACGTCTACTGCGAAAAGCCAATGTCCCACACCGTTGCCGACGGTTTCGCCATGGTCGATGCGGTTCAATCCGGCCGCCGCATCTTCCAGGCCGGCAGCCAGCGCGTCAGCTCCATCCTCTACGAGAAGGCGCGCCAGATCTACTCCTCCGGCCGTCTCGGCCAGGTCCATTTCGTCGACGCTCAGTGGAATCGCAACTCCCCCGGCGGCGCATGGGTCTATCCCATCGCCCCCGACGCCAGCCCCAAAACCATCGACTGGGACCGTTTCATCCAGGACGCCCCGCCCCACGCCTTCGATCCCGTTCGCTTCTTCCGCTGGCGTCTCTTTGCCGACTACGGCTCCGGCCTCGGTGGCGACCTCTTCGTCCATCTGCTCAGCGGCATGCAGGTCATCACCGGCATCAACGCCCCAGCCACGCGCGCTTACTCCTCAGGCGGCCTCTATCACTTCAAAGATGGCCGCGACTTCCCTGATCTGCTCGAAACCATCTACGACTATCCCTCCGCCGATGGCGGCTTCCAGCTCCATCTCCACTGCAACCAGAACAACGCCGACGGCGACGAGCGCCTCAGCTTCCACGGCTCAACCGGCACGCTTGTCGTCACCGGCAAAACCGTCACCTTCACTCCTCAAAACGTCGCACCTCAGTTTGAAGGCTACGGCTACAACGGTATGACCCAGGCCCAGCGCCAGCAGGCCATGGACGAGTGGCACGCAGCTCATCCCACTCCATCCGCGCCATTCGATCCCACCGGCGAAACGTTCACGTTGCCCAAGGGCTACGACGACACAGCCGTCCACATCGCGAACTTCTTCCGCGCCATCGAGACCCGCCAGCACGTTGTCGAAGACGAAGTCTTCGGCAACCACGCCGCCATCGGTTGCCACATGGCCAACTACTCTTACTTCCACCACAATGTGGCCATGTGGGACCCGGCCGCCAAAACCATCAAAGGCTGAGACTTCCTTGGAGAATCGTCAATGACCTCTGTTTCACGAAGGACCTTTATGCAAGCTTCCAGCGCCGTTGCCGCTGCCGCCGTTCTTGGTGCCGATCGTCTGGCCGCAAAGCCTCTCAGCCTGCCCATCGGCCTCCAGCTCTACAGCGTGCGCGACCTGCTCCCCAAGGACTTTGACGGCACCCTCCACAAGCTTCATGAAGTCGGCTATGTCGAGGTTGAAGCCGCCGGCTACTTCAATCACACCGCCCCGGAGTTCCGCAAAGCCATGGACCAGGCCGGCCTCCGCTGCGTCAGCACCCACCACCCCCTGCCGCCCCTCCGCGCCCACCTCGACGAGTTCATCGATTACGCCCACACCCTCGGCCTCGAATACATCGTCTGCCCCTCCGCCATGCATCGCGACCCCAACGCCAAAGGCCCGCTCACCCTCGACGACTGGCACTTCGTCGCCGACGAGCTCAACCGCATCGGCGAAAAGGTCAAAGCCGCCGGCATCACCTTCGGCTACCACAACCACACTCCCGAATTCGGTACCGAGGCCGGCGTCACCTTCTACGACGAGCTACTCCGCCTCACCGATCCAAAATATGTCTGCTTTGAAATGGACTGTGGCTGGGTTCACGCCGCCGGTCGCGATCCGGTCGAATACCTCAAGAAATCCCCTGAGCGCTTCCCCCTCCTCCACGTCAAAGATGTTGCCAAGCTCCCCTCTGGCGAATTCCAGTCATCCATCCTTGGCATGGGAACCCTCGACTACAAGCCCATCCTCCACGCCGCCACTGGCCTCAAGCACTACTTCATCGAGCAGGAAGAGTTCGACCGCGACATCATCGAATCCCTCCGCCTCGACGCCGACTATATGCGCAAGCTTGACCTTTAACGCCGCTGTTTCCGCCATTCCCGCAGGTGCCCCGGGTCTCAGACTTGATCGGGCACACGGCGGTTAATGTGGATGCGCAACAAACTCCCGTGCTAGACTTCCGGATATTCTGAAGCCAATTGGGTCGAAAGGAGATCCGGGTGGAACGTCTTTTCGGACGCTGGACGCGAATGCTCATTCTGGCGGGTGTGGTCTGTTCCGCGGGCTCGATTGTCGGCGGCCATATGTCTGTGGCATTTGCCCAGATCAGAAATGAATCGCCACCTCCCGGATATCCATCGAGCGGCTGCGATTACGACCAGCGCGGGAACTGGTATTGCTGGGGCGGAGCGGATAATCAGACGGTTCAGCAGCCGCGTGTCACTCAGAGCGCACCCGGTGTCGATCCATTCGTTGGCTGTTTCAGATGGTTCAACGGGGTTCCGGTGCAGATTCATACTGACCACACTGTGCTCGCTGGGCCATTCACAGCCCATTGGCAGACAGTCAATGCAGCCCGGCTCAAGTACTCCATTACCTGGCCGCAGGCGGCCGTCTCCACTGAAACTCTGTCCGCGGATGGGAAGAGTTTGAGCGGAGGCAACCAGTACGGGGGCGTCGACAAGGCCACGCGAAGCGTTGGCAGCAGCAGCCTGGTTGGAACCTGGACCTGGGTGGATGTGCTCACCAGCACCGTGGTTGTCAAAGCCGATGGCACATGGACGGCCACGGCTTCGGGTGTGTCTTGGCATGGCACCTGGAAAGCAGCGAGCGGATCGGCAAAAACCTTTGTGCTGACCGCGTCGGATCTGCCCAAGGACCAACTTACGCTGGCGGCCGACGGCACCCATATCTCTGGAGTGGATCAGTACGGGCTCAAGATCTCAGCTTTGCGCCAGCTCTGTCCACCTCGCTGAGGGATGTGTAAATCTCCCCTGGGCCGAACCTCGTCTCACGGCCCATCACCCCCTCCATCCCATCCGTTACCCTTAACTCATGAACATCTTCGACGAAAAGCGCGCCGAGCTCGACCGCTACGAGTTCATGATGGGCCCCGAACGCGGAAGACTCGCCGTCGCCATGGACCTCCTCACTGACTCCCTCATCATGGTCGGCCAGCACGGCGTTTACTGCGCCTCCACCCGCAACCCCTCCAAGCCAGCCCTCGACCTCCAGGCCGTTCTCGCCGGCATCGAAGGTGCCAAAGCCCTCATCCAATCCGTAATGGAAGAAATACGCGTCCAACGCGAACAGGCCCGCTCCTGACACGTCGCACCCCCAAAACTAAATCAGCCGCTCCCGGAATGGGGCGGCTGGCTATTGGCTACTTGTGGATTTCATGGTGCGCCCGGAGAGATTCGAACTCCCGACCTAACGCTCCGGAGGCGTTCGCTCTATCCAGCTGAGCTACGGGCGCGCTCTTCAAGAATAGCGCATTTTGCGGTTTACCGTGCCTCGCAGTCAACCCACACCAGTCCTTAAATCCGCTGTCCTCTCCGCCTGCTCGTTCGGCCAGCTAAACTTATCTCAGAGACCCGCATCCGAACCGCGCGCTCTAGACAAGGCTCAAATGCACTTCGATTGGCACTTCACGGCAATTCAGGTCCTCTGGACCCTCACCTTTGCGGCCCAACTCGTCCTGATCGTGGTCCTGCTTGGCCGCGATCGCGCTCGCTCCTTCCCGTGGTTTACCGCCAGTATTGTCGCCATGGCCTTCCGGCTACTCTGCGGACGCCTCCTCTACCAGCGCCTGCCCCAGCTTTCCCTCACCACAGTTCTCATCATCCTCGCTGACCTGGTGGCAATACTGGGCATTCTGGTCATCGTCGAGCTTTCCCGAAAGGCCTTCGCCGGAGCGAACAGGTCGCTGCTTCTCATTAATCTCGCCGGCCTGCTCCTCGTCACGGGTGCCATCATGTGGATGTGGGGCCCCTGGCCCTCCTGGAAGACGCTTACAGCCGACTCCCAGGTAGCCACTCTCCGCATCCTGCAGCTCATCGCTCAGAAAACCGAGTTCCTCGTTGACCTGCTGAACATCGAATTGGGACTCATGCTGGTCCTCTTCGGGCGCAAGTTCAACGCCCCCTGGAAGAGCCACACTCAGCGCATCGCCATCGGCCTCTCTACCGCCTCCATCAGCGGCCTTGTTGTCCAGACAGTTTGGGAGTTCGTTGCCAAGAGCGCCGCGCCCCACAGTCAGGAGGAGCTCTCAAAGGTTCTTGATCTCCGTGATCGCCTCTTCAACTCGAGCGGTGCCCTCTACGTTGCAGTTCTCGTCTGGTGGATCGTGGTTCTTTGGATCAATGAACCCGGCTCAATCGCCGCGACTCCGCCCTCCGGCCCGCCTTCTGACCACGATGTGCCTGCCGAAGCCGAAGCTTCCGCCGAGCCCACGTCCGACGAGCCAGCCACCAGCTAGCGCTCAGCTCCCTCTGCCAGGAACATGAAATCTTGAGTCAGGGCCCGACTTTAGTCGGGCCTCAATGGCTTTCAAAATCGGCGTGAGGCTTCAGCCCCTGGAGAATACTCTTCCGAACGGATCAAAAGAAATGCGTTAAATGTGGCAGCTCGCCTGCCCGCGCTTCTCGAGATACCGCTGGTGGTACTCTTCTGCACGCCAAAAGGTCTGCGCAGCTTCCACCTTGGTCACAATCCTCTTCGGCTTGTACCGCCCGTCCGCCGTCAGTTGCTCAATCTTCGCCTTCGCCTGCGCTTCCTGCTCAGGCGAGTGAAAGAAGATTGCCGACCGGTACTGCGCACCCCAGTCCGGCCCCTGCCGGTTCAGCGTCGTCGGGTCGTGCAACTCAAAAAATACATCCAGAAGTTTTTCGTAGCTCACTTCCGCCGGGTCAAAATCCAGCTCCACCACTTCGGCGTGTCCCGTCGTGTCCGTGCACACGTCCCGATAGGTCGGTCTCTCCAGGCTTCCGCCCTCGTAGCCCACTGCCGTCGCCTTCACTCCCGGAATCGCGGCAAACGCCGCCTCCACACCCCAGAAGCACCCTGCCCCAAATGTCGCCTTTTCCATGCTCATGCTCTATCAGATGCGTTTCGGCCTCATTCGGTATCAGCGCCCCCGCCAATCGGCATGCCTGTGCCTGCCCAGCCCAGCCTGTGCCCCATTCATCGCAGCTTCATCGCGATGAGTGGGATCGCCACCTAATTCCGCCTATACCTGCTCCACCCAGCCTGTGCCCCATTCATCGCAGCTTCATCGCGATGAGTGGGA
>Ga0182012_10003640_pt1 | contig 16327 bp, 10 predicted proteins | sample 612S2SmetaG_FD_120486 | JGI IMG/M metagenome (GOLD analysis project Ga0182012, IMG submission 120486) | Permafrost microbial communities from Stordalen Mire, Sweden - 612S2S metaG | ecosystem: Environmental > Terrestrial > Soil > Wetlands > Permafrost | place: Sweden: Stordalen | collected...
GTGATTCTCTGAAGCCGGCTTCGGGATTCGTGCGCAGGCAGCGGTGGAGCCCCCCGACCGGGTTGGTCAGGGGGCGGGCTCGGTCACTTCCGGTTCCAGTGATAAACGACTCCCATGCTGAGGCGGAAGTTATTCTGGTGGTCGTTGGATTGATTGGGGAGCAATGTCAGCAGGTAATCGGTTTGCACCAGGCGGATTGCCAGATGGCGCGTCAGTGTGAGGTCGAGGCCTCCGCCGGCGGCCATGGCAAACGCCGTGGACGAGCCGGGTGCGAGTTGGCCGGGAGCAAGAGATCCCGAGGCATGCGAGGCGCCCACCAGGAGCTGGCCATAGGGAGTGAAGCGGCTGAAGTGCCGCAGCGAGTAGCGGCCGCCGAGGAGAAAGTTAGTGAGCATGAGGTCGAGGCCGGAGGAGTTGACGTTGGAGGCCGTCACCGCTCCGGCCTCTGCCACCACGCTGAGGGACGGCTTCAGCGGGTAGGCAAAGGCGGCTGCGCCACCGTTCATCGAGAAGCATCCACAGCCACTGGGCGGCGCGTTGGTATGCAGGTAGTTGTAGGTCAGCGCAAGTTCTGCGCCGGGTTGGGTGGAAGACGCGGACTGTGTCTGTGCGGAAGCCGGAACCACGGAGACCGCAGCGATGATCAACAACATGGCAAGCGTGGCACTCACATTGATTCGCATGGGGTCTCCTTTACTTCACCGTGAGCAGAACGGTAGTTGAGTGTGTGACAGCTCCATTGGTGCCGGTGATGGTGAGCGTGTAGGTCTTCGCTTGCGGCGCGATGGCAAAACCTCCACCGCATCCCACCATGGCAAATGCCGTTCCAAAAATCATGAAGATGACGAGGAACCGGAGGATTAACTGTCTGCGCAGGCGCCGGGCAGGCAGCATCATCAGGAATCCGAATACAGGCGCGATGAACGGCCAGCTTGCTCGCAACTCGGCAAGCCTGGCGCCAGAGTTGGTTTGCACGGTGAGGATCGAGGTCCCGCTGGTGTTGGAAGCGGCCGCCCGCCTGGGAACGTCAGTGCTGGTAGCTCCGAGCGTAACCGGGTTGGGTGAGAACGTTGCAGTTGCTCCAATGGGCAAGCCCGTGACGGAGAGAGTGACACTGCCGTTATAGGAGCCAATTGATTGCACGTTGACGTTGTATGTCGCTGCTCCTCCCGTTGTGACTGTCTGCGATGGAGTTGACGAGTTGACGCTGTAATCCGGCGCGGTTCCCGTGCCGGAGAGCGTCGCCGTCTGTGGCGTGCCTGCGGCGTTATCTGCCACGGCGAGGGTCGCGGTGAAGTTGGCGACAGATGCGGGGCTGAAGGTGACGCTGATAGAACAACTCGTCCCCGCGGCCAGCGACGTGCCGCAGTTGTTGGTCTCGGAGAAATCACCGGGGTTGGCGCCGCCGATGGTGATGCCGCCGATGGTGAGAGCGGCATTCCCGGTGTTGGAGAGCGTGGCCGTTTGTGAAGCGCTGCTGGTGCCGCTGATCGCGCTGAAGCTGAGGGAGGCAGGCGCCAGCGAGGCGATGGGAGCCAGCGGAGCAGTTCCCGTGCCGCTGAGAGTGACGCCCTGCGGTGATCCTGTCGCGTTGTCTGTAATGGAGACCGAGGCCGTATCGCTGCCCGGCGAGGTGGGAGCGAACTGTACCGCGATGGTGCAGGTGGCATTCGCGGCCAGAGGACTCGAGCTGACACAGTTGTCACTCTCCAGGAAGTTCGCCGCGTTGGCGCCAGTGGCGGCGACAGCGGTAATGGTGAGCGGCGCGCTTCCGGAGTTCTTCAGGACAACGTTCTGCGCAGTGCTGGTGGTTCCATCGGTCTGGCTGCCAAAGCTCAGCACGGTGGGCGTAAGCGTGACCGCAGGGGAGGATGTGGAGAAGTTCGCGGTCACGCTCTGCGCCGCGCTCATCGTGACTGTGGTTGTCGCGCTGGCGGAGTTCGCTACGTTACCCGTCCAACTGCTGAACGTGTAACCCGAGTTTGGCACGGCCGACAAGTTCACCACCGTGCCGGACGCGTAATACGATCCTGTAGCCGGCGTCACCGTTCCGCCGGCCGTCGGGCTGGCAGCGGTGGTCAGCTGATATGCGGTGCTGAACGTTGCCGTGTAACTGGTCGTGCTGGCCGAGGCCGTGACCGAATGCGACATCGCTCCGCCGTCGGACCAGGATGCAAAGGTGTTCTGCGTTCCGCCCGAGGTCTGCGGCGATGTGGTGGCGATGGTGTGGCTGTCGCCGATGTTCCATGTCAGGCTCTGCGTGCTGGTGTAGGTGGTTCCATCCACGCTGAAGGAAAGACCAGCCGGAGTGGTGCCCACCGTGACTGAGGTCGTGGTCCCGGTGGATTGTCCGGTACCGGAGAGCGCGATCTGCTGGGTCGCGCTGCTTACGTTCAGAGCGTTGTCAGTCAGCGTGAGAGTACCGGTGAGAGCGCCGGCTGCGGTGGGAGTGAAAAGGACGCCAACCACGCAGCCGCCACCGACGACGACCGGGGAAGAAGTTGAACAGGTTGTGGTGCTGCTATCGATCTTGAAGTTTGCGTTGGATATTGCAATCCCGCTCAATGTGAGCGCCGCGCTGCCGTAGTTCTGGATTGTCACTTCCAGCGTTCCGTCGGTCGTGTCTGTCGATCCGGCGGGTGTCGACGTAACGAACGTCAGCGAAGGCGGGTCCGAGTAGTCCAGCTTCACAATCCGGTTGTTTCCGCTATCGGCGACGTAAACGTTATAGGCGCCATCCACCGCAACCCCCTCGGGGTTCTTGTAGCCGTAGCCCAGTGACTGGACGCAACTCGCGGTGGCGCAGCCGGCGTAAGTCTCCCTTACAGTACCAGCCCCATCAGCGATGTAGAGGTTGGCGCTGCCATCGATCGCTATACCATCGGGATATTGGAAGCCGTTAATCACCGGTGCAATACAGCTCTTGGAGGTACAACCGACGGGGATCTCTTCCACCTGGCTGTTGCCGGTATCGCTGATGAAGATGTTGCCGCTGTAATCCACGGCAACGCCTTCCGGGTGGTAGAACTCGAAGCCAAAACCCAGGGTGACGATGGTGGGCGAGGCCGGGATGCTGCCGTTGACGGCCAGAATCTCCTTGACTGCGTTGTTGTACATGTCGCCCACGTAGACGTTGCCATTGTTGTCCACGCCGACGCCGGCTGGTGAATTAAAGGAGCTGCTCAAGGTGATGACACATGCGGCGGTTGTGCAGCCGTGGGGAATTTCCTTGATTGCATTGTTGCCGGAGTCGGCGACGAAGAGATTGCCGGCCGCGTCAATCGCCAGCGCCTGAGGAGAGCTGAAGCTGCCGGGCAAGGTGGTGACGCAAGTGGAGGCTGTGCAGCCAAGAGGAATCGATTTGACGGCATTGTTGTTGGTGTCGGCGACGTAGAGATTGCCGCGTCCGTCCACGACCACCCCAAAGGGTATGGCAAAGCCGGAGACCAGCGTACTCTCGCGTGTCGGCATGTAGACGATCTGCGGCCCTGTACCAATGCCTCTCAGATATTCGGTAGCGATGGTGTTTCCAGAGCTATCTTGCAGGAGGATGGCACCGGTGCGAGTGCCGGAGACCGCGGGTGTAAAAGTGACGTTCACGGTGCAGGTATCGCCTGCGCTGTAGGATGATCCCGCCGCACACTGGCCGCCGCCGCTCAAAACCACAACGGCAAAATCCAGTCCCGGTGTGCCCATGGTCAAAGCCACAGGACTGCCGATGGTTCCCCCGGAGTCGAAGGTGAATATCAACGAAGTCGGGGCGCTGGCTTGACCGATAGCGCCCGATCCGAAATTCATTGCCTCGATTTCGAGCTGCACGACGCGGTCATTCTTATAATCTGCAACGTATAGCGCTCCCTGCGCATCCAGCACCACGTCCGTGGGCCAGTAGAGACTGCTGTCCAGGGTGACAATAGTGGGCGAGGTCGGGATGCTGCCGTTGACCGCCAGAATCTCCTTCAGCGCATTGTTGCCGGAGTCCGTAACCAGGACGTTGCCGGCTTTGTCCACGGCCACGCCATTGGGATAGCTGAAGCCGCTTCCCAAGGTGTTAACCGTGGGCGAGACGGGGATGCTGCCACCCACGGCAAGGATCTCATACACCGCATTGCTGACGGCCGAGGTGACGAAAACGTTGCCGCTCGCGTCCACAGCGATGCCGTTGGGATAGCTGATGGTGGTCAAGGTGACGACACATCCTGCTGAAACACACCCGGCAGGAATTCGCTTAACGGCACTGTTGCCAAAATCTGAAACGAAGACATTTCCGAGCGCATCCTTCGCAACGCCGGCAGGCTCCTTGAAGCCGCCTCCCAGAGTGGCGATGGTGGGCGAGGCGGGGATGCTGCCATTGACCGCCAGGATCGCTTTCACGGCATTGTTCTGGGTGTCGCCGACAATCACGTTCCCCGTGGCATCCACAGCCACGCCGTTGGGAGTATTGAAGCCGCTACCCAGGACGACAACGCAACTGGATGTGACACAACCGGATGGAATCTCCTTTACAGCGCTGTTGCCGGCATCGGCGACAAACACGTTGCCGCTGCTATCCACCGCGACACTGACGGGACGGGTAAATCCTCCGCCCAGTATCAGCTGGGAGTAACTGAAATGCGCTGTCTGTGCGAAGGCGTTCACGGGCAACGCCACAATGAACAGAAGGACTGCGAACAACAGGCTGACCACACATCTGGGTCGAGAAGTACGCATAAAAGATCTCCTTGCTTTTTCGCAGTGACAGGCCTCTGCCGTTTGGCTGAAGTTCGCGATGAGTTCAGCAACTCTCAACTAAGTCAGCGAAGAAACGGAGTGAAGTGCCTCAGGTTTTCAATAAAAAGTTGAGTCGGGCAAAAGGAGAAGAATCCAGCCGATACGAGAAGCTGAATGCATGAGAGCCTGTGCCGCAAGGTGAAAGCTGCGGCACCAGCATCACGGCAAAACCGCAATCCACTTCCGCCCAGTGCAGGTCGCGCAGCACGCGGCCGCCTGCAAACCGGCTGGAATTGAGCAGGCTATCGGCGAAGGCCAGCAGTTCCGGAGTGGGAATCAATTTTCCGAGTGCTCTCCGTGATGGCTCGCTGGTGAATAGGTACTATATAGTAATGTATATACATTACTATTATGCATATGCAATTGATAGTGCCTTCATGGTCTTACGATATGCATTAATGAGAATTTCTATGCATGAATCAGAAATATTTCGCCTATGCTGTACTTTGTAGTAACTATCGGCTTGGCCTGTGGCGCACCCACGAAGGTGACGAAGCTCACCGCCAGCCCCTCCGGGGGGCAGCAGTATACCGGCCTAGGAGGGCGGCGGCCGGGCCGGCGCCGTGTATGTGCCGATGAAGAGAGTCATCATAATAGGTGCAGCGGGACGGGACTTCCACAACTTCAACGTTCTTTATCGCAACCATCCTGAGGTCAAGGTCGTGGCCTTCACCGCCACGCAGATTCCCGACATTGCCGGACGCAACTACCCGCCGGTGCTGGCCGGGCCGAACTATCCGCAGGGCATTCCGATCATCGAAGAAGCCGAGTTGGAGTCGCGCATCGCGCACGACGAAATCGACGAAGCAGTCTTCTCCTACAGCGACGTTGCGCACGCGGATGTGATGCACCTGGCCTCGCGCGTGGTGGCTGCCGGCGCCGACTTTGTTTTGGCCGGCAAGCAGCATACGCAGTTGAAGTCGAAGCGGCCTGTCATCAGCGTCTGCGCCGTGCGCACGGGCTGCGGCAAGAGCCCGGCCACCCGTCGCATCGCAGAAGAGTTGCGCGACCTGGGCTGGCGGCCGGTGGTGGTGCGTCATCCCATGCCATATGGAGACCTGGCGGCACAGGCCTGCCAGCGCTTCTCCTGCATGGCGGATCTTGACCGGCATCACTGCACCATCGAAGAGCGCGAGGAGTACGAGCCGCATCTGGAGCACGGCACCATCGTCTATGCCGGCGTGGACTATCAGCAGATTCTGGACTGCGCCGAGGTGGATGGCGACATTGTGCTGTGGGATGGCGGCAACAACGATACGTCCTTCTATCGCAGCGACCTGGAGTTTGTGGTGCTGGATTCGCACCGCGTGGGGCATGAGACCAGCTACTATCCCGGCGAGGTCAACTTCCGCTCGGCCAGCGTCTTCATCATCAACAAGGTAGATAGCGCCAACAGTTTCGAACTGGCGCAGCTACGCGAGCGCTGCCATCTGTTCAACCCGCAGGCCCTGGTGATGGAGGCGGCCAGCCGCATTGACGTTTCCGCGCCGGAGCTGCTGCGTGGCAAGCGTGCGCTGGTCATCGAAGATGGTCCGACCCTTACGCACGGCGGCATGGCCTACGGCGCCGGCGTGATTGCGGCGCATAACTGCGGCGTGGCCACCATGGTGGATCCGCGTCCGTACGCGGTGGGCTCCATCCGCGCCACGTTTGAGAAGTTCCCGCACCTGCACACCGTGCTGCCGGCGATGGGCTACAGCCCCACGCAGCGGCTGGAACTGCAGCAGACCATCGCCAACACTCCCTGCGACGTGGTGATTGTGGCCACGCCCATTGATCTCGCCCGCATCCTGCCGATTGCCAAACCCAGCGTGCGCGTGACGTACGAGCTTGAGGAGCGCACTGGCCCAACACTGAAGGAGATACTGGGGCACTTTACTCACACCCATCGGCCCGCGGCTATGGAGGTGGCCAGCCTGTGAAGGACTTCGTCTCCATTCGCGACCTCACCCCGGCCGACATCCGGCACCTGCTGGAGCTGGCGGGACATGTGAAGGCCACGCCCTCGGCGTATGCTTACGCGCTGAAGTCGAGGACGTTGGCCATGCTGTTTGAAAAACCCTCTCTTCGCACCCGCGTCACCTTCGATCTGGCCATTGAGGAACTGGGCGGCCACTCGCTTTATCTTGGCCCCGCCGAGGTCCACCTCGGCCAGCGCGAGTCCGTGCATGACGTGGCGAAAAACCTGGAGCGCATGGTGGATGCCATCATGATCCGCACCTTTGAACATGGCACCATTGAGGAGTTGGCTGCCAACGCCGACATTCCGGTGATCAACGGCCTCAGCGACTTCAGTCATCCCTGCCAGGCCCTGGCCGACTACATGACCATGCTGGAGGCCAAGGGCCGCATCCAGGGGCTGAAGGTGGCCTTCATCGGCGATGGCAACAACGTGGCGCGCTCGCTGCTCTTTGCCGGTGCATTGCTGGGAGCCGAGGTCCGCATCGCAACCCCAAGGGGCTACGAGATGGATGCCGCCAGCCTGGAGTGGGCGCATATGCATGGGGAAGAAACCGGTTTCCGCTGCATGGCGACGCTCGATCCGTCGGAGGCGGCCACCGGCGCCGACGTGCTCTACACCGACGTGTGGGCCAGCATGGGGCAGGAGAGCGAAGCTGCGGCCCGGGCCGGGATCTTCCGTCCATACCAGGTCAATAGCGATCTCTTCCGCCGCGCGGACAAGGATGCCATCTTCCTGCACTGTCTGCCCGCACATCGCGGTGACGAGGTGACTGACGAGGTCATCGACTCGTCCAGCTCATTCGTCTTCATACAGGCGGAAAATCGTTTGCACACGCAAAAAGCCGTCCTCATGGAGACGATGTACGAACAGCCGGATCGCATGACCCGCCGCGACTCCATGCAGGTTGCAGCGCGCTGAAAGGGAGCTGTTGTATGTTGCAGTCTGTCCTGATCGCCGTCGGAGGCAACGCGCTGATACGCGCTGGTGAGCGTGGAGACGGTCCGCGGATGGCTGAACACCTGCGCCACACCGCCGCGGGCATCGTCTCGCTGCTGCGCCAGGGCCTCCGGCTGGTGGTGACACACGGCAATGGGCCGCAGGTAGGTGCGGCGCTGCTGCGCTCTGAGATCGCCGCTGGCCGCGCCTACTCGCAGAGTCTGGAGCTCTGCGACGCCTCCACCCAAGGCGAGATCGGCTACGAGCTGGCACAGGCCATTGAAAACGAGCTGGCCCGCGTGGGACTTGATATCCCCGTGGCAAGCATCATCACCCAGACCGTGGTGGAGGCCGCCGACCCGGCATTCCTGCATCCCAGCAAGCCTATTGGCATGTTCTACACCCGCGAGGAGATGCAGCAGAAGGTTCAGTCGCAGGGCTGGAACACGGTCTTCCAGCGCAATCGCGGCTACCGGCGCGTTGTGCCCTCACCCAGCCCAGTGGAGATCGTCGAGATTGCCACCTTGCGGCAACTGGTGCAGGCAGGAACGCTGGTCATCGCCGCCGGCGGGGGCGGCATTCCCGTGGTGCGCACACCGGAGGGGCTGCACGGCGTGGAGGCGGTAATCGACAAGGACTTAGCCAGCTCTCTGCTGGCCACACAACTGGGGATGAATATTCTGCTGATCACCACCGACGTGGAGTGCATCTACGCCGACTACGGAACGCTGATGCAGCGCCCCATCCGGCAAACCACGGCGGCTGAACTTGAGGAACTGCGCAGCGCCGGAAACTTCCCCGAGGGCAACATGGGTCCGAAGGTGGAGGCGGTGATGCGCTTCCTGCGCGCCGGCGGACGGCGGGGCATCATTACCGATTGTGAACATCTGTGCCAGGCGATGGCGGGCGAGACCGGCACGCAGGTGATTATGGATGCCTCCCGGCAGGTGGCAGCGGAAGAGTGCGCCGAATGCGCAGCCGTTGATGGATGAACTGGAACCATGAATCAGGAGGAAAGGAAGATGCGTGTGGTGATGGATACGGTTGCTGGAACGCGGCACTTTATTGAGATTGAGGAGCGCTACGGTGCGCACAACTACCATCCGCTGGACGTGGTGATCGAGCGCGCCGAGGGCGTTTGGGTGCATGACGTGGAGGGCCGCCGGTACCTGGACTGCCTGGCTGCCTACTCGGCGGTCAACCAGGGGCACTGCCATCCACGCATTCTCCGGGCGTTGACCGAACAGGCGTCGCGGGTCACACTGACCTCGCGCGCCTTCCGCAATGAGCAGTTGCCGCTGTTGTTGGAGGAGCTGAACCGAATCACCGGATACGAGATGGCGCTGCTGATGAACTCCGGCGTGGAGGCCGTGGAGACGGCCATCAAGCTGGCTCGCCGCTGGGGCTACCGCAGAAGGCGAATCCACCACAATGAAGCTGAGATCATCGTCTGCGCCAACAACTTTCATGGGCGCACCACCTCGGTCATCAGCTTCTCCACCGAAGCCCAGTACCGCGCTGACTTCGGCCCGTTCACGCCGGGTTTCCGCATCATTCCCTTTGGAGACGCCGCAGCGCTGGAGGCTGCCATCACTCCAAACACCTGCGCCTTCCTCGTCGAGCCGATCCAAGGCGAGGCCGGTATTGTGCTCCCGCCGCCTGGATACCTGGCCATGGCCGCCAAGATCTGCGCCGAACACAACGTCCTATTTATGCTCGATGAGATCCAGTCCGGACTGGGACGCACGGGCCGCCTGTTTGCCTGGCAGCACGAGGATGCCCGTCCCGACGTGCTGATCGTGGGCAAGGCGCTTGCCGGCGGCTTCTATCCAGTCTCAGGCGTGCTGGCCTCCCGCGAGTTGATGGGACTCTTCGCCCCCGGAGATCATGGCAGCACCTTCGGCGGCAATCCGCTGGGCTGCGCCGTCGCCCGCGAGGCACTGCGCGTCATCATCGAAGAGAAGCTCTGCGAGCGCTCTGCTGAACTCGGCGCCTACTTCATGCGCAAACTGGCGGAGCTGCGCAGCCCGCTGGTTCATGAGCTGCGCGGCAAGGGATTGTGGATCGGCCTGGAACTGAACCAGCCTGCCCGTCCCTTTTGCGAGCGCCTGATGAAACTCGGGGTGCTGTGCAAGGAGACGCACGACCGCGTTATTCGCATTGCGCCGCCGCTCGTCATCAGGCGGGAAGAGATCGACTGGGCCGTAGAGCGCTTTGCCCAAGTACTGGCTTGATCGGTAATCTATTTACGCCACAGTTCCGAAGTTGGTCTCCGGCAGTTGTTGAGTAAGGCTGATTGCGGTTAGCCGCGATCTCCTGCTGCTCTTGTACGCCAACGCGGATACTCGGTACCATGTTTCTCCGATGGGAGAACGCGATGGAGCCGTTCCGGATTCATCTCTTTTCCTGCATGCGGCAAAAGCCTGAAGGTGTTCCCTTGTATTCCCAGAAGTGCGCCGGATTGCCCTGCCCGGACCACGCGACCTGATCGTAGGGCAATTGAAATAGCGCTTTTGTACCTTGGTGTGACCGACGCAGACCGACTGCGGGTGCCGCGGCCAGCAACAATCGTGAACGCCTGCATCATTAGATCATTCGGTGAGAGGACAACCATGAGCAAAACTCGGAGAGAGTTTCTGGCAATGACTTCGGTTGGACTGGTGGCAGCGGTTGTGCCGAGCGGCGCCCTTGCGCAGGAGCCTCAGCAGGATCAGACTCCGGGTGCACCGCCTGCGTGGGGGACCGGCCCGCAGGTTGGGCCTGAGATAACACAGGCGACGCTGCGTGAGGCGGAGAAACTGGTGCAGATTAACTTGCCGGAGGGGGAGCTTGCAGAGGCCGCCGTAAGCTGGCGGGCGAACATGGCCTCTCTTTATGAGCGCCGGTGTGGGCCGCGAAAGGTGGAGTTTGAGGACACGCTGGCTCCGGCGACGCAGTGGAACCCTGCCTTGCCGCAGGTAAAGCTGCCACAAACGCCCGAGCACTTTGTGCGCACCAGTGGCGCTCAGCGGCCTTTACCGGCCGACGACGCCGACATTGCGTTTGCCCCGGTCACAGAGCTCTCACGCTGGATCAAGCAAAAACAGTTAACCTCTGTTCGACTGACCGATATCTACCTGCGCCGCCTGGAGCAATTCAATCCAACGCTGCGCTGTGTCATCACGATGACAGCCGAGCATGCACGGGCACAGGCGAAGCAGGCCGATGCCGAGATTGCCGCGGGCAAGTACCGCGGCCCGCTGCATGGAATTCCATATGGCGTGAAGGATCTGCTGGATACCGCACACATTGCGACGACCTACGGGGCGGAGCCATTTCGTGGCCGGGTGCCCATGCAGGACAGCGCCGTAGTGCGCAAACTGAACGAGGCGGGCGCGGTACTGGTTGCAAAGCTGAGCCTTGGCTCACTGGCGCTGAACGATGTGTGGTTTGGCGGACAGGTGATGAATCCCTGGTGTCTGGAAGAAGGCTCATCGGGTTCAAGTGCCGGTCCTGGCTCTGCCACCGCGGCGGGACTGGTTGCGTTCTCCATTGGCAGCGAAACAGAAGGCAGCATTGTGAGCCCGTCAATGCGCTGCGGGCTTACGGGTTTGCGCCCAACCTTTGGGCGAGTGCCGCGTACGGGTGCGATGACGTTGTGCTGGTCCTTGGACAAGCTGGGCCCTATGACGCGCTCCGTGGAAGACGCGATGCTTGTGCTGAGGGCAATTGCAGGAGCTGACGCGGGCGACCTCGCCAGTGTAGCGCATCCTCTACACTTTGACGCCAACGCAGGAGTTGCAGGACTGCGCGTGGGCTACTTCCCCAAGTGGATGCGGGAAGCACCGGCGACCGATGTGGACCGTGCGGCAATGAAATCCGCTGAACGGGCAGGCATGAAACTGGTTGAAGTGGGATTACCGGATTGGCCGTATGACTCGCTGAATGTGATCCTGTTCGCTGAGGCGGCCGCAGCGTTTGAAGACATTACGCTGAACGACCGTATGAGCGAACTGAAGATGCAGGTTCCAGACGCCTGGCCCAATATCTTCCGTCAGTCGCGCTTCCTCTCCGCTGTGGACTTCGTGCAGTGCGATCGCTTCCGGCGCAAGGTGGCAGAGGAGATGGCCCGGATATTTGACACAGTAGACCTGTTGCTTGTGCCGTCTCTGCGTGACGAAATGATGACGATTTCGAACTTTACTGGTCATCCGTCGCTCACCTTACGCGCGGGATTTGTTGAAATTAAAGAAGCGCGTAGTGACTGGGCACCGGACCCGCAGCATCGGTTGCCGAAATTCTCTGTGCCGCGGCGCGTGCCTCACGGCATCACGCTCATCGGTCGCCTGTTTGACGAGGGCACGCTGGGAACTGCCGGGCTGGCACTGGAGAAGCTATTTAATGTCGCTTCTGAACGGCCTGCGGGATTCTAACCAAAGATGCCATCCGCGATGGCAGCAGGGCCATCGTCAACGCCGACTTTATCAGCGCACCTGAAACACTTGGCAACGGTCTTCATCGGGCTGCAGGCGAGCCCGCGGTGCGCGTGTCATGAAAGCCGAAGCACGAATGACCTCTGATGGCGGGATGAATCAGTTTGCCGCTCTGAGGTTTGTTTCTACCAGCGCCCACCAGGCGGTGGGCGCTGACTACGCGCGGGGCCGTATTCGAGCCAGCCTTATCGACCCACTTGAAGCACTCAACGATGGTTTCATAGGACCATGCCGGAGTGCATGGCCTTCGGAAAGGGCCTTGTGCGTTGGTTGTTTGCGTTATTTGTTCCGTGACAATTCATCGTGCTTATGGAAATATGCTACGTTCTTCCAATCGAAGATTCCTCTGAGGTTTCTTTATGCCGTGGTTCCACAATTACTCCGCGGTCGGAGGCAGCCTGATTCTGACTGCCTTGGTTGTCTCCATCCCAATTATTTTCCTTTTCTGGGCGTTGGCGTTTAGGCGGATGAAAGGGCACGTAGCAGGTATGCTCACCCTGCTACTGACGATCGTCGTAACCATTTTCGCCTACCACATGCCGGTGAGCGCGGCACTTTCTGCCGCAGTGCTTGGCATGGTCAACGGACTATTTCCGATTGGGTGGATCATCCTGACAGCCGTCTTCTTTTATAACCTGACGGTGGAGGCCGGACAGTTCGAGATCATCAAGAGTTCAATTTCCACCATGACGCCGGACCGCCGACTGCAGGCGCTGCTCATAGCGTTCTGTTTCTCGGCTTTCATGGAAGGTGTTTCCGGACAAGGCGCGCCGGTGGCAGTATGCGCCGCCATGCTGATCGGCATGGGATTTCCTCCACTGCTGGCGGCTATCGTCTGCCTGGTGGCCAACACTCCGCCTGTGCCTTTTGGACCGGTGGGAGTGCCCACGCAGATGATGATCTCAGTTACCAAGATCAATGACGTCGTGATGACCCGTGCCATTGGCCAGGATATGTGCATCATCGCCATCATCATTCCGGTCTTCATGCTGGTGGTGCTGGCCGGTTGGAAGAAGGCGATGGAAGTGCTGCCCGCGGCGCTTGTGGCTGGCGCCAGTTATTCCATTACCTGCTACTTTGTGACCCGCTACATTGGCGTGGAATTGCCGGCGATTCTCTCTTCGTTCGCCTCCATCGTCTGCCTCATTCTCTTTCTGCGCATCTGGAAGCCCGCATCAATTTGGCGCTTTGACAGCGACGCGTCCGTAGCGGAGGAAGCCAAGTCCGTGCACACCAGGGGTCAGATCATCAAGGCATGGTCGCCATTTGTTGCGCTGATGTGCATCATGGGAATCTGGGGAGTGCCCGTATTTAAGGCTCACATCCTGAACACGTTGCATTGGTTTGTCGCGATCCCGTCGTGGCCGTGGCTGGATGGAGTCGTCTATCGCTCGGCGCCAATTGTGGCGAAGCCCGTGAAATATGCGGCCAGCTACCGCTGGGAGTATTTCACGGCCGCCGGCACTGCAATGTTTATCTCGTCGCTGGTGGCCATGGCGATACTGGGCATCTCTCCAATACGTGGTGCACGGGTAATGGGGCGGACGTTCAAACAACTCTCCTTCGCACTGGTCACGCTGGCCTCTGTGCTGGGCATCGCCTACCTTGCCAACTACTCCGGCATGTCGTACACCCTGGGGTTGGCGTTTGCGCAGTATACCGGGCGAGCATTCCCTGCGTTCTCGCCTGTGATCGGCTGGCTGGGTGTCTTTTTGACGGGATCAGTCACATCATCCGCTGCGCTGTTTGGAAAGCTCCAACAAGTTACAGCAATAGCAATTCACGTCAATCCCGTTCTCACTACGTCTGCGAATCTATTCGGCGGAGTCATGGGAAAACTGATCTCGCCACAATCGATTGCAGTGGCATGCGCCGCGACAGGTTTGGTCGGCCGTGAGACGGATATATTCCGCATCACCCTGCGTTATTCGGTCATCCTGCTGCTCTTCGTGATCGCACTCGTACTGTTGCAGGCGTTTGTCTTCCCGGGCATGGTGCCAACGGATGTAATTTCCATGACGCAGCCGGGCTAACTCGATTTTTCGATGGGGATGAGAATCACGCCGCTAACGCATTCTGTGCGCAGCGGCGTGAGTTTTGGTGCAGCAACTTTGTGAGACAGAGAACCTGGGTCACACCTTCAACTGGCCCTGCATATAGAGCCGGGCCTTCGCGTCACTATTTTCGTTCAGTTCCAAAACCGAGAACCTCACGTCCTGATGGCGGTTGAGCCGAATGTAATTCAAAATGGCCGGATGTCTGTAAATGTCGCCGGCCTGGAAGACGGGCAGCTCCGGCATTTCGCTCTCCGGAAGGTTCCAGACCAACTTCATAAAGTTGCGGTTGCGTACGGTACGGTTCTTCTGCACGTCCCACAGATTTCCGCCCAAGGCGGGATCCGAAACGTCTTTCGGCGTCATGGTTTCGCGCGTGAATTGCAGGAAGGCATAGGCGAAGAGCTCGTTCGCCAGCAAGCTCTCCGATGCAAAGATCGGCGCTGATTCCGGCTCGACGATGTGGCCCGCATCTGGCCCGATCAAGGTCATCACCGAGCGGCCGGAGGAGACGGTCAGCCTCAGCCTGGACTTAATCTCCGGAACCTCACTGATCTCCGAATACATGGCATAGAAGTTCTCGCCCCCCTGATGGAAGAGCTTGCGGCTGTCTTCGCGCAGGAATCCCACGCCAATCTTCATGCCTGAACTAATGTCTGCAAGGCCGTGCGAACTGACGCGCGGGAGATAAATGATGTGATCCACTTCCTTTACCAAGGAGGTGATCTGCATCGGCTGCTTCCAGTGGTGCTCTCCTGCGGGAACGCCCTCGAAGTATGCCGGGTAGCCGCGCTCCTCAAAGAAGACTGCGGTAGCCCCGTTGCGCTCGATGACTGGCATCAATCCAGAAGAAACGGCGAAGGCCCGCGAGGTGCCTCTCACCTGCCCCATGGGGGTCCAGTACACGTTGCGCACGCCGGACTGATCGCCAACGTATACCTTCGTCGCACCATGCTCTTTCAACACCCTGAGCAGACAATCTAACGCCCAGGGGTCGGAGGTTGCGGGATAGGGATTGCCGGAGTTAAGCGCGAGCTTGACCAGAACCCTGTCGCCCTTGTTCAGCCAGGAAAAGTCCGTCGCGCCTTCGATCACCCTCTTGAACAGCGTGTAGGATGTGTCACCCTTCGGCATCCACGCAGCACTCAAGCGTGCATTTCTTGCCGGCTGCGTCAGTTGCGAATTGAGCGCGAAGGCGGCGCCACCACCTAAGAGTGCCATGGAAGACAGACTGCCAATCGTCCACAAGAAATCCCTGCGGTTTACACCCCGCTTAGTTTCCATATGAGTTGGTACCTCATTTTCAGTTGAATCCGCATGAATTTTACATCCGGCAGAAGAATTTGCAAGACCATATCCCGTGCCGCAGCCTGCTTGGACTGGAGGGCGGGTAATTCCTGGGATTTCGGTCCCTACAAAGAGACGAGCAATCGGAGCCGGTGCTTTATGCCCGGCACAAGCGACGAGGCGGTATCTCTTGGAAATTTTCTTGCTGGGTCGGCGGCGTGTATTGCTCGTACGTGGCCGCCTGCTCGTCGGCTGTGAGCTGGTGCTGCACGCCGTTCGCCCTGCCGTTGTAATTGCTCATTCGGCTTCAACTCACGCTTCCGCGGGAGCAGCAACGGCGGGGTTACCTTTCGGCTTGGCGTGCGGCCAGGTCGCCAATGACGGGCAACTTGATCTGCTTCCCGCCGAAGGCACCGATGAACACGATCAGCCAGATGATGAAAATGGCCAGCCCCACCAGCTGCAACACCGTCAATGTAAGGAAGACGGCCGAAGGCACGATATGCTGCACCATTCCTACAAGGATGTTGATCACTGTCCACGCAATGAAAAAGAAGATCGACTGCCATGCGTGGAAGCGGACATACGAACTTCTTCTGAACGGGTCAATGATCAGGAAGACGATTGCCGGAATGATCGTAATGTAGGCAATGCCGGCGGCGGCGTTGTCGGAGAGGCCCCACGAATTCCCATTGGCAGTTGCATCAGTTCTAGGATCGGACATTGGTCGCTCCTTAGGGGCGCGGATGCTCCGTCGGAGGTTGACGCTGCTTCGACAACCGATAGAACTCCACGAAAATTCTCATCCATTCGAAGCGATCAAGCTGTTCAAGATTGCTCAACCA
>Ga0182012_10003642_pt1 | contig 16321 bp, 14 predicted proteins | sample 612S2SmetaG_FD_120486 | JGI IMG/M metagenome (GOLD analysis project Ga0182012, IMG submission 120486) | Permafrost microbial communities from Stordalen Mire, Sweden - 612S2S metaG | ecosystem: Environmental > Terrestrial > Soil > Wetlands > Permafrost | place: Sweden: Stordalen | collected...
GTTTCATTTCACGGAGATGGATGCCCGGGGGGACGTGGTCCCGGCCGGCCCGCGCACGGAGTATTTTCCGGTTTTGTTTCTGGAGCCGATGCAGGGCAATGCGCCCGCGCTGGGGCTGGACCTGGCGGCGCAGCCGCAACGCCGCGCGGCCCTGGAACTGGCGGCGCGCACCGGCCAGCCGACAGCCACCGCGCCCATTCGCCTGGCCCAGGCGGCGGGGAACCAGTCGGGTTTTCTGGTGTTCGTGCCGTTGTATGACCGTGCGACGCCGGGGGCGGGGAAACCCGCCGCCCGCACGGTGACGGGCTTTGCGGTGGCGGTGTTCAGCGTGGCGGATTTGGTGCGGCAGCAGTTTGCCCAGTTGCAATCAGCGGGGATTGAGGTGCAATTATTTGACGAGGCCACAACGGGCCAGTTGATTTATGCGAACACGGAGGCGCCACCGACGAGCCGGGTGGCGGAGCTGGAATTTGCCAACCGCCGCTGGGTGGCGGCCTACACGATCACGCCGCAGTTTCACTCGGGCATTTCCTGGATGCAGTCCTGGCTGGTGCTGGTGGCGGGGCTGGCGTTCAGTTTGCTGACCACGGCGTATCTGTATCGCGGGTGGTATCAGGCGTTGAAAATCAGCCGGGCGAACGCGGCGTTGCAGGAGGAGGTGGCGGTGCGGCAGCGGGCGGAGGCAGAGGCGGAGGCGGCGAACCAGGCGAAATCGGATTTTCTGGCGAACATGAGCCATGAGATTCGGACGCCGCTTAACGCAATTCTGGGGTACACCCAGTTGATGCAGCGGGACATTGGCCTGGCGCCGGAGCAACGGGACGCGATCGGCGGCATCAGTCTGAGCGGGGAGCATTTGCTGGGGTTGATCAATGAGATTTTGGATCTCGCAAAAATCGAAGCCGGGCGGATGGAAATCAACCCGGTGACGTTCGACCTGGAGGCCCTTGGGCGCGGGCTGGCGGCAACCTTTCAACCGCTGTGCGCGCGCAAGCGAATCGGGTTTCGCGTGCATTTTTCGGGAGCTGCGGACGGCAACGATCCCCGGCCGGGTCATTTTGTCCACGGCGACGAGGGCAAATTGCGCCAGATATTGATTAATCTGCTGGGCAACGCGGTGAAATTCACGGGGGTAGGGGAAGTTGCGCTGCGGTGCGAGCAACCCGGGCCGGAGCAGTGGAGGTTCGAGGTGATTGACACGGGGCCGGGAATTCCGCCGGAGGAAGTGGACCAGATATTCAAGCCGTTTCACCAGGGTCATCACGCCCAGCATCTAGGCGGAACGGGGCTGGGGCTGGCGATTGCCCACCGGCAGGTGGAATTGATCGGAGGCCGGCTGGAAGTGCAATCAGAGCGGGGCCTGGGATCGCGGTTTTTTTTCACGGTGGCGCTGCCCCGGGCGGAAGGCACCGTGCCGGCATTAAACCGGCCGGTGATCCAGCGGCTGCAACCGGGCTGCCGCATCCGGGCGCTGGTGGTGGACGACCGGCCGGCCAACGCGGACATCCTGAGTCAAATGCTGGCGGACGTGGGCTGCGAGGTGGCCCGGGCGGCGGATGGCGGGGAGGCGCTGGAACGGGCGCGGGAACAGTCGCCGCAGGTGGTGTTTCTGGACTGGTTGCTGCCGGACATGGAGGGGCAGGCGGTCGCCCGGGGTCTGCTGGCAGACCAGCCGGGGCTGAAGATCGTGGCGCACACGGCGGCGGCGCTGACCCAGTACCGGGTGGAGGCGCGGGCGGCGGGGTGCGTGGATTTTTTGGTGAAGCCGATCCGGACCGAGCAGGTTTATGAATGCCTGCGGGCGCATCTGGGAGCGACGTTTGAATACGCGACGCCGACGCCCGAAAGCGAGGCGCCGGGCGAGTGGACGGCCGGCCCGATGGAATTATCGGAGGAATTATACGCGCGGCTGGCGACGGCGGCGGAACTGCACAGCACCACGGCCTTGAAGGGTTGCCTGCAGGAACTGCGCCAGCTCGGGCCGGAGGCGGGGACACTGGCGGAACACATCCGGCATTTGATGCGCAGTTATGACATGGACGGCATCATGCGCCTGATCGTGCGGGCCGCCGCCCCGGCGGTGACCGCTCCGAAGTGACCCTGACTCATGGATACCAAGCCCAAAAAAAGTGTGTCGCGGGAAAAAATTTTACTGGTGGACGACCACCCCGCCAATCTGGCGGTGCTGACGGCGGCGCTGGAGCCGGAAGGCTACGAGATCCTGGCCGCGCCGAACGGACTGACGGCTTTGAAGGTGGCGGCGCGGGCGACACCCGGGCTGATTCTGCTGGATGTGATGATGCCGGAGATGGACGGGCTGGAAACCTGCCGCCGGCTGAAGGCGGCGGCGGCCACGCGGGAGATTCCGGTGATTTTCATCACGGCGCGGGACGATCCGGCGGGGTTGGTGGCGGGCTTTCAAGCGGGCGGGGTGGACTATTTGGTCAAACCGTTCCGGGCGGAGGAGGTGGTGGCGCGGGTGGCGACGCACTTGCAGATGAGCCGGCTGACGCATGAATTGCAGGAGCAGAACCGGGTGCTGGAGTCGCGCACGGCGGAATTGCTGGCGGAAATCAGCCGGCGGCGGGAGGCGGAGACAGCCTTGAAGGTGGCGGACGAACAACTGGCGGCGCTGGCCGGCGGGGAGGCGGCACGCTGGAATCTGGCGGGGTTGATCGGGCAAAGCCGGTTGGTGCAGAAGATCATCGTGGATATTTGCAAACTGCACCAGTTCACGCACACGACGGTGCTGATCACGGGCGAGAGCGGGACGGGCAAGGAATTGATTGCGCGGGCGATCCACTTTGAAAGCCCGCGCGCGGCGGCGGCGTATATTCCGGTGAATTGCGTGGCGATTCCCGGGGAACTGGCGGAGTCCATGTTGTTTGGCCATGTGAAAGGGGCGTTCACCGGGGCGACGGCGGATCGGAAAGGTTATTTTGAACTGGCGCACGGGGGCACGCTGTTTCTGGATGAGATCGGGGACATGCCGCTGTCGTTGCAGGTAAAACTGCTGCGGGTGCTGGAGGACGGGTGCGTGACGCCGGTGGGGGCGGCGGAGCCGCGCCGGGTGGATGTGCGGGTGATCGCGGCGACGAACGCGGATCTGGCGGAGCGGATTGCGGCGGGGACGTTCCGGCAGGATTTATACTTCCGGCTGGCGCGCTACACCGTGACCACCCCGCCACTGCGGGAGCGGCGGGAGGATCTGCCGCTGCTGGTGGCGCATTTTCTGAACACGTTCGCGGCGGAGATGGGGCGGCAGCCGCCGGCGTTCAGCGGCGGGGCGCTGGCGGTGCTGCAACAGTATCATTTCCCGGGCAATGTGCGGGAATTGAAAAACATCATTGAGCGCGCGTTGATAGACAGCGACGGGGGGACGATTGAGCCGCGCCATTTGCAACTGCTGGCGCGGGCGGCGCCGGCGCCCATGGCCGGAGGCAGTCCGGTCCGGGACCGGGAACAACTGGCGGCGGAGCTGCCCTTGAACCTGGCGGCGGCGGAGGATTTGCTGATTCAGCGGGCCTTGCAGCAAACCGAAGGGAACATCGCGGACGCGGCGCGGTTGCTGGGAGTCCATCGCACACGCATCTACCGGAAACTGGCGCAGGAGGAACCGGTGGCGTGATGATAGAGGGTGGGAGACAAAATTCTTCCAAGCGGGGCCTTTTCGAGCGTTTGGACGAGAGGCAGGATTGGCTGGTAACTTCGGCGGCGAAGCCGGCTGCCAGCCGGCGATACAGCCGATTAACAATCGGCGCCACCTGGCCGGGGCGGACAGCCTCAGAAATTTGTCGCACACCCCCCGGATGGAACATTCAAACTCCACACTTTCCGCCCGGGGCAACCGTTTCAAGTGTTTCACGGGCGACACTTGAAACAACCACCGGGCGCACAGGCGGGGGAATGAAAGTTAGCAAATGCCTGGAAACATTGGTGATTTTGCGAATGGATGAATCTGGCATGGTTCTGGCTAAGGGTGATTCGTTCGGGAAGGACCCGGAACCGATTAAGGAAAAACACTTATGAAGCAGCTAAACCAAAAACCATATTCTGGAATCATGCGCAAATCACATCCTCTCACCACCGGCGTGCTCGGCACCCTGGCCTGTGCCGCCGCCCTGCCCCTCAGCACCGCCACCGCACGCGCGGACGCGGCCTCGCACACGGACTTGTTGTTCAATGTGGACTTCGCGAACCAATACGTCACGCCCCGCGGCATGATGGTGCGCAACCAGGGATTGACGGTGCAACCTCTGCTGCTGGGATTTGCGAATGTTTACTCGGGCGACGGGTTCATCGGCAGTGTCACGCTGGATGGCGGTTGCTGGAACGACATTGGGACCAAGCCGGTGGGCACGGGGACGGGCACGCCGGGTTACGACGGCAAGCCGGCCACGGCGTGGACGGAAATTGACCCGATCGCGGGCGTGTCCATTGGCTTTGCCAAGAACTTCACGCTGGATGTGACGTACACGGCCTTCAATGAATTTATCGAAGGGATCGGCTTCTCGCAGCACCTGGACACCAAACTGAGTTTTAACGACAGCCCGTATTTGAACATGGGGGGCTTTGGCTTTCACCCGTATTTCGAGTTCTGGCAGGAACTGAGCGGCAAGGCGACCGACGCCGACCTCCCGGAAGCGATTTTCGGGCCGTCCGCGAAATCAGGAAAGTACGCGGCGCCGGGATCGAGTTATTATTTTCAAACGGGGGTGGATCCGACGTACACCTTCAAAGACGGGATCAAAGCGGAGCTGCCGGTGGACGTGCTGCTGCCGAACGAGCGGTTCTACGGGGAATACTACAGCAAGGCGTCCACCGTGGGATTGTTTGACGTGGGGGCCAAGGTAACGGTGCCGATGAATTACATGCCGCAAGGCTACGGGCACTGGAGTTTTCATGTGGGATTCAAATATATCAATTTTGTTGACGAGAACCTCTACAACCTGAACACCTTCAATTCCCCGGGCAAACCCACCCGCGACACCAAGCTGGTCTATGCCGGTATTTCCGTATTTTTCTGAACCCCATGAATCGCCACGGTTCCTATTGATCCGGCATCCCAACCCAGGCCGCAGTGGAAGGGTCGCGGGGGAGGCCGGGTGGCCGGGGATATGAAACATGGCGGCCAACATTATTGCATTATGAAATTCACACAACTCATGCGCGCCACCACGCTTCTGGCGGCCATCACCGGACTCACCGCCGTCACGGCGCAGGCCGCGGACAAAGTTTCGATGGGCTTCATCTATGTGGGGCCGAAGGATGACTATGGCTACAACCAGGCGCACTCGGAAGGCTGTGCCGGCGTGCAAAAACTCGCGTGGGTCTCGGCGGTGGAGGAGGCCAGTGTGCCCGAAACCACGGCCGTGCAGGAAGCCATGCGGGACATGATCGAGCAGAACGGGGCCACAGTGCTGTTCCCGACCTCGTTCGGCTATTTTAACCCGCACATTCTCAAGCTGGCCAAGGATTATCCCAAGGTGCAGTTCTTTCATTGCGGCGGCATGTGGCATGACGGGCTGCCGGCCAATGTGGGCAGTTATTTTGGCTACATTGACGAGGCGGAATATGTGGCCGGCATTGTGGCGGGCGAAACCTCGAAATCCAAGAAGCTAGGGTTCATCGCGGCGAAACCGATTCCGCAGGTGCTGCGGAACATCAACAGTTACACCCTGGGCGCGCGCAGCGTGGCCCCGACAGTGACGGTGCAGGTGATCTTCACGGGCGACTGGTCGCTGCCGGTGAAGGAGGCGGAATCGGCCAACAGCCTGATTGACCAGGGGGTGGATGTGCTGACCTGCCACGTGGACAGCCCGAAGGTGATCGTGACCACGGCGGAGAAGCGCGGGGTGATGTGCACGGGCTACCACGCGAATCAATCCGTGCTCGCGCCGAAAGGCTACCTGACGGGCGCGGAATGGAACTGGTCCCAGGTGTATGCGAATTACGCGGAGTGGGTGCACGAGGGGAAAACCATGATGGACGGCACCATTCCCCATTTGATTCGCGGCGGGCTGAAGGAGGGCTTTTGCAAAGTCTCGCCGTATGGCCCGCTGGTGAGTGACCAGGCGAAGGCCGACGCCGAGGCGGCCAAGGCCAAGTTCATGGCCGGGACGATGGTGATTTACAAAGGCCCGATCAAGGACAACACCGGCAAGGTGGTGATTCCGGACGGCACCGAATACAAGCAAACGGACATCGAGCTGGAGAAGATGAGTTATTTGGTGGATGGAGTTTTGGGTTCAACCGGCAGTTGAGCCAGCACTGAGGATTTCCCCCGCCCAGTGAGTGGGGCGGGGGAAATTTTTAGCCGGGGAATTTACAATTATTTATATTAACGTGTCCAACGCAGCCACACTAACATCGCCCGCCAGCGGGCCACCCGCGCGCCAATGGCGGGTAATGGCGGAATCGTTTCTGATCCCGTTCGGGGCGGTCCTGGTGGCCCTGCTGCTGTTTGGGATATTTTGCGGGCTGGCCGGGGCCAGCCCGTTTTCGGTTTACCATTCCATCTATCGCGCGGCGTTTGGCAGTTGGTATGCCTTTCAGAACACGCTGGTGCGGGCCGCGCCGATCATGCTGTGCGCGCTGTGCACGGCGCTGCCCATGCGGCTGGGATTAATCGTCATTGGCAACGAGGGCGCGCTGGTGATGGGCGGCCTGGGCACGGTGGTCATCGGCACGCACTGGGTCACGGCCCCGCATTACGTGGCGCTGACGGCGATGGCGCTGGCCGGCATGTTGTTTGGCGGATTATGGATCATGGCGGTGGGGGCGATGAAACTGTATCGCGGGGTCAACGAGGTGATTTCAAGTCTGCTGATGAATTACATCGCCATTGCCATCTTGAATCATCTGGTGAACGGGCCGATGCATGACCCGTCCAGCCTGAACAAGCCCTCCAGTTTTCCGATCCCGGATGCGAACACGCTGGGGAACATCCCGGGCTCACGGGTACATTTTGGGCTGGTGTATGGCATCGTGGCCTGTCTGATCACCTGGGTGCTGATGGAGCACACGAGTTTCGGGTTCAAAGTCCGCATGATTGGGGGGAACCTGCGCGCGGCGCGGATCGCGGGGCTGGCGGTGGGGAAAATCAGCCTGATCGTGTGCTTTCTGGCCGGGGCGGCCGCCGGGCTGGCGGGCATGGCGGAAATCACGGCGGTGCAGGGCTGCGCGAATGAATCGCTGGTGGCGGGGTATGGTTACGCGGGCATCCTGGTGGCCTTCGTGGGCCGGCAACACGGACTGGGGGTCTTGATGGTTTCCATTTTGCTGGGAGGCATTCTGGCCAGTGGCGGGATGTTGCAGCGCGAAAATCATCTGTCGGATGCCACGGTGCTGGTGTTTCAAGGGATTGTCTTTCTGGTGATTTTGTATAGTGAATCGCTGTACGGCCGGTTCAAAATATTTCAAGAGAGGGCGCATGTCTGACGCCGCATCCATTGGCTGGCTGGGAGTGCCGCTCGCGATCATGGCCGGGGCCTTGCGCGGGAGTTCGCCCTTTTTGTTTGTGAGCGCGGGCGAATGTCTCACGGAAAAGAGCGGCAAAATCAATCTCGGGCTGGAGGGCACGCTGCTCATGGGCGCGATGACGGCCTACGCGATTTCCTACCGGACCGGCTCGCCCTGGCTGGGCGTGCTGGCGGCGGGAGTGGCGGGGGCGATGCTGGGTGGCATCCATGCCTGGCTGTCGCAATTGCCGAAGGTGAATGACATTGCGGTGGGCATTGCCATGTTCATTTTCGGGAGCGGGCTGGCGTTTTTTATTGGCGACCCGTACATCCAGCCCGAGGCCCCTCCCCTGCCCGGCATTCCATTGGGCAACTGGTGCAGCGTGCCGCAAATCCAATCGGCCCTGAAAATCAGCCCCCTGCTGCTGCTGGGCATCTTGCTGGCCTTCGCGCTGCACTGGTTTTTTCAAAACACGCGCTGGGGGTTGTTCATCCGGGCGGTGGGTGACAATCCGGCGGCGGCGCGGGCACAGGGCATTTCGGTGAAAAAGGTGCGGACGCTTTCCATCATGACCGGCAGTTTTTTGGCGGGGATTGGCGGGGCTTATCTCTCGCTGGTGTATCCGGGTTCCTGGACCCGGCTGGTTTCGAGCGGCCAGGGGTTGATGGCGGTGGCGCTGGTGATTTTTGCGCGCTGGGACCCGCGCCGGTGCCTGTATGCCTCGCTGTTATTCGGCGGCGCGCAGGCGGTGGGACCGGCGCTCCAGGCGGCCGGTGTGCAGTCGTATTATTACCTGTTCAATGCCGCGCCGTATATCCTGACCCTGGCCATCATGATCTTTACCTGCTCCCCCAAACGCAGTCTGGCCGGCGCGCCGGGCGCGCTGGGGAGCGGCGAATAAACCGATGAAAAAATACGTTGAAGCTGATCCGTATCCGTGGCCGTACAACGGTGATTTGCGTCCGCAAAACACGGTGTTTCTGGTGATTGACATGCAGACGGATTTTTGCGGGCCGGGCGGGTACGTGGATAAAATGGGCTACGACCTGTCCCTGACGCGCGCGCCCATCGGGCCGATTCAAAGCGTCTTCGCGGCCGTGCGTCCGCTGGGGTATCATGTCTTCCACACGCGCGAAGGCCACCGGCCGGACCTGGCGGATTTGCCGGAGAACAAACGGTGGCGCAGCCAGCGCATCGGCGCGGGCATTGGCGATCCCGGGCCGTGCGGACGCATCCTCACGCGCGGCGAGCCGGGGTGGAACCTGATCCCCGAGCTGGCGCCGCTGCCGGGGGAACCGATCATTGACAAGCCCGGCAAAGGCTCCTTCTACGCGACCGACCTCGACATGCTGCTGCGCCGGCGGGGCATCCAGAACATCGTGCTGGCGGGCATCACCACGGATGTGTGCGTCCACACGACCATGCGCGAGGCGAATGACCGGGGTTACGAATGCCTGATGCTGGCGGACTGCACGGGGGCAACCGATCAGGGGAATTATCTGGCGGCCTTGAAGATGATCAAAATGCAGGGCGGCGTCTTCGGCGCGGTGGCGGATTCCCAGGCCTTTATCAAAGCGATCGCATGAGCACACTCATTCCACCCGAACCACCCTTGCCAGACGCGCCGCTGCAGCTCGAGCTGGTGAATATTGTGAAGCGGTTTGGCTCGCTGGTGGCGGTGGACAATCTCTCGATGAAACTGGCGCCGGGCACGTTTCATGCGTTGCTGGGGGAAAACGGGGCGGGCAAGAGCACGCTGGTCAAGTGTGTCATGGGCTTTCATCCGGCGACCGCGGGCGAGATAATCATCCATAACCGCGCGCGGGACATTCAAAGTCCGCATGACGCGCAGAAATACGGCATTGGCATGGTGTACCAGCACTTTACACTAGTTCCGGCCATGACGGTGGCGGAAAACCTGCTTCTCCCGCGCAACGACATTCCGGGCGTGATTCACTGGAAAACGGAATTCGGACGGCTGGAGGAGTTCATGGCGGCCGCGCCCTTCAAAGTGCCGCTGCAAACGCCGGTGGCGCAGCTCGCCGCCGGCCAGAAGCAGAAGGTGGAGATTCTCAAGCAACTGTACCTGAAAAGCCGGATTTTGATTCTCGACGAGCCGACCTCGGTGCTGACCCCGCAGGAGGCGGACGAGGTGCTGGGTTTGCTCCGGCAAATGGTGGTCGCCAAAAAACTGAGCATCATTCTCATCACGCACAAATTCAAACAGGTGACGGATTTTTGCGATGAAATCACGGTGATGCGCCGGGGAAAATTCGCGGGGGCGGGCCGGGTGAAAGACCTTTCGGTGGCGGACATGTCGCGCATGATGCTGGGCGAACAGCGCACAGCGAAGACCATTACCAAAACCGCCCACGCGGCGGGCGCGCCCGTGCTGGAAATCACGGGACTCTGCGCGGATCGTGACAACGGGCTGCCGGCGGTGAAAAGCGCGACGCTGACGGTCCGGGCGGGGGAGATTGTGGGCATCGCGGGGGTGTCGGGCAACGGGCAGCGGGAATTGGTGGAAGTGCTGGGGGGCCAGCGGACGGCGGTGTCCGGGGAGGTCAAGGTGGAGGGCCAGCCGTACACCGCGACGCGCGAGGAAATGCATGCGCACCAGTTGTTCGCGCTGCCGGAGGAGCCCTTGCGCAACGCCTGCGTGCCGGACATGAGCGTGGCGGAAAATCTGGCGATGCGGAATTTTGACCGGCCGCCCCTGGCCCGGCACGGCTGGTGGCTGAACCACGGGGCCATGCTGGCGGCCGCCCGCGAGTCCATCGTGCGGTTCAACATCCGCACCCCCTCGCCGGCGACTCCGATTCGAAACCTTTCTGGCGGCAATGTGCAAAGAGCCGTGCTGGCGCGCGAACTTTCCTCCGGTGTGCCGCGGTTGCTCATTGCTGCCAACCCTTGTTTCGGCCTCGACTTCAACGCGGTCGAATTCATTCACGGCCAGATCACCGAGGCGCGCAATCGCGGCGTGGGCGTGCTGCTGGTGAGTGAGGACCTGGACGAACTGCTGGCGCTGTCCGACCGCATTCTGGTCATGGCGGGCGGCGAACTGGTGCATGAAACCCCGGCGGAAACCGCCGACATCAACGTCATTGGCCAGAAAATGGCGGGCCACTAAACCATCTTCAGCCATGAAAACCAAACCTCCCCTGCTGATTGTCGCGGAACCGTATCCGTTCGAGTTTATTCCATCCGCCTGCGCGCTGCTGATCATTGACATGCAGCGCGATTTCCTGGAACCGGGTGGTTTTGGCGAGATGCTGGGCAATGACGTCTCGCAACTGCGCCGCACCATCGCGCCCAATCAACGGCTGCTGGCCACCTGGCGCGCGAACGGTTTGCAGGTGTTGCACACCCGGGAGGGTCACCGCCCGGATCTCACGGATCTGCCGCCGGTGAAAAAAATTCGCGGCCGCAGCAAAACCACGATTGGCGACGCCGGGCCCATGGGCCGCATCCTGGTCCGGGGCGAAAGCGGGCATGATATTATTCCGGAGCTGTATCCCCTGCCCGCCGAGCCGGTGATTGACAAGCCCGGCAAGGGCGCGTTTTATTCGACCGATCTTCATTCGATCCTCCAGCATCTGGGCATCCGCCAGTTGATTGTCACGGGCGTGACCACGGAAGTGTGTGTGAACACCACCGTGCGCGAGGCCAATGACCGCGGCTATGACTGCCTGGTGCCCGCCGACTGCGTGGGCTCTTATTTTCCCGAATTTCACGACATGGGCTTGAAAATGATCAAGGCCCAGGGCGGCATTTTTGGCTGGGTCAGCGACTCGGCCAAAATCCTCTCGGCCCTGGCTTACAATGTCCGGCGGCGGCAAAAAACCAAACCAACCAAACCAAGGAAAAAACCATGAGTACTGCATTCAAACCAAAACTGTGGGTGCCCGGCGACTGGAACGCGCTGTTCGGCTTTGGCACCAATATTCTCGTCAATCTGCTCACCCTCACCGGGCTGCTGCACTTCGTCCTGAAGATGCCGGACGACCTGGTGTTCGGCAAAATCCTGCCGGCCACGGGGCTGATGCTGTGTTTAAGCACATTATACTATGCCTGGCTGGCCTACCGGCTCGCCAAACGCACGGGGCGCACGGATGTCTGCGCCCTGCCCTCGGGCATCAGCGTGCCGCACATGTTCATCGTCACGTTTGTGGTGATGATGCCAATCCTGCTGAAATCAGGCGACCCCGTGGAGGCCTGGCAGGCGGGGCTGACGTGGGTGTTTGTCCAAAGTTTCGTGTTGATGATCGGCGGGTTCATCGCCCCCATTATCCGCAAAATCACCCCGCGCGCCGCGCTGCTCGGCTCGCTGGCGGGGGTTTCGATCACGTTCATTTCCATGAGCCCGGCGGCGCAAATGTTCCTCGACCCGATTATCGGCGTCGTGTGTTTTGCGGTCATCATGCTGAGCTGGTTTGGGGGCGTGCGCTTTTTCAAGGGCCTGCCGGGCGGATTAATCGCGATTGGTGTGGGCGCGGCCATTGCCTGGGGTTCGGTGGCGATGGGCCTGACCTTTAGCGGCCTGAGTGTGGCCAACCTCAAGGCGTCGCTGGCGAATTTCCAATTCCACGTCCCGGTGCCGGAGGTATCGCATGTCTTTGGTGGTTTCAAATACATTGGCATCATTCTGGTGACGGCAATTCCCTTTGGCATTTATGATTTGGTGGAGGCGATGGACAACGTTGAAAGCGCCTCGGCGGCGGGCGACAGTTTCCCCACCACGCGGGTGCTCACGGCGGACGGCGTGGTCAGCCTCATTGGTTGCATGATGGGCAATCCCTTCATCAACGCGGTTTACATTGGGCATCCGGGCTGGAAGGCCATGGGCGGGCGCATCGGTTACTCGGCCGCCACGGGCATCCTGGTGATTTTGCTCGCGTGGTGCGGGGTGATTTCACTGTTGATGGCCCTGATCCCGGTGGTGGCCATTCTGCCGATTCTGCTGTATATCGGCATGTTGATCGGCTCCCAGGCCTTTCAGGAAACGCCGAAGCGCCACGCCCCGGCGGTTATTCTCGCGCTGGTCCCGCAAATTGCGGGCTGGGGCAAGGGGCAGATTGACAACGCCCTGGCCGCGGCCAACACGAATGCCACCGCCGTGGGCCTGGACAATCTTACCAGCAACGGCGTGCTCTACCACGGCCTGGAGGTGCTGGGCGGCGGGGCCACACTGGCCGGCATGGTGCTCGCCTCGATTGCCGTCTTCATCATTGACCGCAAATTCATGTACGCCGGCTGGTTCGCCATGGCGGGCGCGGTCCTGAGCTTCTTCGGGTTGATGCACGGCCAGAACATCGGCTTCGCGGTCACGCCCCTGGTGGCGCTCAGCTATGCCGTCGTGGGTGGCATCCTGTTTGTGAGCGCGAAATGCGCGGTGTTCGTCGAGGAGCCGGCCAAGGCGGAAGAACCGGAGTTTGAGGCGAAGGCGGCGGGCACGGCCAGTTTCTGAACCCTGTGGCATGGCCCCAAACGCAGCGTGACCCGGCACCCGGCCGGACCTGGGCACCCGCTCCATCAATGAACCATTGGCGGAGCGGGACCAGATCAGACGGGGGCCACCTAACAACCCTTTTCGACCGCCCACGCTGGTTGCCCGGTGGGGCATGGCGGGAAGAGGAATTAGCCCGGTTACTTCCAGATTTTAATTTTAAACCGCCTCTGCTAAATTCATTACATGGCCAGCCAACCTGACGCGGTGCTCAAACTGACCGACCTGTTTCAGGCGGCCGGCTGGCAGCATCGTATTCCGTGGAAACCGTTTAAACCGCTGGTGGAAATCTACCGCCTGTATGGCGACGGCGAGACGGGGCCCACGGCCGCGCTGCTGCGGTTTCATCCGGGCGGCCGCGTGGAGCTGCATGAACACACGGGCTACGAGCACATTCTCGTGCTGGCCGGGGCGCAGGTGGACGAAAACACCCGGGCCGAGACCGGCACGCTCATCATCAATCCCCCCGGCACCAGCCACAGCATTCTCAGTGAGAAAGGCTGCATTGTGCTGGCCATTTACGAAAAACCGGTAAAATTCCTGAATCCTGCATGACCGCCTCACCCGATTCCGTTTTGCTGGCCGTCAATGGCACCCTCATGCGCGGGCTGGAGCTCAACCCCAATTTGCAGGCGGCGGGCGCGCGGTTTCTTTACGAAGCCCGCACCGAGCCGGCTTACCGCCTCTGGTCCATCAATGACGCGCATCCCGCGATGCTGCGGGTTTCGGAGGGGGGCGCGGCGGTGGCGGTGGAGGTGTGGGAAGTGCCGCCGGCGGGTCTCGCCGCCATTTTGCTCTCCGAACCGCCGGGCCTGAGCATTGGCAAGGTGCGACTGGCGGACGGCACGGTAGTTCTCGGCGTGCTGGGCGAGCCCATCCTTTGCGAAAATCAGCCTGAAATCACTCAATACGGGGGCTGGCGCGGATATTTGCACCGCAAAAACGGCGCGACCAACGTGATCGCCGGAACCTGACCGCTTCCCGCGACGGGCGACGGCTCAGGTTAATTGCCCGTAATACACCGTGGTGTCGTAATCAAAGGTCACGGTGCCGTTGATCTGATAGGCGTCGAACAGGGTTTGCAGCGCGATCAGCATGGGGGCGTGCTGCGGGTGGCCCGGCTCGGGGGCGTAGGAGGAGGACAGGAGCCGTCCCTTTAATCCCGCAAAATCGAAGGTCTGGTCGTTGGGATACGACGCTTCGCCGTAGCCGCCGGGACCAAAGAAGTCGCCAATCAATTGCGCATCCATGTTCTTGTGATTCACCTGGGCGTAATCGGTTCCGTACGTGAGGAGCAGTTGCTCGTAGGCCCGGAAGAACGGGCGGTCGCTGGTGTTGCGGTCGTTCCAGAGGAGCACCACCCAGCCGCCGGGCTGGAGGATGCGTTGAAACTCCCGGCGCGCGGCCGGACGGTCAAACCAGTGAAAGGCCTGGCCCGCCGTAATGATGTGGATGCTGCCCGCCGGCAGGGTCGTGGCCTCGGCGGAGCCGGCCACGCTGGTGAAATGGGGTTGGCCGGCCAGGAAGCGTTCGCCAGCCTCGCGCATTTCCCGATTGGGTTCCACGCCAAAAACGCGGCTGCCCGATCCCAGGAGCATCCGGGTCAAAATGCCCGTGCCAGAACCGATATCGGCCACCGTGACGGCGGGGGTCAGACCGCATTTCGCGACCAGCAGATCAAGAATGGCCGGCGGGTAGCCCGGCCGGTATCGGACGTAGTTTTCCACCCGGTTGGAAAAACGCTGGGTGGGAGCGAGCATTGTGCCTAGCCCAGATGATTTTTGACGTCGCCCATGCCGGTGACCACTTCATCCCGGCTGGCGGAATTCCGAACGCGCGCGTAGGCGTCACTTTCCAGGCGGACGGTATTGCGCACCTTGAGTTCCTGGGCGCGCTTGAACTGCTTGTCCGGCTTGGTGGGAATCAACGGATAATCCACGGCGAAACCGCTGCCGCGCAAATCGTGGATGAGCTTGAGCGAAGGGCCGCGCAGAGCTTCATCCTCGATGAGCACATAGACATCCATGTGCGTGTCGAATTTGGGGAGCAGTTGGCGGGCCTTGAGGAGTTCCAGCAACACCACGTCGCCCATGCCGAAGCCGAGCGCGGGGAGGTCCACCTTGCCACCGCTGATGAGTTTCACCAGGTTGTTATAGCGACCGCCGCCGGCGATGGCGCGGAACTCGCCCTTGCAATCAAAGGCTTCAAACACCACCCCGGTGTAATAGGCCAGCCCGCGAATGACGCGGTAATCCACCTTCACAAATTCCCGCAGCCCGCGCGCCGCCAGGTTGTCGAGAATGCTTTGCAGCTCGAGGGTGGGCGTGCCGGTTTCAATGAAGGCATTGACGCCCGCAAGCGTGAAGCCCAGGGCGGCAAGCTTTTGCTCGTTTTCCTCGGGCGTGGCGCGTTCCAGTTTGTCGATGGCCTGGAAGAACGGATATTCATGCGCCGGATCGCTGCAACCCTGCTTGAAAAATGCGTGCCAGGCGTTGCGGCTGCTCAGGCGGATGACAAAATCCTGCGCGGTCAGCCCAAAGGAGCGCAGGGTGTCAATGACGAGGGCAATCAACTCCGCGTCGGCGGCGGGATCGGTCTCGCCTATCAGGTCGGCATTGAACTGGAAGTGCTCCCGCAGGCGGCCTTTTTGCTGGCGTTCGTAACGGAAGAGCTGGGGAATGGCGAACCATTTGATTGGCTTTTTGTAATTCCGCTCATGGGCGGCCACCATGCGGGCGAGCGTGGGGGTCATTTCCGGCCGCAAGGAAATCGCGCGGTCGCCCTTGTCCGTAAAATTATAAAGCTGGCCGACAATTTCCTCGCCGCTCTTGGTGGTGAATAATTCGAGCGGTTCGAGCGGGGGGCCGTCGTATTCCCGGAAGCCGTAGCGCCGGGCGGTGGTCCGCCACTTGTCAAAGATGTACTGGCGGGCGTCCGCGCTCCACACATCGGTGTGGGGCAGAGGCTCGGGATAGAAATCACGAAAACCGGGCAATCGTTCCATCCAAGGATGATAAAAGGCCGGAGGCGGGCGGGGAAGCCTTTTCCGAACCAGCTTGGAACACCGGAAAGTCGAAGCGTGGGAAAGCGATGGGAAGATTTATGGCTTGGACGGTTTGGAAGTTGGGAGACGGCGTTCCAATTTCAAAACCGCATTTTCCAATTGGAGGAGTTGCTTCTCACGTTCGAGTTTTTCGCGATCCGCCAAATGCTCAAAGTCTCGCGCAAGCTGGTGCAAAGCCTGCTGGATTTCATTCATTTCTTCCCGCAAATGCGTTACTTCACGGCGTAATTCAACCGCGTCCCGGCCGAGGAACAAGGCGCCCCGCAGCAATTCAAAGAGTTGCTTCCACA
>Ga0182012_10003648_pt1 | contig 16306 bp, 14 predicted proteins | sample 612S2SmetaG_FD_120486 | JGI IMG/M metagenome (GOLD analysis project Ga0182012, IMG submission 120486) | Permafrost microbial communities from Stordalen Mire, Sweden - 612S2S metaG | ecosystem: Environmental > Terrestrial > Soil > Wetlands > Permafrost | place: Sweden: Stordalen | collected...
CCGCAACGTCCAGAACGTCGCCCTGGGAACGCATCAGGCCGCCGCCAATATCACGCAAGTCAATCGCGGCGCGACCGATACCGAGGCCGCTTCCGAGGAAGTCCTGAACTCGGCGAAAACGCTTTCGGCCGATAGCGCACGGCTTCGCGCGGAACTGGATCGCTTCATGACCACCATACGCGCAGCATGAACTTTATCCAGTCGGCATCGGCGGTGTTCGTTAGTTAGGCGTGGCCGCGGTCGCATCGCGAGCCGGGAAACGCGGGGTTAGTTCCTTCCGAACGCCCGCTTCAGCTCCAGCTTGGCCCGCTGCAGCCGGTCGCGCTGCGGTTTTGGCAAGTTCTTGCCGGCGCGGTTGATGTAGAAGATCAGCATCGAAAGCGCCGAACGGTAGGCGCCGGCTTTGCGCCGGGGGCTGCGTTCGGCGGAGCGCTTCAGCGATGCCGCGATTTTCTTCGGATCCTTCAGCGTGAAGACGCCCTGCTTCAGGTCGAGCGCGTCGCTTTCGCGCGTGACCCGCTGCGACCAGCGTCGCGATGTCGCCTTCTTGGAATCGGCTCTCTGCGCCGGGCGCCTCTTGCTGGCCGATGACAGTTTGGCCTGTCGGGCGGCATCGTGTTTTGTCTTGCGCGACGGCTGAGTTTTCCGGGCTGCGGCCATCATCCATTCCCTGGTGCTATGAGCTAAAAAGCGGCCTCAGCGCCGATCGGTTCCGGCTGCCGCCCAGCCGGAACCCTCATGTTGCCAGCGCGTTGAGATGCCTCAGAGGCACCGAGCTTGCCAAATGCCGGGTGTGGCGGCCGACCGGGTCATAATTAAGATTGGCTTTGATCCCATGGATTTGCAGTGATCGCGGAGCCATTCAACCGCTGTTGCCAACGTTTCCCGGCACGCATTTTTTGGAGTAGGATGAGGTGAACAAGGACAGGGCCGCGGTGTCGACGCGCGAAGACCTTCCATCGCCCGACCGTAGCTCGGCCGCGAGCGAGCTGAAGCCGCGGCTCGACCAGTGCGCGTTGCTGCTCGATATCGACGGCACGCTGCTTGATCTGGCGCCGACGCCGCGCGAAGTGTGGGTTCCCCCAGGCTTGGCAACGACACTCAACGGGTTGCTTGAGAAAACTTCGGGCGCGCTGGCGCTGGTCAGCGGGCGCTCGCTGAATGACATCGATCTGATTTTTGCCCCTGCACTGTTTCCAGCGATCGGAGGCCACGGGGCGGAGATGCGGCTTTCCGGCGGCAGCGAAGCGGTCGCCGCCCGGGCCCCGCCGATGGACAAGGAATTGAAGCAGCGCCTGGCAGCGATCGCCCAACTGAGCCCGGGCATTCTGCTCGAAGACAAGGGTTATTCGCTGGCGCTGCATTATCGGTTGGCGCCACATGCGGAAAAGGCGATCTACGAGGCCGTGTCCCTGATCAGGGACGATCTGCGGGATGCCAGAATCGAGATTCTGCCGGGAAAATGCGTCTGCGAGATCAAGCCTTCAGGATTCAGCAAGGCCTCGGGCGTCATCGAACTGATGAGCCATCCGCCCTTCAAAGGCCGCCGGCCTGTTTTTATCGGCGATGACGTGACCGACGAGAGCGTGTTCGCGATCATGCCTGATTTTGGCGGCCTGTCCATTTCGGTCGGCCGGCGCGCGCCAGGTGTGGCGCACCAATTCGGCCGGCCCGAACAGGTGCGGGCGTGGCTCGCCGGTTTGCTCGTTGGCGAAGTGGCGGCGCGAGCGTGACGGACCGATGTTCAGGGCGTCGATTTTTACCGGCAGGTGAATTCGAATTCGTTGATCGGCGCGCCTGAAAATCCTTCGCTGACCGACAAGCCGACCTCGCGCGGCCGGAATTCGGCTTCATTTGGCTGAAAGGGTGACCCGGAACCATATTGATGAATGGATGTTAACACGTAGGGAAACACCTGGAGAAGGATTGTGAACCTCGTTGTCGTCTCGAATCGCGTTTCGCGCGGCAAGGCCAACGAGCCTATGACGGGCGGGCTGGCAGCAGCATTGTTGCCAGTCGTGGAGAAATCCGGCGCGATCTGGGTTGGATCGAGTGGTCGGGTCCGTGACGGCGCCCAGAAGGAACCGTTCGCGGAGATCGAGGCGCTCGGCGCCGGTGCGCTGGCGATGCTCGATCTGCCGTCGGCGCATTACGGCGGATATTACGAAGGTTTCGCCAATTCGGCCTTGTGGCCGGCGCTGCACTCCCGAACCGACCTGATCCGCGCGTCGAACGAGGATTATTTCAGCTACCGCGAAGTCAACGCCTTCATGGCCCGCGCACTGCTGCGGTTCCGCAAGCCGGATACGGCGTTTTGGATCCAGGATTATCATTTTCTGACGCTCGGCGCAGAGCTGCGTGATCTCGGCGTCGATCGGCCCATCGGGTTCTTCCTGCATACGCCTTGGCCCGCCCGCGGTCTGATCGCGGGGGTCCCCCATCATCGCGAACTGATCGAGGCCATGCTGGCTTATGACGTCATCGGTTTCCAGACCCGCGACGACTGGGCCAACTTCGCCGGCTACCTCACCGCAGATCTTGGTCTCAGGGTTGAGGATGGTGTGATCAGGTCATCGCATGGCAGCACGCGGATCGCGGTATTTCCGATCGGCATCGACGCGGAAAATTTCGCCCGGCAGGCGGCCAAGGCAGTATCCCATCCCGACGTGTCGCGGTTGCGCAGGAGCCTCGACGGCGAGAAGCTGGCAATCGGGGTCGACCGGCTGGACTATTCCAAGGGACTGCTCAACCGCATCAGCGCGTTCGACCGGATGTGGACCTTGCAGCCGGAATTGGCGCGCACGGTCTCCCTGCTGCAGATAGCAACGCCTTCGCGCGGCGCGATCGAGGCCTATGGCCAGTTGCAGAGCGAACTCGCCAGGCAGGTCAGCGATGTCAATGGCCGCCACGGCGAAGTGGACTGGACCCCGATCCGCTACCTCAACAAGGGATTCAGCCAGACGGTGCTGGCCGGCCTCTATCGAACGGCCATGGTCGGCGTGGTGACGCCGCTGCATGACGGCATGAATCTGGTGGCCAAGGAATATGTCGCGGCGCAGAATCCGGGCGATCCCGGCGTCCTGGTATTATCCAAGTTCGCCGGCGCCGCCAACGAGCTGGACGCGGCGCTATTGGTCAACCCTAATGATATCGACGGCATGGCGCGCGCCATTGCCACCGCACTCTCAATGCCCCTCACCGAGCGCCGCATGCGCTGGGAAGCCATGATGAAAAAAGTGCGCTTTGGCTCGATCCAGCGCTGGTTCAGCGATTTCGAGGAGGCCCTCCAGGAGGCCGGCAACGCCAGAGCCGCGGCCACGCCGCTACTGGCGCCTCCGCCGGCTCCCTGGCCTCAGCTCGCGGCCCATGGCAGCGCCCGGCTTCACTGAACTCGATCGTCGATCACAGCACGCTCGGATGCGTCGACAGGCTTGAGCGCGCGCTATCGTTTGAGAGAATAACGTCTCCAGAAATCGCACCGCGCCCGGCCATCATTCCAAGTTACTATCATTCCCCCACTTCGGCTGCAGATCTGTGCTGACCCGGCGCCGGCTATGCCAATGGCCCACGTCAAAGCCGAGATCGCCATCGTGCATGCCGCGCCCTTGTTTCGTTGAACCACCGTTCGCGTCCATCGTGACCCGTTAACGGTTGTCTGCTCACCGCGCTATCAGCCGGCACCTCAGCATCTCCGGCCATGCCAAAAACACTTAGTATCTTCAATATGTTGCGGAAATATCCGCCGCCACCTCGGCCGCCGCTTGCAAAAGTCCTCTTGGCCCTTCAAGAGAGGGCATCCGGAGAGATGGCCGAGTGGCTTAAGGCGCACGCTTGGAAAGCGTGTGTGCGGGAAACCGTACCGTGGGTTCGAATCCCACTCTCTCCGCCAGAACCTCGTTCCAACAAATTTCATCCAGCCCCGATTCCTGACACAAACGCATGCAATAACAGCAGCTTGTGCTGAGTTCGGCGTTCCATTCAATTCCACCTCGTCTCGCCAAATCTCTCGCCGAAGTGTATGTAGAAGTGTATGTAGCCGGGGTTCCGATTTATGGCGCGAGGATTCGGAAAACTGACGGCCAAGAAGGTCGAGCATCTATCGAAGCGTGGCATGCATGCCGATGGCGGCGGGCTTTATCTGCAGGTCGCCGAAGGCGGCTCAAAGAGCTGGCTCTTTAGATACAAGCTTCACGGTCGCGCGCGATGGCATGGGCTCGGGTCGCTACGCGACGTGAGCCTTGAAGAAGCGCGGGAGAGAGCGACCGACGCGCGCAAGCTCCGGCGCAGTGGTGCTGACCCGATCCAAGCCAAACGCGAGGCCGAAGCCGCTGCCCGCATCGAAGCCGCGAAGGCGATCACGTTCGGGGCGGCCGCCAAGCGCTTCATCAAAGCCAATCGTGCCGGCTGGAAAAATGCCAAGCACGCCGACCAATGGCTGATGACGTTGATTGGCATCGACCAGAAGGGCAAGCCGACCAAGAACGACTACTGCAAGATTATCCGTGATCTTCCCATCGGCGCGATTGATACGACGCTGGTCCTGCGGATCATCGAGCCGATCTGGGCGAGCAAGACCGAAACGGCCAGCCGCATTCGCAGTCGTATCGAGCAGGTGATCGATGCCGCCAAGGCGAAGGGCGAGTTTAAAGGCGAGAACCCGGCACGCTGGAAGGGGCATCTCGATAACTTGCTCCCGGCCACGTCGAAGGTTCGCAAGGTCCGCAATCATCCGGCGCTGCCTTATCGGCAATTGCCCAACTTTATGCGCAAGCTCCGCGAGCGTCCTGGTGCCGCTGCGGCGGCTCTCGAGTTTCAGATCCTGACGGCGGGCAGGCCCGGCAACGCAGTCCTGGCAAAATGGGACCAGATCGATCGGCAGACATCAGTCTGGACCATTCCGGCCGCACTCATGAAGAGCGATGCCGAACACAGAGTGCCATTGAGCAAGGCGGCGCTCGCCGTGCTTGATTGCATGGAAGCCGCCAAGGATGACAGCGAGTACATCTTCCCCAACAGCAAGGGCAAGCCTCTGAGTGACGCCTCGATGGCAGCGGTGATCAACAGGATGAATGAGCTGGAGCGGCGCTGGCTCGATCAGAAGCTCGACCGCGAAATCGTGCCGCACGGCTTCCGGTCATCGTTCCGCGATTGGGCTGCAGAGCACGGCTATGACGATCCCATCGCCGAAGCTGCGCTCGCGCACAGGGTCAGCGACGAAGTGGTCGCAGCCTATCGGCGCACGACCTTCTTCGACCTTCGCAAGCGGATGATGGAGGACTGGGCTGATTATTGCGCCCGACCTTCCGGCAGCGTTGACACGGTCGTCGCGTTTCGGGCGCAGTCATGAAGCTGGAGAACCAGGATCGCCCATACAGATTTCTCGATCATTGAGGCCGCGCCTTCTCCGTTGCCAGACCCCATTGATCTCGCCGCTGCGAGCTGGAAGACTAAGCGACCGTCTATATGTCGGAAGGACGTCTGTTAGATGTTCTAGGAGTTCGAATCTTGTCCGGCGCGCCAGTTTTCGTTTGCGAGTGTGATGCGCACTGCGAGCCGAATTATGGCTCCATCTTATTCGCGCTAGTAAGCAATACGAATGAAAATTGTCGCGCTGTGCAGATAGCATGGTAGCGAACGATGTTGATCGCTTCCTTGGGGGTCTGAGAAGCGATCGTGACCAGAGGCATTGGGATGGGATTCGCGCTCACTATTCCGCTCCCACCAACGCGAGTTCGACATGCGGCGACATGAGATTCGCAAGTCTCTCGAGTCCAACTGCGCGCGCTATTGCTTTCTTAATTTCCACTCTCCACAACCGCGTCCGCTTTCGAGGCCGAAGCCGACATCGTTCTGCCGCCCCAGAGCGGCGCCTCTTGCGAAGGACCTCATAGGCCGGCCACAAGAGGAACAGAGGAACTGCGCCTGCCTCAACAGCAACGAGGGGATTGACTCCAGGCTTCGCTAACTTCTACGGTAATGATCGACGGTTCCCCTATTTGGGGATCAAAAGGGAACGCGGTGAGGGAATTTCCCAATACCGCGGCTGCCCCCGCAACTGTAAGCGGCGAATCTTTCGTCACGTGCCACTGGGAAACTCGGTCCTGGGAAGGCGACGCAAGGTTGAGACCCGCGAGCCAGGAGACCTGCCGTCAGCCGTGGTCACACGCGAAAATGTCGGTCGGGGAGTACAGACATTGCTTTCACCTGGCGTAGCCAAATTGCGCCCTGGTGAGACCTCGTTCGCTGTGACGTGCCACTACGTCATACCGAGGTCCACTCGTGTTTTCCATATTTTGTGTCGCAAGGCGGCGGCGCGTTGGTCTGTTCGCCTTCAGCTTCCTGCTCACAGATCTCTCCCTCGGCATACCTTCCGTGGCCGCCCAACAATCGGCCTCGCCCAACCTCCTGCCCACAATCACGGTTACCCAGCCCAAAAAGCCCAAGAAAAAGGTTGCCGCAAACCAGCAGCCTGTTGAGGCTGCGGCTTCTGACAAGTCGAACGCAACGGCCCCAGTCGTGGTGAGCCCGACCGGCGTGGTGACGCCGGTCGGAGAGGTGGCCAATTCGATAACGGTCGTGACCGACAAAGACATTGCGACCCAGCAGAACCGCACTGTGCCCGAAATCTTGAACCGGGTGCCCGGGTTGAATGTGGTCCAGACGGGCGGTCCGGGTGGCCAGACTTCGGTTTTCATACGCGGCACCAACTCAAACCAGACCAAAGTCCTTCTTGACGGCATCGATATTAGCGATCCCAGCACGCCCAATGGCGCCTTCGATTTCGCTCATCTTCCGACCGCCGACATACAGCAGCTAGAGGTGCTGCGCGGCCCACAAAGCGGGCTTTACGGATCGGATGCAATCGGCGGGGTGATCTCGGTCGTTACTCAGAAAGGAGACGGCCCACCGCGCGCAACGGCTTCGATTGAGACCGGCTCATTCAAGACCTTCAACCAGTCCGTCGGATTGAGCGGTTCGCAGGACAATTTCAACTACGCATTCAGTGTCGCACATCTAAATGCCGGCGACGTTCCGGTGACGCCGCTGCAACTGCTCCCTCCCGGTCAAAAGCCAATTGGCAACAACTACGACAACATGACCTATTCGACCAAAACGGGTGTCGATATCAACGAATTCTGGACCGTGAACTCCGTTGTCCGCTACACCGATGCAACTCTGCTGTTCACCGGCGACAATTTCAACGTCTTCCCTAGTGTACCCAACGCGTCACAGAGCACGCACACCGTGCATCAGCTGTTCACCCGCGAAGAGGCCGTCTGGTCGCTGCTCGACGGCCGCATCAAGAATTTTTTCGGTGTGAACTATACGAATAACTGGACCTCCGATATCGCACCGGGTGATCTGATCTCAACGGTGACGACCGGCGACCGCATCAAATATGATTGGCGCACGGTCACTCAACTTGCCCCCGGCAACAACCTAGTCATCGGGTTGGAGCAGCAGACCGATCGGCTGGATACGACGGGCTTGTCCGCCGAAAACGGCAACAAGGCCGGCTATGTCGAGCTGCAGACCGAATTCGCCAAGCGTTTCTTCATGGTTGCGAACATTCGCGACGATTTCAACGATCAGTTCGGCGAGCATGCGACCTACCGTGTTGCGCCGGCCGTGATCCTTCCGGTAACCGAGACTAAGTTCAAGGCGAGTTATGGTGCCGGATTCAAGGCGCCGACGCTGAGCGAGCTTTACCAGAATTTTCCCGACTTCAACTTCTTCGGGAATCCAAACTTGAAACCGGAGGAAAGCTCAGGCTATGATGCCGGCTTCGAACAGCCGCTTTTCAATGACCGGGTACGGTTTGGATCGACCTATTTCCACAACAGCCTTACAAACCTGATCAACACCAACGCGACTTTTACTTCCTACGCCAATGTGGGACTTGCAACCACGGAAGGCACTGAGAACTTCGTTTCCGCGAAACTGACGGATCGCTTTCTGATCCGTGCGGACTACACCTTCACCCGCGCGGTGGACGCAAGCACGGGAATACAGTTGCTGCGCCGGCCCAAGGAAAAATGGAGCACGACAGCGACTTGGATCCCGATCGATCCACTTACGCTGTCGGCAACAGTGCTCCACGTCAGCGACTGGCTCGACGTCACCCGCGATGGCACCGTATCCGGAATCGTAGCGCCGGGCTATACGATCGTGAACTTGCGGGGGGATTATGCGATCGGCGATCAGATCAAGCTATTCGCGCGCATCGACAACCTTTTTAACCTGCATTACCAGAACCCGACTGGCTTTCTGGCACCAGGGTTCGGTATCTTCGGCGGTATTCGAGTTGCGAGCTATGGCGTGAAATAGGTCACGGGCCGGGAGAGTAGCACATGGCAACCGCCGATCATCCCCTCGCGTTTTTGGCGGGCCAGCTTGCCGATGTCGAGGCAGGATTCAGCCTCGGCACATTCGGCGCCATCGCCGAATTCACACGCGATATCGATGAGCCTACGTCGTTCGTTTACACGGATGAGATGGTCGGCGTGGTGACAGGGCGCGGCGGCCTGCGCCTCGCACGGCATCCCGAAATGCGCCTGATCGCCTCGGAATCGTCAACCACTGAGGCCTGGAGCCATCGTGTGGCACTTTGTCTCCCGCGCCCGGTCTGTGCCATGAGCGGCCGCACCGAGCTCACGGAGATCGGGGCCGATATCGAGGCATTGCGCAACGCGGATTGTGGTGGCGTGCTGTTCGATCTCGGTCTCGGCACCCTGCAGGTCGACGTTTGCATCCGCAGCGCCGACGCGCAGATCACGGCTGCGCTCCGTGAGCGTGCAGGAAAATCGATTTTCGCACCCAACAACGACGCCATGCGCATCATCCTGGCGGCCAGCCCGCATCGCGTCTTCCTAAGTCAGATCGGCCGGGCCGAGGTGTTTCAGCCGATACCGCCGGTGGGCGGCCGAAGCCCGACAGGGCCGCACACTCATCTCCTGCCAAAGCTGCTCGCGGGTGGCCAGACCCACGCCGCGACCGAGCCGTTGCCGGAGGGGTGGATTCCTTGCGCTCATGTCTTTCCACCACATCCGCTTCGCGATCAGCTCGGGCGGAAACGGCCGTTCCAGCGTGACTATCACGACGCCTTCCAAACCGTGCTCGAACGTTGCGGAGACAAACGATTGGTTGCTCTCAAACAGGATGTCATTTCTGCCGTCACGGCCGGGCATGGCCCTTCCACGTTGACGCTCCCGGACGATCGCTTTGCGCGTGCGACCGTGCGGGTCGCACTTCGGCAATTGCAGGCATTGCAGAGTTCGTCACAAGCGCTGGCGGACTGGCTTGCCAACTACGACCGGACCCCAACGATCGACGACAGAGATCCGATGGAGGCGCTGCACTGACCAGCCTGATCGATCTGTTCCACCCCAGAGAAGTGTATTAGAATCCCTTTCAAGGAGAAGAATCCATGTCCCCCAGTCTACTATCCGCCTCAGCCAACGGTCTTCGGCTTGCTCCGGTCGAGGCTCGCTATGCACCACTGTTCTGCTTCGCGCTGCTTACGGTGTCTTGTGCGCTTGCAAGCTTTGCGCTCGCCTGCGCGACGCCATTCGCGGCCTTTGCCGTGATTGCCGCGGCGATGCTCCCGCTACGCCCTGCGCTTCTCGTCGTCGCCGGCGCCTGGTTGGTCAACCAGAGCATCGGTTTCGGAGCGCTTCAATACCCGATCAATACGAATACGATGCTCTGGGGTCTCGTAATCGGCACCGCCGCCCTTGCTGCCACATTTGCTTCCTCGACCCTTCTTCGCCGCTTGCCGCAAAGCCGGACGCCGCTTGTCCTGGCTCTCGCCTTGCCTTGCGCCTATGGCGCCTATGAACTCGCGCTCATGGTAGCGACGCCGTTTCTGGGAGGCGTTGGCAGCTTCACGGTCCCCATTGTTGGCCGCATCGGATTTTTGAATGTCGTATGGCTGATCGGACTGGTCGCGGTCTGCGAAATCATTCGGTTGCTCAATCCCATCCGTCGAGGTCGCGCGATGTCTTGAGCGCCGGCGATTTGCTGAACGCCAGTGGCGAGTATGTGAAAGTGAGGCGTCGCCCAGCTCGCGAGCTTGTAATCCGCGCCGATTACACCCTCGCTACAGCGTCTCGCTGCACAAGACGGAGAGATCTCTCAATCCGCCAAATACCTTAAATTTGCGAGGGCCGGCGCATTATCTACGATTGGGATATGAGGATGCTGAGAGTTTATCATGCCCTTTTGGTTGTCGCGATCCTCCTTCCCTGCGGGGTCCATGCTGAATCAAAGGACGAGTGGATCGCTCTTGGAGCTCGCGTCCACGGCGCTTTCGGGCCATTTATCCCGGTTGGCATCCGCATTGGGTTGGACGCGAAGCAAAGGCTTCACGCCGATACTCGCGGCCTGAGCGTCACCTACTACAGCGGGGTCAAGCCGCCTTGTCCGTGCGTCGCTGACGGCGTGATGATCGCCACCCAGGCAAGTCCTGGTCAGGGGACGTTGCAAATTTCTCCGGAGAAAGCTCCAGACGGCATGATGGCCGTGATCGTCATCAGGAACCGCAAGACCGGTGAAGGACTTCGCTATTCGATTTCCGACGAGTGGCTGCCCAAAATACTCAGCTGGATCAAGACCGATCCGTCCGCGCGATACGACGCCGCGATGAGCGCCGAGGGATTGTTTCAGGTGGAAGAGGCTAAGTAATCTTGGGGGCGCTGACGGATGTTGCGATTTGCGACCATCCGCGTGAAAGCAATTACCATTGAAGTATGGACGGCTATTGCAGCCGAATAGGGACCCATGCATTGGACAAGAGAATTATTGCGATTGAGGGGCAATGGACGCCCAGTCATCCGAACGCTTTCTTTCGAATGAGCAGGTTCTTCGAGCCCGGTTGTGTCAGGCGGCCGCTCACCGACCGCATCGGTCGGTGGAAAGATGCTGTCATATATCGCGCGGGCTTCGCGAATTAAGCGAAGCCATTCGAGCTCGGATTTCGGATCGCGTGCTCGAACGTCGCTTCGGGCACGCAGTCGCTGGGGCCAACATGCCACTGTCGTGCATCATCGGCGAGCCGCTGGAGCAGTTCGCTCTATCCCCTTACGTATAGCCGGGTCCGCCTCGAACGCTTGCTTCCCCTTTGCTACCCACAGCGCTCGCGCCTGTTCGCCCTGATCGCCTTGCAGCTTGTCGGCCATCCAAAGCAACGCGCCGAGAATTGTGGCGCGGTCATCGCCGGTTAGATCCACTATACCGGCTTTGACGATGAGACCGCCCAGTTCGATCAGGTGCCGCGTGCGCTTGCGGCGCTCGACCTGCCAAGTGCGCATGTCATGTCGCGCTCTTGCTGCCTGTTGACGGTTGCGCGCCGCTTGGTTGTGCCCGAGCGCCGCCAGTGTGCCGCTCAGCTGCCGGTGCAATTCGCCGCGCCCGGCTTTGAAAGAACGCGGCCCCGCGCCTGGCCCATGACTCCTTCTTTCCGGCCTCTTTTGTCTCGGCCAGCACGATCAGCGCGCCCGCAAGTTCATCGGCGCTAAGCGCGTCCGCACCGGTAGCGATGACGAGTTCGCCGAGCTGCAGAACCTTCCGGCTCTTGAGGTCACGCAACTTGTCTCCAAGTGCCTTCAGTTCGGCGTCAAAGTCCCGTGGCTTGCGCATGACCATCGTCTCCGTCAGTGTTGATGGAGAAAATGATAGTCGAGAGCCCGGCACAATGCTGTAAGGTCGTCAGGACGGCCTGAGACGCGTTAGTCCCTGCCGAGAATTTTTCGAGGGAGGGCGCGCTTATACGTCGTGCCGACGTGCGCTTCGCCGTGTAGATGATCTGGTCGCGATGGCGATCTATCATCTTCACGTCAAGGTCATTGGCCGCAAGTCTAGCTCGAGCGCAGTGGCGTCGGCCGCCTACCGCTCCGCCTCGCGGCTGCGCGACCAGCGGCTTGATCGCAGCCACGATTTCTCGGCCAAGCGCGGCGTCGTCCATTCCGAGTTGATGCTGCCGGAAAATGCGCCGCAGGCATGGAGCGACCGCGAACGGCTTTGGAACGATGTCGAGGCGTTCGAAATCCGGAAAGATGCCCAGCTTGCCCGCGAGGTCGAATTCGCCCTTCCGCGCGAGATGACCCAGGCTCAGGGGATCGAACTCGCCCGCGACTTCGTTCGGGGCGAGTTCGTCGATCAGGGCATGATCGCCGATCTCAACGTGCATTGGGACATGACCGAGGACGGCATGGCGAAGCCGCATGCCCATGTCATGCTGACCATGCGCGCGGTGGACCAGGACGGTTTTGGCCCAAAAGTGCGGGAGTGGAACCGCACGGAGATGGTCGAGCGCTGGCGCGAACGCTGGGCCGAGCTTGCCAACGAGCGGCTGGCCGAACTCGACATCGACGCTCGGATCGACCATCGCAGCCATGAGGCCCAGGGCATCGGGTTGGAGCCGCAAAGCCAGATCGGCGCGCCCGCCAAACGTATCGAGGAACGGGGCATCGGGGGCGAAGGAATCGAGGCCGCCGACCGCGCCGAACTGCACCGCGAGATTGCGCGCGGCAATGGCGCGCGGATCATCGCCGAACCCTCGCTTGCATTGGACGCAATCACCCAGCAGCAATCGACCTTCACGCGGCGTGACATGGCGAAGTTTGCGCATCGGCACAGCGATGGCATCGACCAGTTCAGCGAAGTGATGGGCGCAATACGGAATGCGCCCGATCTGGTCGAACTTGGCAGGGACGGACGGGACGAAGATCGTTTCACGACGCGCACGATGATCGAAGCGGAACAGCGCCTGCATCGTGCGGCGGAACTCATGGCAGAACGGAAACGCCATGAGGTGCGTGACACGGATCGCGAAGCGGCCCTTGCGCGGGCGGAAACGCGCGGTCTCGTCCTTTCCGGCGAGCAGGCCGACGCGTTGGCGCATGTCACGGATGGGCGCGATCTCAGTGTCGTGGTCGGCCATGCCGGGACAGGCAAGAGCGCGATGCTGGGCGTGGCGCGGGAGGCCTGGGAAGAGGCGGGCTATGAGGTCCGGGGCGTGGCGCTGTCCGGCATCGCGGCGGAAAACCTCGAAAGCGGATCGGGCATCGCGTCGCGCACCATTGCCAGTATGGAGCACGGCTGGGGACAGGGCCGCGACCTGCTCACGACCCGCGATATCCTGGTGATCGACGAGGCCGGCATGGTCGGCACGCGCCAGCTGGAGCGCGTGCTGTCCCATGCGGCAGAAGCCGGCGCAAAGGTAGTGCTGATCGGTGATCCCCAACAACTGCAAGCCATCGAGGCGGGCGCAGCCTTCCGGTCGATCCATGAGCGTCACGGCGGGGCCGAAATTGGCGAGGTGCGCCGGCAGCACCAGGACTGGCAGCGGGACGCCACACGTGATCTCGCCATTGGCAAAACCGGCCATGCGCTGGAAGCCTATCGCTCCCGCGGGATGGTGCATGAGGCCCAGACCCGCGAGCAAGCCCGCAGCGATCTGATTGATCGTTGGGAGCGCGATCGGCAGGCATCACCGGATCGCAGCCAGATCATCCTCACCCATACCAATGACGAGGTACGGGCGCTGAACGAGGGGGCGCGCGAGCGGATGCGGGCCGCCGGCGATCTGGGGAATGATGTCCACTTGACCGTCGAGCGCGGCGCAAGAAACTTCGCCGGCGGGGATCGCGTCATGTTCCTACAAAATGAGCGCAGCCTCGGAGTAAAGAACGGTACGCTCGGGACTATTGAGCAGGTCAGGGAGCAATCCCTGACCGTGCAGACCGATGATGGCCGATCCGTTCACTTCGACCTCAAGGACTATAACCGGATCGACCATGGCTATGCAGCGACGATCCACAAGGCGCAGGGCATGACGGTCGACCGCACCCATGTGCTGGCGACGCCCGGGATGGACGCTCACAGCAGCTATGTCGCCCTGTCGCGGCACCGCGACGGTGTGGACCTCCATTATGGCCGCGACGATTTTGCGGGTCAGGATCGGCTTGCCCGCACTCTGTCGCGTGATCGGGCGAAGGACATGGCCTCGGATTACGAGCAGCGCGATCCGGCGCAAAACTTTGCCGCACGGCGCGGGATCACCTTCCGCGAGCGCGTCGCCGAGATCGTGCGCAAGGTCGTGCCGGAGAAGGTACGCGACATGTCTGACGGCCTGCGCCCTCCTTCAGATGTGCCCGGCGGGGATGGCGGACGGAGGCCGGAGCGGGAAACGCCTGAAAGGGAAAGGAGCGTTACGCCAGCCGAGCGGCGCGAAACCGATGCGCCGGAAAGGAAGGTGGCGGCAGACCCGGAAGCGGAAGCACGTCGCCTCCGCACTCGAGCGCTCGTGCGCCATGCCCACGCCGTGGATGCGATCTTCGAGGCGCGGGAGATGGGCGGCGAGGCAACTCCCGAGCAGGTGAAAGAACTACAAAAATCCCGCCGAGCCTTCGAGGAGGTGCGGCCCTATGGCTCGGTGGATGCTGAGGCCGCCTACAAGAAGAACACGGAACTCGCCCACGAGGCGGCTGGCGGCCGGGTCAACCGCGCCATCCGCGCGCTCCAACTCGAAACGGAACTGCGCATCGATCCGAGCCGCCGAGCCGACCGTTTTGTGCAACGCTGGCGGGAGCTCAAGCAGACCAGCCAGCAACAGTATCAGGCGGGCGACATGTCCGGCTGCAGGGCCACGCGCTCGGCTATGGGCGACATGGCGAGAGGCCTCGAACGTGACCCGCAAATGGAATCCATCCTCGCCAACCGCAAGAGGGAGCTCGGCATCTCATTTGAAACAGGCCGCCGACTCGGCCACGAATTGGCTTTCACCCATGGCATCGATCTTGGCCGAGGCCGAGGCCTCGGAATTTGACCCGTCCGATTTGCCGCCGTTTGAACGCCATAGTACGGCGATGTGTAAAATGCGCTTGCGCGCGTGCAACCGCTTGTCCTGTCTGGTCTCAGATGCAGTCAGAAACAGCCAGCAGGAGGCAGCACGGCCATGCGCGAACCGGACCGTATCATCCGCTTGAAAGCCGTTCTTGCCCGGACCGGGCTGTCCCGGTCCACCATCTACCGCAAGATCGCCGAAGGCACCTTCCCGGCTCAACTCAAAATCAGCGTCAACGGCACCGGCTGGCATGAATCCGACATCAATCGCTGGATCGCCGATCCCGCTTCATGGCGTCCCAAACGCGAAATAGATGAGGTCCGGTGAGGTCGGCGGCTCTACTATTCCTCCCACGGATCCTTCCGGGCTCCACACGCGTCGCCTTAGACCGCCACCGAAGTCTGCAAAATAACTTGACCTACTGGCCCGTTCCTATCCGCTTAGGCAGCGACACTCTCACTGGCCAAAATCAGCAAATCCGCTGGAACATGGAAACGCTCGCGCAAGCGCTTTACCATCGTCATGCTCAATTCGCGCTTGCCCGACATGACCTCGCTGACACGGCTCGCCGTGCCCAGAAGCGGCACAAGATCGGCCCGCGTCAAATCATGCTGCTCCATCAGATAGGTCAGCAAATCGGGCAACGGCGGCGCTTTGCGCGGCCATCGCGTGCGTTCATATGCCTCGATCAGGCGAGCCTGCGCCACCATGCGCGCGCGGTCGTCAGCCTCGCTCGATCGCATCAGCTTGCCGACAAGCGCCTTGGCCGTCTCATGATCGGCCTCATTCTGGATAATAATCAAAGTCGCCTTCATCACACCGCCTCCGCATTCACCTTATCGTAGTCTTCATGACTGCCGAAAAAGCGGATTATCAACACGCCGTCGCGATATTGTACCAAGGCGATTAAGCGGTAGTCGTTGGCCTTGATATTGAACACTACGCGCCCGCCTTTTAGGATGCTCGCCTTGGGATGCGAACGCTTCACGTCCTGCGGCGTGCGCCAGTCCGAAGTCTCCGCAATCGCTAGCCATGCCCGGTACTGGGCGCGCGCCGCGTCGATGCCCCGATGGCCGGAACGTTCGGCAAAGTAGCGCTCAACAATGTCCGTGCCGATAACCAGCATGAGCGGATGCTAGCGTGGATTTCCCAAAAATGGAAGAAGATATTTCCATTTTTGGGAAAAATATGCTCATGCTAAAATTCCGAAAGACGGCCGATGAATATCGCTGGTTCTCAACGGCGCGGGCAAACTACCTGGCGAGGTGTATGTATAAGTGTATGTAGCCAAAAGGTGCGTGCTACCGATCCAGACAAAATGGGCGTTTCTCGCATTTTTTGACTGACACTCTCTCCGCCATATCCTATTTAAATATAAGATTAATTTTTCTTTTTGATAGTTGGCCTCCTGAGCAGGATTTTGTTTGGAAATCCAGCGTGATCCGTTCTTAAATTCCGTCA
>Ga0182012_10003650_pt1 | contig 16303 bp, 12 predicted proteins | sample 612S2SmetaG_FD_120486 | JGI IMG/M metagenome (GOLD analysis project Ga0182012, IMG submission 120486) | Permafrost microbial communities from Stordalen Mire, Sweden - 612S2S metaG | ecosystem: Environmental > Terrestrial > Soil > Wetlands > Permafrost | place: Sweden: Stordalen | collected...
GAACCGCGTGACTTGCATCCCGGGTTGGACGGGGGTTACCGGGAAACGCTGCGACGCCAACTGAAGGACGCCGGCCGGGCCCGGCCCCCGGTCTGGAGGAGGTCCGCAGACGCCTCTCCAAAAAAATCCCCGGCGAAATGACTGAAGACTTTCTCGCGGAACGCGGAGCGATAGATACCCGGCTGGGCCGCCCTGGGAAGTACAATGGTGGACGTGCAGATGCAGGTCGAGGCGGTTTACGAGAAGGACGCGGGACCGGTACCCAGCTTGGAAGAGGTACAGCGGCGGCTTTCCAAGATTCCTGGTGAGATGACTGCGGACTTTATTGCGGAACGCCGCGAGCGCGGAGAAACCGAAGAACGCGGGGAGCGCTAAAGTCTTGCCTGGCTGGTTCCTGGACACCAGCGCTCTCGCAAAACTCTACCACGCCGAGCAGGGAACCGAACGGATGCGATCCATCGCGCAGGATTCCGGTAACCGCCTGTAGATATCAGGTCTGGCCGTCGTGGAGTTTTCATCGGTATCTGCAACGAAAGTACGCACTGGTTTTCTGCACCGCGAGGACGCCGCCGTTTTACTTCGTCGATTTGGCCAGGAGCTCGTTTCTGGGGGGTTTGGTCTCTACGCCGTCGGTGAGGCGGAGTTCTCTTTCGCGGGACGATTGATCGAGAGGTACGCCTCCGACATCGGACTTCGATCACTGGATGCGATCCAGATCGCCGCCGCAGTTGGTCTCAGAGGCGGGGGTCTCATCGAATACGTGGTTGTTTGTTCGCGCCCTCGATTGATGTCGCCCTCGATTGAGCCTCTTCGGAACGGGCGTCCGATATAATCCTTCATGCGGCGTTACCACCGCTAAAATCGTGTCTGAGAAACGGCCCACGGCACCCGGGAATTCGGCTCCGGCTGTATACAGGCGAGAGGTCGCCCCACTTCGAACTCCGCCCGTCTATCGCCCTGTCCAGACCGTAGGCGTCGCCCGGCCACCCTGCCAGCCAAAAGTCGCCTCACCAGGGACCGCTCCGGCTCCGTACCGGCCCAACGCTATCGCGTCGTTTGCGCCAAAGCAGAGGGCCATGGCTCCGCCGGTTTTCCGTCCCGCAAACGCCGTCCTAGCGGCTCCTGCGCCGTACCGTCCAAACTCGAGCCTTAACGGGCCGGCCCATCGACAGTCGGCATCTGTAAGACCGATGGTGCAGGCGAGCAGCATCATGCCGCGGCGATTTCCACCTCAGCCCGCCAACCGCCAGGGACCGATCCAGCCCTCGATGCCAACTGGCGCGCGCGCCCGAACCTCATCAAGGGTGATCCAGCGACTGACGGGGAAAATCTTCAGAGGCAAGTTCGTGATTGAAGACCCATCAGGTGAGGTCTATTTCATTCCCCCGGATGAGATCGGACTGTTCCCGGACAACACGATAGTGGACTTCACATTACGGGACGGAAACTATGTTAATTTAACCGACCATTTCGTAAGCGCACGGGCACGGCGCGGCCGTGTGCCAGTCTCCCCGCATCAGTCAAAGGAATACGTGATGGCCCAAGGTACCTACGTTTCCCAGCACGGACTGACGGAGTACGACAAGAAGGACGCGGTCTATTACCACGTCGGCCCGGGATTGGCTTACACCTATAATCTCGCTACCTGTACGGCGCTTGCTATGTACAGCCGGAAGACGAAAATTTCCTTTCTCTGCCATGCTGACGACAACACCAGCTTTTGGCCGATCGATCGGGAAGTCAGAAACTTCGCCAAGCGCGTGGCGGAAGCCGGGGGCGATTTTCTGGATACAGGCGACGTAACAATTTCCATTTTTTGCACGCCGGGCACGCTGACTGGGGGCCGTAGTTCCTCAGCGACAACGATACTCTCCGTGCTCAAGCAGTTCCTCTGCGGAAAGGCTGTGAACGTAGGCACCTTTTTGTCTCAAATTCGTTATGAGGAGGGTGATTTGAACCATTCGGTGGGCCGCGACAGCTATGTCTTTGTTGGCGCAAACCATGAACCTTCAATCGGCCTTGGCGCCGTTGAAATCATGGAATACGCGATGAGGCGTTACATTACATGTCGCACTTACTTCGATTCGGCTCAGGCGAGAAGGATCATCCGCGAAACATTACGATCGAATCAGCCGTTAGAGTTCGGCGAGCATTCGGACATTCTGAAGCTTGTTTTCGATGCGTTAACCAGAGCAAAAGAATTGGGGGACGAGCGGTTCGCTGCGGAACTTCTACAACGGCTGGAACGGTTCGGATTTCGCGCGGAGTCCGTTAAGCTCATCCGGGCCGAGTTCGGCTAAGGCCGGCTGGCTCACCGACTGCCTATTATCCCGCTCGGCTGGTACCATCGCTTCCACGCCGCTTCCCGCTTCACGGTCTCTGAATGCAGACGGCGATCGCGGTGCGTAAAAGCTGGTCGAACTGTTGGCCCGCGCGGGACGTCCGGTGATGAGAACGTACGGTGGTATGAATGAATGAACAGGCCGAAGCCCGTTCCACATCTAATGGGGGTTCACGCGTTCCTGAACCTGACTATTTCTTCCACTCGGCGGCTTTCTCGGGTTTGCCCCACGCCTGATAGAGTTGGACAATCCATCCGCGCGCACGATCCAGGTTGTCCCAGTACGGCACTTCGATCCGGTCCTTCCGCGCCAACATCCCCTGATAGCCTTCCAGCAGCAGCGGTTCCGCCTCCGCGTATTTCTTCTGTCCGGCCAGGCTCTCGCCCAGTAGGGTCTCGGCGCGGAATCCCTGCCAATCATCCGGCTGCTTCTTCCGGCTGGTCTGCATCGCTTCGCGCGCCAGCGGCTCGCTTTCAGTGAACTTACCCTCAGAGACGTAGGCCAGCGCCAGGTCGCCCACCGACGTGATCGTATCGGGGTCTTCCGGACCCCGGATGTGCCGCCGCCCCGCCAGGGCCTGCGCGGCATAAGTTTCCGCCAGGGCGTATTTCCCCTGTTGCTGGTACATGGAGGCAAAATTCGCGAGGGTCTCAAGCTTTTCCAAACTCTCAGCACCCGGCAGGCGGTCGAATATCTTCAGCGTCTCGCCGAACAGCGCCTCGGCCTGCGCGTACTTGCCCTGGGCGGAGTAGGTGGTGGCCAGGCCGGTCATCGCGCGGAGCGTTTCAAAATGCTCGGGGCCTAGCACGCGGCGCTCCGACTCCACCGCCTGGCTGAAGAGCGCCTCGGCCTGCGCGTACTTGCCCTGGAAGTAGTAGACATCGGCCAGATTAAACATGGACAGCAGCATGCTGGGATGCTCGGGGCCTAACACGCGCCGTTTGATCTCCAATGCCTGGCTGAAGAGCGCCTCGGCCTGCGCGTACTTGCCTTCGGAGTAGCAGGCCATGGCCAGATTGCCGATGGTCCTCAGCGTGTCGGGATGGTCCGGTCCTAACACCCGGCGCTGCGTCTCCAATGTCTGGCTGAGCAGCGCCTCGGCCTGCCCGTATTTGCGCTCAAGGTAATAGGCGCCGGCCAGACTGCCCGCGGATTTCAGGGTGTCAGGATTGTCCGGACCCAGCACGCGGCTCTGCGTCTCCACTGTCTGGCTGAGCAGCGCCTCGGCCTGGGCGTACTTTTCCTCGTCGAAGTAGACAACGCCCAGATTGCTCATGGAATACAGCGTGTCGGGATGATCCGGACCCAGAACGCGGCGCTCCACCTTCAGGGCTTGCCCCAGAAGCGTCTCAGCCTCGGCGTCTTTGCCCTGAACCCTGGCAATTTTTCCAAGGCGGCTCATGGTTTTCAGGGTCTTCGGATTCTCTGGCCCCAGCAGACGGCGGCGCAAGTCCAGGGCTCCCTCCAATTGCTTCCGCGCCTCCGGGTAGAGCCCCAGGTCCATGTACGTCTCCCCTATCGTGTGCCGAATGGATGCCTCCACCTCCGGTTGCCGGTCGAACTTTCCCGCAATGTGCTGCGCCGCCCGGTCGAGCGCTGTCCGCACCTCCAGGTGCGGATTGGGTTTGGTGCTGGGCCCCGCCTGGGTGGCGGCGCTCGCCTGCGCCAGCACATCATTCTGAAGAAAATCGGTGACCGCCTGCGCCGAGGCCGCTTCCCGGTTGGCGCGCAGGCTTTGCCGGACACTGACAACCGTTGCCACGATCAGCACCAGAACGAAGGCGCCGGCAGTCACCAGCGCCCCTCGATAGCGTCGCGCGAACTTGCCCGCCCGGTACCCCGCCGACGGTGGCACTGCGAGCACGGCTTCATTCTTCAGATACCGATTGATATCCGCCGCGAAATCCGAAGGCGAACCGTACCGCCGCGCCCGGTCCTTTTCCAGCGCCTTCAGGGCGATCGCGTCCAGGTCCCCGCGCATCTGCCGGGCCAGCGTCTGCGGCTCGGTCTGGCGCTTGCGCGCTACTTCAGTGGACGTGGCCGGGTTCTGCGTGCGGATCCTGGTGCTGGGTTTGGGGGCGTCGTCCTCGCGTAAGCGACGCAGGAATTCCTCAAACGCGACCTTCCGGAGTTCGATGGGTGGCGCACCCGCCAACAGTTCGTAAAGGATGATTCCCAGCGAATAGACGTCGGTGCGCGTGTCGATGTCTTCACCCGACGATAGCGCCTGCTCCGGGCTCATGTATTCGGGCGTTCCGATCATGGCGCCCACGCGCGTGAACATGGTGTCCGCGGTCAGCTTCTGCGTCAGCGCCTTGGCGACTCCGAAATCGATAATCTTCGGCGCGGGGTGGCCGTCGACTTCCGTGACGAGGATGTTCGAGGGCTTCAGGTCGCGATGGATGATGGCTTTCTGGTGCGCGTGCTGGACGCCTTCGCAGACGTGCATGAATAATTCCAGCCGGTCGCGGGTGCCGAGCCTGTGATTGTCACAGTAGGTGGTGATGGGAACACCCGCCACGTACTCCATCACGAAGTACGGCGCGCCCTCGGGCGTTGCGCCGGCATCGAGCACCTTCGCGATGGCGGGATGGTCCATCAGGGCCAGGGCCTGGCGCTCGGATTCAAAGCGCGCGACCACTTCGCGGCTGTTCATGCCGGCTTTGATCAGTTTGAGGGCGACGCGGCGGCGGACAGGTTCTTTTTGCTCGGCAAGCCAGACCTCGCCCATGCCGCCTTCGCCGATTTTCTGCAGGAGGCGATAGCGGCCGATCACCGCGCCAGCGGTTTCGTCCGACGAGATGGACTGGGTTAGGTTCGTGCCTTGGTCCGGACTTTGGTCGGGGTCAGGAGGTTCTTCAGCGGACATAGCGGCTCAATTCAACGAGCTTCCATCCTGTAGAGTGTACAAGAACTAATGGGGTGGCAGTCGTTACGTCCCTCAGATTTTTTCTTCACTACCGGCATGCCTTTCCCGCCCATTTGCACACACAGAGGGAGCGGTCAAGCTCGAAATTCAAATTGTCTGGTAGATCTGCGGGAAGCCCGCGCCACCTGAGTGAAGAAGCCTGTTGCACGTTACTTCTGAAGGAGGAAGCTGCCTACGAAGAGGGCGTCGATGCCGCTGGAGAAGAAGCTGCGGACCGCGTCACGGGGGGAGCAGACCAGCGGTTCTCCGAATAAGTTGAATGAGGTGTTGTAGAGGACCGGCAATCCACTGCTCTTTCCGGCGGCATGCAGCAGGTTCCAGTAGAGGGGATTGTCATCGCGGCGGACGGTGTGGACGCGGATCAGGTCGCCACCGAGGAGCGCGGCGGCGAAGGTCTGGCGATGCGCCGGCTTCACACGCGCCACACTGGCGAGGGTGCGCGAGTTGGGCCCGGTCTCGAAATATTCGGCGGCGAGTTCCGCGGGGACGGAGGCGGCGAACTTGCGGAATGACTCGCGGTGCTTGATGTACCGGTTGAGGTTTTCGGTGGAGTAGGCATTTAAGGGCGAGGCCAGGATACTGCGATTGCCGAGAGCGCGCGGGCCGAATTCCATGCGTCCCTGCATCCAGGCGATGATCTTGTTGTCGATAAGCTGCTCGACCGCGGTGGAGACCAATTCGTCGTCCGTCAACAGGTAGTGGAAGTGCAGTTTGCAATTTTCGAGCACCAGTTTGATCTGCTCGGCTGAGTATTCGGGACCAAGCAGGTAGGCGCCGGTATCAATGCGGGTTTTGTTGTGCAGCACCTCATGCCAGGTGTGGAGGACTGCGCCGAGAGCGGTTCCGGCATTGCCGGCGGCGGGTTGGACGAAGACGTTTTCAAAGAGACCGGAATTTTCGAGGGCGGCGATGAGGAGGGCGTTGAAGCCCAGGCCGCCGGCGATGCAGAGATTACGGGCAGTGCCGGCGAGGCGGACGACGGCGCGTTCGACGGCGGCCTGGAGGCCGCGGGCGACGGCTGGAGTGTCGATTGCGGGTCCAATTTCATCAAGGAATTTCCGGCTGAATCCGCCTTGGGTGAGGCGGCCGGGGTCGAAGAAGCTACGGTCGAAGCGTGGGGTGACGTCCGTGCCGGTGATTTGTTCAAACAGGGGGATGAAGCGGGCATCCGCGCCGGCGGAGAGCCACTGGGTTTTGTGCTCGTCGGAATCGGGCTGAAAGCCGAGCAGTTCGGTGACGCGGGTGTAGAGATCGGCGAGCGAATCGGGGTAATAGAATTCCTCTTCGAGATCGAGGCCGGATGCCGAGCCGGACCAGCATGCGCCGCAGCGGAGATCGCCACCACGGTCGAGCGTGAGGACTTTGGCTTCTTCGAATGGCGAGGCGTAGAAGGCGGACGCGGCGTGGGCTTCGTGATGATCAAGCAGGGCCATGTGCGCGTTGGGGAAGCGTTCGCGCAGTTTCAAATTGAGGGTGCCCGCGAGCGCATCCGGCACAGGGCGGGCGATGGCGATGATATCGATGTCCTTCGGTTCCAGGCCGCCGATGGTGAGACACGCGTCGATGGATTCGGACGGCAGCTCGTTGCGGCGGGCGCGACGCGCGATTTTGGCTTCTTCCATGGCGGCGACGAGTTTGCCGCCGGCGATGAGAGCGGTGGCGGAGTCGCCGCCGAGGGTTCCGATGCCGAGGATATTCATTCTGCGACGGCTCGCAAGCGGGAAATGGCGCGGTCGCGTCCAATGATGGTGAAGAGGTGGAATGCGCTGGGACCGGCGGCCTGGCCGGTGAGAGCGGCGCGGGCGGCGTTGATGAGGACGCCGGGTTTTAGGCCGAGCTCGGCGGCGAGCGCGCGCAATGCGGCTTCAACGGTGGCATCGGTGAACTCGGGGTTGGCGGCGAGGCGGCTGGCGAGCGTTCCGAGACCAACGCGCGCGGGCGAGGTGAGGCGCTCCAGCGAAGTCGCGTCCATCACGACTTCATCGGTGAAGTAGGGGAGACCGCGTTGGGCGAAGTCTTTGAGGGTGATATAGCGGGCACGGAGAAGATCCACCGCCTGGACCAGCCAGGGGTCGGGAAATGGAACCGGAATGCCGTCGTGCGCCAGTTCCTGAGCGACGTAGCAGGCCAGGTCGGTGGCCGGCATGGAGCGCATGTGCTGGGAGTTGAGCCAGAGGGCTTTTGGGTCGAAGGGTTCTTCTTCGGTGAAGTTGACCACGGCGTTGCTGCGGTTGACGCCTTCGAAGCTGAAGCTTTCGACGAGTTCGGCGCGGGATAGCTGCTCGCGGTTGTCTTTCGGCGACCAGCCGAGCAGAGCGATGAAGTTGATGAAGGCGCGGGCGAGCAAGCCGGCATCGCGGTAAGTAGTGACGCTGACGACGGGTCCGTGACGGCGCTTGGACAGCTTGGCGCCATCGGGTGCGACCAGGAGGGGAAGATGCGCGAACTGTGGGCGCGGACAGCCGAGCGCATCGAAGATGAGCAGGTGCTTGAAGGTATTGGAGAGGTGATCCTGCCCGCGGATGACGTGGGTGATTTTGAGATCGGCGTCATCGGCGCAGGAAGCCAGGTGGTAAGTGGGAGTTCCGTCGCTGCGCAGGAGGGCGAAGTCTTCGAGGTCGGCGATGGTTTTGGATTGTGGGCCGTAGACGAGGTCCTGGAAGGCGACTTCCCCGCCCTCCGATTCCCGTGGCACGCGAAACCGAAGGACGTATTTTTCACCGGCGGCGGCGCGGCGATCGCTCTCGGCGGCGGAAAGCTCGCGCATGCCGGGGTTGGCGAGCCACGCGCCGTCACTTTGAGCGGGCGCGGCGGCTGGGGTGAAATCGCGATAGGCGAGGCCCTGGGCGAAAATTTGTTGCGCGGAGGCGCGGTGCAGATCGAGGCGATTGGACTGGCGGTATTCCTCATCCCAATCGAGCTCGAGCCACTTGAGGCCTTCATAAATGGACTGGAGCGAGGCCTCGGTGTTGCGCTCGACGTCGGTGTCGTCGATTCTGAGGATCATGGTCCCACCATGGCGGCGGGCATACAACCAGTTGAAAATAAAGGTGCGAGCACTGCCGATGTGGAGAAATCCGGTGGGGGAAGGAGCAAAACGAACGCGAAGCATGAACAAGGCCAGTATAGACATTCGGCGACTGGCAATGTTCGTGCAGCGTGATAAACTTGAAAGCGAAGTCTGAGCCTTCCGGAACTGGAATTCCAGAAATCTGGAGGCGCGGCTGCAACTTCTGAGCGTTAGAAAACGTATTTCGTATAGAGTAGTTTTGAAACAGCCTTTGGACAACCGATAGAGGTCTCGAGAAGTTTGCACGATGAATGAAATCGATCATCTAAGCCGTCTGCTGGCTCAGCCCGATGAGCCCTGGTACAAGAGCCTCTACGAGAACCTGCGGGATACTTTCAACCCGCCGAAGCTTCCGCCGCTGGAACTGACTTCCAAGCCGGTTCCCGTAAAGAGCATCTGGGGGATGTATGCCCCGGACGGAAAGAACTGGGGTTATTCGGCAGTCCTTCTGGGCGCGCTTCTGGCGCTGGTGACGTTTCTTTCGATCCGGGTTGTTCAAGAGGCAAAGAAGCGCGAGGTGACGTCTATTATCGACCCGAACCTGGCGCCTTACCTGCCGGAGATCAAGAAAAATGGTCAACTGGCGGGCGGCGGCGGCGGCGGCGACCGATCGCCTACGCCGGCGAGTAAGGGGAAACTGCCGAAGATCGCGCTGAAGCAGTTTGTGCCGCCCGAGGCCGTGGTGCATAACGAGCATCCGAAGCTGGTGATGGAACCGACGATTGTTTCGCCGATTCCGCTGCCGACCATCAATTCTCCGAATCTGGGCGATCCACTGTCGAAGGCGCTGGAAGCGTCGAATGGAATTGGAGCGGGGGCAGGCATCGGGAGCGGGAACCATGGCGGCGTGGGCGCGGGCGACGGCGCGGGCTTTGGAGCGGGCAACGGCGGCGGTTACGGGGGCGGCGCATACCGTGTGGGCGGCGGCGTGAGCGCGCCGACGGTTCTGTTCCAGGTTGAGCCGGAATACTCCGAAGAAGCGCGCAAAGCGAAGTACAACGGCGAAGTCACGCTGACGGTGGTGGTGGATGCCACAGGCAGGGTGAAGAACGTCCAGGTAGTGCGCGGCGTGGGGATGGGCCTGGATGAAAAAGCCATTGAAGCGGTGAGCAAATGGAAGTTCAAGCCGGGGATGAAGAACGGACAGCCGGTGGCTGTTATGGCTAATATCGTGGTGACGTTCCGGCTGTTGTAGAGGGACGCCGCTTCCTGTTTGCGGATTCCAGGTGCGAACGATCGGATACAGGTGGGCTTCATTGGCTACGGCTTCGTTGGGGGATAGACCCGACCGAAGACATGGCCGCCGATGAATCGGATAAACGCGGATTAGGTCGGGCGTCTCCTTCGGGCTGTGTTAGGGGTTTTGATAGAATTCGCGTCGGATGCAAATGACACGGCGCACTCTTCTGGCGGGGCTCACGGCCGCATCTTATTCACGGATTCAAGGCGCGAACGATCGCATACAGGTGGGCTTCATCGGCTATGGGCTGATTGGGGCGCAGCACGTTTTCGATTTTCACAATCAGCCTGACGTCGATTTGGTGGCGCTTTCGGATTGCTACCAACCTCGGCTCGAGCAAGGCGTGGCGGCGTGCGGGGCGCAGTGCAAAGGCTATGCGGATTTCCGCAGGCTGCTGGATCAGAAAGAGATTCAGGCCGTGGTGGTTTCGACGCCGGATCACTGGCACGCGCTGCTGACGATGATGGCGTGCGCGGCGGGCAAGGATGTGTACGTCGAAAAGCCCCTGACCCTGTTTGTACGCGAAGGGCGCTGGATGGTGGACGTGGCGCGGCGTTATAAACGCGTGGTGCAGACCGGGACACAACAGCGATCGGGCTTGCATTATCAGAAGGCGCGCGAGTTGATCCGGTCGGGGTACATCGGCAAGGTGACCAGCGCGCGCGTGGCTTATCACCGCAACATTATGCCTGGGTACGGAGCGCCCCCGGACGGGGCCGCGCCCGCCGGATTTGATTACGGGATGTGGCTGGGACCAGCGCCCGCGCGGCCTTTCAACCCGAAGCGCGGCATTTATCATTTCCGGTGGTTCTGGGATTATTCCGGCGGACAGATGACGAATTTGGCAGCGCACGATCTGGATATCGTTCACTGGGTGACGGGGGTGAAAGGGCCGTCGGCAGTGACTTCGTCGGGGGGAAGATTCGCGCTGGAAGCTTCCGAGGATAATGGCGAGACGCCGGATACGCAGGACGCGCTATTGGAATATCCGGGGTTTACGACGGAGGTTTCGCTGCGCGAAACGAGCCTGGGGCGGCGCGAGGAATACGATCTGGAATTCTTCGGGACGAAGGGGAGCCTTGCGATTACGCGATCGGGTTTCGTGGTGACTTGCGACGCGAAGAGCGATCCGTCGCAGACGATTCCGACGTTCAAAGGACACCCCACAGGCGGACCGCGCGGCGAAAATGAGCGCCGGGAAGCGCAGCCCAAGCCGGTGGATTTCTGGTGCGCGGAAACCAAGGGAGCAGGGTCTTCGCCGGCGCAATTCGCGATGCATGCGAGGAATTTTCTGGATTGCATCAAGTCGCGCGAGACGCCGATATCGAGTGTGGAAGATTCGCACCGGGTGGCGACTGCGTGCCACCTGGCGAACATCAGTCTGCGCACGGGACGCAAGCTGCGGTGGGATGCGGAGGGTGAGCAGATTGTGGATGACACGCAGGCGAGCGCGATGCTGGTGCGTCCTTACCGGCGGCCGTGGGACGATGTTCTAAAGAGTCTGGTTTCTTAACTTGGTTTTCTAATATGAATCGCCGCGATTTTCTATTGGCTTCGTCGGCCGCAGTGGCTAGCCGCGCGCTGGCCGCTTCCCCGCCCGTGCAGAAGAGCAACTTTGGCGTGTGTATCTATTCCTATGGAGGCACGCGCAAGTTTGCCGACACGCTGGCCTTTCTGGACCATTGCAACTCGATGGGAGCGGCCGGCATTCAAATGCAGTTGACTTCGCTGGACCTGCCGTTCGCAGAGAAGGTGAAGGCCAAAGCCGCCGAGTACGGCATGTACTATGAGGGCATCGTCACGCTGCCCAAGCCTGGCGGCGAGGACGACTTTGAGAAGCAGCTTGAATCGGCGAAGGCGGCTGGAGCGCGACTGGTGCGCAGCGCCTGCCTGGGTACGCGGCGCTATGAAACGTTCAAGGACCTGGCGGCATGGCAGCAGTTTGTGACCGATAGCGATGCGACGCTGGACCGGGCCGTGCCGTTGCTGGAGAAGCATCAGATGGTTCTGGCGCTGGAGAATCACAAGGACTGGACCATCGACGAAATGCAGAGCGTGCAGCACAGGCACAAGAGCGATTACCTGGGAGTGTGCCTGGATTTCGGGAATAATCTGGCGCTGCTGGACGCTCCAGATGCGGTGATGCGGCTTGCGCCGTTCGCAGTGTCGACGCACGTGAAGGACATTGCGGTGGGTCCGGACCCGATGGGCTTCCGCATGGCGGAGGTACCGATCGGGATGGGGGTGGTGGATGTGCGCGGGATTGTGCAGGCCGTGCGGCGCGTGAAGCCGGATACGCGTTTTACGCTGGAGATGATCACGCGCGATCCACTGTTGATTCCGTGCACCACCGATGCGTATTGGGCGACTTTTCCCGACAGGGGCGGAGTGTATCTGGCGCGCGCTCTTTCGCTGGTGAGAGAACGGGGCAAGACCTGGATGGAACGCGTGAGCCAGGAAGCGCCGTACTATCAGCAGAAAATTGCTGATGATAATTTAAAGCTTTGCCTGGACGCGGGGCGCGGACCTTTGGCGATTTAGGCGTTGGCGAATTCACAAGCGATGCCGCATCAGATTTTTTTTGAACCGGCGCGGAGCATCCTTAGCCCCACGTCCGGATTTATTGCGGAAGCCGGGTTTACGCACTCACTGACTCCGGCGCGCAATTGCACTTATGGGTGCTCTTACTGCTATGTGCCGACGATGGGGATGTACGGCGGCCTGCGTCCGGAAGATGTAACTGGGTGGGGACAGCGGACAACATTTAAATCGAACGCGGCGCAGTTACTGAGCCGGGCGCTAAAGCCGCAGCAGATTATTTATTGCTCGCCATTAGTGGACCCGTTCCAGCCGGCGGAGGCTGAAACAGGAGCGATGGAACCTGTGCTGGAAGCAGTGGCGGCGCATCCGCCGCGGATCTTTGTGCTGCAAACACGGAGCGCCCGCGTACTGGATTACCTGGAACCGCTGCGGCGCGTTTCGCGGAATACGACGCTGCGGATCAGCTTTTCGATTACCACGGATGACGATAAGATCCGGCGCTGTTACGAACCGCATTGCGACCCCATTGAGCGCAGATTTGAGGCGGTGCGGCTGCTGATTGAGGCAGGCTTTGAGACCTTTGTGACGCTGGCGCCGCTGCTGCCGTGCGATCCGGATCACCTGATGGACCGGGCGCTGCATGTAACGGAGAAACCCATCCTCTGCGATCCGCTGCACACGCGCGCGACCAAACCGCGCGGGGCGACGACGCGGGAGACAGCCATGCGCATCAGCGAGCGGCTGGGCCTGGAGCACTGGCATGACCCGGAGTTCCAGCACTTCACGGTGGCGCGAATGCAGGAGCGGGCGAGAGCGGCGGGGCGTCGTTTTGCGATCGGTCCGGCGGCGTTTCGATTTTTGACTGAATCATGAGTTACTTAGAACAATTGGGTATTGCACAAGTGAATGGCGTGGGGAGTGCGGGCGAAGTCGCTTCACTGAGTCCCGCGGATGGGAAGCCGATCGCGCGTGTGCGGACGCAGACGCGGGCTGAATATGACGCAGTGGTGGACCTGGCGAGCGAGGCTTTCTCGAGCTGGCGGATGGTGCCTGCTCCGAAACGCGGAGAGATGGTGCGCGAGATGGGGAATGCGCTGCGGGAACAGAAAGCCGCGCTGGGCGCGCTGGTGACGCGCGAGATGGGAAAGATTCTGGCGGAGGGGATCGGCGAAGTTCAGGAGATGATCGACATCGCCGATTTCGCGGTGGGGCTTTCGCGGCAGCTATACGGCAATTCGATGCACAGCGAACGGGCGGGGCACAGGATGTACGAACAGTGGCATCCGCTGGGACCGGTGGGGGTGATCAGCGCGTTCAATTTTCCCGTTGCGGTGTGGGCGTGGAATGCCATGCTGGCGCTGGTTTGCGGCGATACCGTGGTGTGGAAGCCTTCGCCCAAGACGCCATTGTGCGCGATTGCGGCACACAATATTTGCGCCCGCGTTCTGGAGCGGCATGGATTCCACGGCGTGCTGGGGCTGGCGATTGGATCGAATGAAGCAGTGGGTGAAGCGATGCTGGCGGACGCGCGGCTTCCGTTGATCAGTTTCACGGGATCGAGCGCGGTGGGGCGGCACGTGGCGCAGGTTGTCGGCGCGCGGCTGGGACGCAGTTTGCTGGAACTGGGGGGGAACAACGCCATCATCGTGATGGACGATGCGAACTTCGATCTGGCTTTGCGCGGTGTGTTGTTCGGATCGGTGGGGACGGCCGGACAGCGCTGCACTTCCACGCGGCGCTTGTTTCTGCAGCATGGCATCGGAGAACGGATGACCGATGCATTGGTGGCGGCTTACCGGCAGGTGCGGACCGGCGACCCGATGTTGCCCGATACCTTGATGGGGCCGCTGGTGAGTGAAGCTTCCGTGGCGCGGATGCAACAGGCTCTGGATCAGGTACGCGAGCAAGGCGGCGAGGTGATCTATGGGGGCAAGCGGATCGGTGGATGTTATGTGGAGCCGGCGCTGGTGCGGGCCCGGCATGACTTACCGATGATTCAGGAGGAAGTGTTCGCGCCGATTCTGTATCTGATTGACTTTCAGGATTTGGAAACGGCGATCGAGTGGCATAATGCGGTGCCACAGGGGCTTTCGTCTTCCATCTTTACGAATAACCTCGTTGCCGCGGAGACGTTCCTGAGCCACCGCGGATCGGACTGCGGGATTGCCAACGTCAACATCGGAACCAGCGGCGCGGAGATCGGCGGGGCGTTCGGCGGCGAGAAGGATACGGGCGGCGGGCGCGAATCCGGAAGCGATTCCTGGAAGGCGTATATGCGGCGGCAGACCAATACGATTAATTGGTCTGGCGAGTTACCGCTGGCGCAAGGGATTCAATTTGCGTTGTAGGCCTCAGGCGCGCATACTCTTATAAGCAGCGAGACATTTTTGAGCTGTTTCCATTTCGGGGAAGCGGCTGCCTTCCTGCTCGATGAGATAGTATTCGACGCCGCCCTTGGATTCGGCGGCGGCGAAGATTTGTTTCCAGGGGGAAACGCCTTCGCCGAATAGAACCTTGTAGCCCTCGGCGGGAGACCAATCCTTGAGATGCAGGGAGCGGATGCGGCCGGGATTCTTCTCGATCCAGGCGACCGGATCGTTGCCGGTGGCAACACAGGTACCGACATCGAGTTGCAGCATGACGCTCTTGTCAGTGGAAGTTGCCAGCAGTTCGATGGGCTTCTGACCATCCACCGGACGCCATTCGAGGTCGTGATTGTGATAACCCGAGTGCATGTGTTCGGCCGCGAGGGTTGTGTTGGCCTGGTTCAGAGTGTCGGCGACGCGCTTCCAATCGTCAATCGTTTTGACATTCCCGGGATGCGCCATGACGACGTAACGTGCGCCGAGGATGCGATTTAATTCGATCGCCTTGGCGATACCGGCGGGCTCCAGATTCGCGCGGCCATTGTGTGTGGAGTTACAGCGAAGGCCGGCGGCGTCCATGGTTTCGCGAACCTGCTTGGCGTACTCCGGGGTCCAGTCATAATAAGGCGCGAAGAATTCAACCACTTGATAGCCCATTGCGCCGACGCCTTTCACGGTTCCCATCACGTCGGTCTTGAGATCGTCTCTCACGGAAAACATTTCGAGGCCGATGGGAATGTGGGGACGCGCGACGGCGGATAGAATGGCTGGGGCGGCTACGGATGTGGCCAGAGTCGTGGTGAGAAATGTGCGGCGCGAAAGGTGGGAATTTTCCATTTGCCTGAACGATATCACAAGTTTTATAGACTCTAGAAGACATGTTTGTTGGACACTACGGAATCGCGCTGGCGGCGAAGCGGCTATCGCCCCGGACTTCGCTCGGCTGGACGTTCCTCGCGGTGCAGTTTCTGGATGTGCTGTGGGTGCCGGCGATTCTGCTGGGTATCGAGCACGCGCGGATGATTCCCGGATACCTGCCGGCGAGTAACATCAAGTTCACCGATTTCCCGTGGACCCATTCGCTGGTGATGGCGATCGCGTGGTCATGGCTGGTGTTCCGCTTCTCGAAAAGCGCGGTGCTTGGTGGGTGCGTGTTTTCCCATTGGGTGCTGGATTGGGTGGTGCATGCAAGGGATCTTCCGCTTTATCGCGGCGGTCCTGAAGTGGGGCTCGGATTGTGGCATTACCGGGCGGGCACGCTGGCGGTGGAAAGCGCGATTCTGATCGCTGGATTGTGGGTGTACCTGCGCGCCACGCAAGCGAAAACGACAATGGGGCGGTACGGGATGATCGTATTCGCCGGGCTTCTGATTGCGATTGACGTGGCGAACCTTTATGGAGAGTCTTCGGCATCGGGAAATGTTGGGGCCGGGGTGATTTTTGCGGAGGTCGCTTACTGCACGTTTGCGGGGATCGCTTACTGGCTGGACCGGATGCGCGAGCCGTTGCCGGAGGAAGGGCCGGTGAGGTTGAATATTTGATGGCAATGGTGCCGGTGCTGTGTGGCGCGCGTCAGTAGCGCCGCGCTCGCCTGCCTCGGGGTTTCATCATTGGCGCACCGGATGAAAAGGATGAACGCGGATAGCGCAGCAGTCATTTTCACCGGGTTATGAAGTTACAGATCGTGATGGCCTGGCCGACGTGCCTCTGGGTGTGCTCGGCGAGATGGATGGCTATGCCGATTACGGTGGTGGGAAGGTGCTTTCGGCCTACCGTGCGCGGGGATGTTAGTAACTCCGGGTCAAGCGCCTGGAC
>Ga0182012_10003652_pt1 | contig 16303 bp, 15 predicted proteins | sample 612S2SmetaG_FD_120486 | JGI IMG/M metagenome (GOLD analysis project Ga0182012, IMG submission 120486) | Permafrost microbial communities from Stordalen Mire, Sweden - 612S2S metaG | ecosystem: Environmental > Terrestrial > Soil > Wetlands > Permafrost | place: Sweden: Stordalen | collected...
CGGCGAGATCCGCCCGATCTCCAAGGGAACAAGAGGTGCGATAACCGGCCGGGACTCGACTAGCCGACGCAGGCCGCGAGCTTCGCTGGCGACCTGATCAAACCAAGCGCGGCAAGCGGCACACTCGTCGAGGTGCTCATCGACGCGCGCCGAGGGCACAGGCTCTCGCTCGCCGTCGAGTCGGGCAGATAAAGCTTCCCGAGCCACCTCGCAATCCACAACTCTATAGTCGCGCATTGTCGACGAAATGTTCCCGTCGGAGGCGATATCGGGGCGCAGCCCACAAGCAGAGGCTCCCGGTGGACGACCAGGATCCACTTGACCCCCAGAAGTAGCGGCAGTGCATTCCTCAGGCAGCGGTTGGTGAATGACCGCATTCGCGCCAGCTCCGCGCGCTCAAGTAGGCGGATCTCGTCCGTGCTTCGCTAGCTTTACCGTTGCGTGTCTACTGCCCGGCGGAAGTGTGTCGCTATCCGAGGCGGGAGAACAGCGCCAGGGCGTTCGTGCGGTTGATCGCGGTCAAGGCCTGTTGGTCAAGGCCTGAGTATGAGTCGAGGCCGGCCGCGAAATACTGGCCGGCGGCCAACGGCGCGAAGGGCCAGTCGGAGCCGAACGTGATGTGACCGGGGTCGGCGAAGGCGAGCAGCGTCGGCAAGGCTGCGGCACTGGCCGACAGCGCGGTGTCGAAATAGAAGCTGGAGAAGTCGGCGAGGACATCCGGAATGCTTCGGCCCGTGTCGGCGAAGATCGCGAGGGCCATCCGGTGCGAGGCATACGGGACGAACCCCCCGGCGTGGCTGAGGATGAACCGAATGTTGGGATAGCGCATACGGATGTCGTTGCTTACCAACAAGTATGCGGCCCGAGTGGTGTCGAGCAGGAAGTCGGCGGCAAACGGCGGGACGCCGGCGACCACCGGCCCGGGAAGCTCGGCCGGGTGGATGAACACGACGGCGGATCGAGCATCCAGCGCCGCGAAAAGCGCGTCCTGGCCGTCCTCTCCGAGGTAGCGACCCGCGGAGTTAGCGAGGAGGATCACGCCATCGGCCTTGAGTTCGTCGAGCGCGCGGACGGCTTCTTCAACCGACTTGTCGACGTGCGGCATGGGCACGGTGGCGAAGAACCCAAACCGATCGGGGTGCGCAGCCACCAATGCGGCTGAAAAGTCGTTCAGGTCGCGGGCCAAGGCGGTGGCGTCGGCCGGGTCGGGCAGGACAGTGGTGCCCGGGGTGGAGACCGAGACGACCGCGGTAGCGATGTCAAGCGCGGCCATGGTCTGCAACGCCGACTCGGCGCTCCACTCAGGTATGTCGCGCCCTCCGGCCTCGCCGATCCCCGCCTTCTGCAGCGCCTTGAGGTAGTCAGGCGGGATGAGATGCTGGTGGGTGTCTATCCTGGTCATCTTTTGTCCTTCGGGTTAAGTGGATTAGTGGTCATCGGCGAGGCACGGTGTCGTCGTGGCGAAAGTTATTGGGCCTCCGTCCGGTATACAGGTTTGTCGATGATCGATTAGTCCGATTAGGCGTAGCGCGGCCAGGGTGCGTCGGGGCTCCACGATCCACAAAGCCACATTCATTGTATTTCCTTGTCTTGTATGGTTATTCGATGGAAGTGGGGGCGAGCGCCGCTACCCCGCGGACGCGATCGACGACTGCGCCCGGATCGCGCGGCACGGTGTCACCACGCCAGGCGACGTGCTGGTCGGGGCGGATGAGCACCAGGTCGCGTTCATACAGCGCACGGGCGTGGTCGTCGCCAAAATCGACCACCTCGAGCGGGACTTTCCGGTCGGCGGCCGCGGCCACTATCGAAGCGACGTCGACATCGGCGAACCGCAGCAGCGTGAAGCCTGTGCCGAACAGGTCGTAGATCGCCCGGCCATCGGCGAGTAGCAGACTGGGCGGACGTGCTCCGGGCCAACTGCTGGGGGTGTAGGCGTCCATGGTTTGGAAGTCATGCGGTCAGCTAGTTCATCGGATCCGTTCTCCTGCAGGGGCATCACGCCGCCAGGGGCGATCGGGTCAGCCCGGACGGGGGCTGTTGGTTCAGCGGGAGGCAAGGATGGCCAGCTGCGCGAGCGCCGCGGCTAGGGCAAGGATCAGGAGAACCGAGATGCGTGGGCTGACATAGGCGCGCAGGAAGGGCTGGGTTGGGAAGGAAAAAGTCTCGGCGACACCCAGCGGCTTGTATTTGTGGGCGGCCTCGAAGGCGGGATCGAGCACCATCTTGAGCATGTCGCGGCGCGAGCGGTAGCGCATGAAGCCGACGATGCTCCAGCCCGGATCGGGGCCGACCATCCAGGAATCGACGTAGCCGCCGACTTTGCGGGTCGCCAGCGCCGGATGGCCGCCGTGTCGCAGCAGCAGCGGCATGAAGGCTTTGGAGTACGCCTGCATCATCTCGCGCGCCGACACCTGCGCTCCGGTGTCGGGATTCGTGACTATGGTGTCGGGCACCCGCACGAGATTGACCATGACGAATTCCCGCCCGTCGTCCTCTTCGAGGAATGTGCGCACGGTCGAGAGGTCATTAACCTCGCCGGCACCCTGCGCCGCGGCTTGGGCCAGCATGGTGTCGATCTCCTCGTGCGTCAGCCTGCCTCGCCAATTGTCGTAGACCAGGCGAAAGCCGCCGTAGAGCGCGGCCGCTACCAGCCAGACCCACCATCCGGGCATCATGGCGATCTCCCCTCAGACTTTGTCAGCGTGAACGTCGCCGGTGGCCAACCTGCGATGAACACCCGCAGCGCCAACCGCCACGATCGGCTGATTTGTCGGGGAGAGCGGCGATGGGTTCTGGTCATCAGCTCGAACGCCTCCGGGGAGGTCAGCGAGTCCAGCAGGGACAGCAGGTCTGAGGCGTCGGCCACCGTCCGCCCCGCGATTTCGGCCCGGAAGCACTCGCGGGTCTGCGCGGCCAGCGCCGCACGGTTGTACGCGACCGCTTCGGCCATCGTTTCGTGGTCGAGTGCGCGGAACCGGGCCAGCATCAACAGCTGCCCGGCCTGCTCGTACAGCCCGACCCGAGTGCGGACGAAGAACCCGATTCGAGATACGAGGTCTGCACCCGGCGCCGGCCTGGCGGAAGCGAAATGCGAATAACGGGAATGGAACTGGTCTAAGGCCTGGCGCTGGAGGTCGGCCAGACCGTCGAAATTGCGGAACACCGACGAGACCGAGACCCCGGCCCGGTCGGCCACGTCCTGCGCCGACGGCGGAGCCTTGCCTTCCAGGATCAGCGCGAACGCCGCTTCGACCACCGCCTGCCGGCCACGCTCCCGGCGCGCCCGCCGTCCGTCCGGTTCCACGCTTACGTCACCGGGTTGCGTGCTCACGTCGACGAGCGTACGACCTGACAGCCATCTATTGCTAGTCCTACTCGCAATATCGCCCGGTGCATGGTTGACTTGGCGGCATGAAATCTGATCGACATCGTGGCAGGGTCGCGGTGGTGGCCGGGATCGCCGGACTGAGCCTGATGGCCGCGGCCTGCGGCTCCACGCCGGTCACCGCCCCCGCGGGCTCGGCGCCGGCCAACGCCCCGACGACGACGGCCACCTCGCGCGTTGTAGCCACCGGCCTGCTGGGCAAGCGATATTGCGAGGTCCTGCTGGTCCACGGAGATTTGGGCGGGCTGACCGCCGACGTCTACAACTCCTACGGACTCAACGACTGCCCCCAGGCCGCCTGGTCGGCGTTGAACGCGGATCAGATCGCCGACGACAACGGCGCGCTAAAGGCTGTGCTCAACGGGCCGCGGTATTGGCTGATGGATTCGATCGCCAAGGGCGACCCTGCGGAGCAGACCAAGACCTTTGGTGGTATCGCCATGCGCGAGGAGGCCACCGTGGACATTGGCGATCCGATGACGGCCCGGCGGCCCTACACCCCGCACACGGTGAACCGCCAGACCGTGTTCAGCTTCGACGCCGGACGCCAGATCTACGAGCTGGTGGAACCGAGTGGGACGCGCTGGGTCATGCAGACCTGGAGCCAGCAGAAGGACCCCACGCTCTCGCAAGCCGATCTGCCGGGCCTGGGGTCTCGGTTGACCGTGCCGGCCGGGTGGAAGTATGAAGTCAGGACCCTGTCCTCACCCCTACAGGTCGTGACCACGGCAACCAGTGCCCAAGTCCTGCAGGACGACCTGAACAACAGCTACTCCAAGCAGACCTCGGGCTAGCCTGAATTATTCTCTGCCCCAATATGTCCGCATGGTTTTCGGCCTCACGCCATCCGGGTCCGAACGTCACGATCCCAAGACAATTGCTAGTCAGACTCGCAATATAATCGCCTTTGATTTACTGGCGCATCAGTATCTGTGCGTCGTCGCGACAAAGGAATGGGCCTGTGATCGCCGCGAAGATCGGACCGCAGGGCGAGCAGGAGATCACCCAGGTCGCCAACACGTGCCAGAACTACTGACCTATCGTGTGGAGCTAACTTCGACGAAACCAACCCGGAATGGGATTTGGAGAATGCCATGGAGATTCTGCGCACCCCTGACAGTCGCTTTGACAATCTGCCGAACTGGCCCTTCACACCGCACTACACCGACATCACTGATGCCGTCACCGGGCAAGTCTTGCGCATGGCCTGTGTGGACGAGGGTCCTCGGGACGGCCGCACGGTGTTGCTGCTGCACGGTGAACCCAGCTGGTCATATCTGTACCGGCATGTCATCCCTAAGCTTGTCTCGTCGGGCCACCGCGTTGTCGCTCCCGACCTGATCGGCTTTGGTCGTTCGGACAAGCCAGCCGAACGTCACGACTACACCTACGAGCGCCATGTCGCCTGGCTCAGCGATTGGCTCACGGCAAGGGACGTGCAGGATGTGACGTTGTTCTGCCAGGACTGGGGTGGACTGCTGGGCTTGCGACTCGTGGCCGCTTTTCCCGAGCGTTTCGCGGGTGTGGTCGTCGCAAACACCGGGTTGCCGGTTGGAACGCCACTGTCCGACGGTTTCGCGCAGTGGCTGGCCTACAGCCAGAGCACGCCCGACCTGCCCATCGGCCAGATTGTTGGTAGGGGTACCGATCGGGAACTAACTCACGCTGAGTTGGCGGCCTACGACGCGCCGTTTCCTGACACGAGCTACAAAGCCGGCGCATCCCAGTTCCCCACGCTCGTTCCCATCACGCCCCAACACGGATCCGTGGCGGAAAACAAAGCCGCGTGGCAAGTGCTCGCGCAATTCACCAAGCCATTCGTGACCGCGTTCAGCGACAATGACGCGATCACCCGAGGCGGGGACGCGGTGTTCCAGAACCTGATTCCCGGCGCTAAAGGCCAACCTCACGTCACGCTGAAAGGTGCGCATTTCCTCCAGGAAGACTGCCCCGACGAGATCGTCGCGGTCATCGAGGGGGTAGTCCGGCGATCACCCTGACGGCGTGACGCCCATGCCCCTGAAGTGACCGCGCAGTGGTGCCGCCAGCATCGGCACGCCATATCGGTGGCCCTGCACCCAGTCGTAACCGAGTGACAGCAGTGCCTCTTCCTGCTCGCGGGTCTCGACACCTTCGGCGATAATTCGCATGCCGAGTTCCGACACCAGCTGGATCGCCCAGCGGGCGACGACCGCCTCGCCGGCGTCGCCGCTCAGCCGCTCAACGAACGTGCGATCCAACTTGACGACGTCGGCCGGCAGGTTCTGCAGGTAGGCGAGCGAGGAGTAGCCGGTCCCGAAGTCGTCGATGGCCACCTTCACACCGAGCGCCCGAATTTCGCTCAGAACCTGCTGCAGACGCCCCGATTCCTGGACCATCGCCGATTCCGTCAGCTCGATGGTCAATCGTTCGGGCGGGATTGCGTAGCGGACGATCAGCTCGGCGAGGTAGTCGACGTAATCCGCGTCCACCGTCTTCGCACTGGCGTTGATCGCGAGGTGGAACTCCCGCGAACGGTCGCGCAACAGCTCGAGGCACTCGACGACAGCGCGCTCGGCGATCCGTCGATCGAGCTGGCGGATCTGACCCGTCTCCTCGGCGAGCTGGATGAAATCGGCAGGCACGAGGATGCCATCCGCCGGTTGGAGCCAGCGAGCCAGCGCCTCCGCACCAACGATCTCGCCGGTTCGCAGCGAGACGATGGGTTGGAATGCTGGAATCAGCTCATCGCTCTTGAGTGCCTGATAGAGCAGCTGTTCGAGCATCGACCGATGGACCGGCTCGTGCGAGAAGTCGTCCTGGTAGAACGCGACACGAGACCCGCCGGCACGTTTGGCCGAGTACATGGCCAGATCTCCGCGCCGGAGCAGTTCGAAGGCCTCGATGGCGCTATCGACATCGGCGACCGCCCCGACGCTGACGTTCACCACATGCGGGGCGCCGTCCAAAATCATTGGATCTCGGAACGCCGCCACGATCCCATCGGCAAGCCGCGAAACCAGATCAGGCGTGACGTCGCGCAGCAGCACGACGAACTCGTCGCCGCCGATGCGGAACACGCTACCGGACCGACCTACCAGATCGAGCGTCACCCGCTCGAGCTGGTTGGCGGTGGCCTGCAGCACCCGGTCTCCCTTGTTGTGTCCGAACGTGTCGTTGATCCGCTTGAAGCGATCGAGGTCGAGGAACAGCAGGCTGAGGCGACGCAATGGCGAGCCGGATCGCGTCGCGTCGTCGATCGCCGTCGCGAGCGAGCGGCGGTTGCCGAGACCCGTAAGCGGATCGATGCTCGCTTGGGACGCGAGCTGCCGGTACGACCATTCGAGCAGGCCGGATTGGACAGCGTGACACAGACTGTCCGCCGCAATCCGATCGTGATCGGACCACATGCGGCTGCGGTCGGTGACGTTCTCGACGAACTCGTCGAACGAGCCACGAGGATGCAGCCTTCCGAACTCGTCCTTGCGGACCAGAGCGGTCAACTCGCCGCCCCAGCGGACGGTGGTGAGGAATGGTCGACGGAACCAGGCCAGGCACCCCTCCGGGGTGCCTGGCAGCCAGGCCACAATCGCTCCCGCACACATATCGGACGTAGCGAGCTCGGGCATGTCGGCTGCGAGGCAGTCGGTCGCCTGCACGAGGTTCGTTCCGGCGGAGCTCAATTCGCGCACCCGCTGATCGATCGCTTCCTGGTCCGGCACATCGCCGAGGCGGAACACTTCGCGACCTATGCGGGCCACCAGCCCGTCGGCCTCCACTAACGTCAGGGCATGGTCGCCGATCGCTTCGATGCATCGGATGGGATCTTCGCCCTCCGTGAGGCTTCGTCGGAGTTCCCCGGCGAGCGCCGTCACGTGAGCGCGCCGGGTTGCGAAGGACTTCTCGTCCATCGTCGCGGCGACGAATGATGCAATGCGACCGAAGGCGGCGAGCGCCCGACGATCACTCAGGCTGAGCGATCGGGGCTCGGTGTGGTGCATGGCGAACATTCCCGTCAACAACTCCCCCTGAACGACCGACACCGTCGCCGTGGCGGCCACGCCCATGTTGCGCATGTACTCCAGGTGCACCGGTGCGACAGCGCGAAGGTGCGCGAAGGTGAGGTCGAGCGTGGGCACCAGCTCCCCACCCGAAGTCGAGCCGAGGAGATGGACAGTCGGTTCGTCGACGTTCTCGATGACCCGCACGAGTTGCAGGACGTACAACCGACGGGCTGGCGGTGGGATGTCCGCTGCGGGATAGTGCAGCCCCAGAAACGGCTCCAGGTCGGGCTGGTTGAGGTACTCGGCGGTCACCTCACCGTGCTGGTCGGGATGGAATGTGTAGGCCATGGTGCGTGAGTAGCCGAACATCTGTCCCAGCGCCTTCACCGCTGCCTCAGCGAAGGCCTGCCAGCTCGGAGCCGCCAGCAGCGCGGCGATCATCGCGGTCGGATCCGGAGCGACGGCTGGAACGTCGGGCTCGATCTCGAGGATGTAGTAGTCGCTCGTCGAGTGGGCCCTCACCACCACCGGATCCGAGATCAGCCAGGGCAGCTCGGCTCGCCAACCATCAATGGCCTCGAATCGCGTTACGGCGCCGGGGAGGTCGAGTGCACGCGCGACCTCGTCGACCGCGGATCCCAACACCGTGGGTGTCCGAAGGATCCTGGCGATCGGCTCGCCCAGGTTCGACGAGAGGTGCGAGACGCGCCGCCCCACGAGGTCGAATGCGAGGAGCCATCCGTGCGCCTGGATGGCGTCAGGCGCATGGATCAGCAAGGTGTCGCACTCCTCGTGGCCGACCACCTTCCACAGTGCCTCGGAGCCGTCGCTCATCGGTCTCCTCCGACCGGCAGGTGGTCGCTGCGGGACCGGCGGTGCACGTCGAAGCCGGCACGCGCGGCCATCACGGCAGCGTTCGTCTCGTCTAGATCCAGACGCTCGAGGGAAACATCGGAGGGCGATCGCTTCTCGCGACACAGTTCGTGCGGGATCAGTGGCAACGTCATTTCGACGATCTCGGCAGCCTCGATCAGCTCGCCCACGACGGCGGAGTGGTAGCCGATCTCGACCAGGCGGTCCAGATCGATCAACTCATCAACCGACTCGTGATCAACGGCGGTCGCACGGCGAAGTGCGGCCAGCGTCACCCCGCTCTCGCGTCTCATCGATGCTTACACCAGTATCCCTTCCCCGCCACGGTTCGAACGTCTGCCACGCTGTCGCGCGCACGATACTCCATTGTGACAGGGTCCGGTGCGTTCAATGCGCGACAATCCTGCGCAAAGGCCTGACAGTGCGGGCGACGTCACCACGCACAGCTTCCGTAAGTCGCTCGCCCGTTTGATCGAGGATGAAGGACTGTCCGCCCGCATCGGGCCGACCACTCGACTCGGACCTCCCTCGCGCGTTGTCCCGTTCGCATGGCCGGCTCACTCTTGACCCAATGTTGGGCAGCGTGGCGAGCACCCAGCCGACCACCCTTCGATCGCCGGGCGGCCTGTCCCTACGAATTCAACTGCTCGCCGCGCACGACCGAGTGGTGTGGCCATCCGAGCGGCCCGTCGTGGTTCAGCGCTACACCGACGCACCCGCAGCCGAGTTGCTCGTTCCGACACTGCCCGCCTTCGCCGCGTCAAAGACCCACGCGGAGAAGCGCTTTGGCCCGGATGAAGTGTGGCGATCCGCTCGGCGATCTGCTCTCTGAGCGCCGTCACCAGCGACGACCGTCGCAGTCGGCAGTTCGAATCGCTCGAGGCTCGCGGTAGGTAGCTCACGGCTCGCGGTAGAAAGACCGTGTCCAAACATCGACGAGCGCATCGATGGACGCCGATGACGGTGTATCGCCCGCGGACATGGCGCGCACGTCGTGCTCCATCGTGTGGAACGTGGCACCCACAAGCGTCATGGCCATCGCATCGGCTTCGATATCTGGACGGGCGACACCGGATTTCAGGTCACGCGCGATCCGCGTGGCGGCGCGGTCTGCGAACTCCTGCACCCAGCCCTGCCACACGTTTCTAACATCAGCGTCGGCACCGGCGGCGTCAAGCATGGCCACCATGAGACCCGGTTTGGCGCGCCACCGTGATGCCGTCAGCTGCAGCCCGTCACGAAGCTCGTCGAGCCTTCGGTGGTCGACACCGCCGGTGAACCACTCGGATGCTGCAAGCAGCGTGCTCGCGTAGACCTCACCCATCAGCTCGGCTACGGCAACTGCGGTGTTCGGAAAGTAGAAGTAGAACGCCGAGCGGGTGACTCTGCCGTCATTCCAAACCGGCCCGTTCTCGTGGCAGGGACTCGTCACTCTTTACATCGGCCTCGGTGCGTTCTTCGTCTGGACGATCGTTACGAGTTGGTGCACGTTCGCGGCGATCCGTCGCATCGAGGCCGACGAGCGCGCACTGAACGGCAGCTAGGAGTGTCACCGTCGCAATGCACGGCGGGCAGTAAGCGGTGTCAACGGCCAAGTGCCACCGGCCAGGACATCTGCCGTCAGGGTGACCGCATGGAGATAAGTCGCAAGAGCGGTCTTCCGACGCAGCCCCCACGGCTAGTCGTAACAAGGCCCATGGTTAAGCAAAAGCTGCGACAGGAGGCATCCCATAAATCGCGAGAGGCTCGTGAAGCCAAGCCAGCACCAACCACCTAATTCCGGATGACGCCCGCTCCAAGGAACAAAGCCGAGCTTGAGTTACCACCAGATATTTTCGGAAGCAACCCGCAGGGCCTTCTGCAATTCCTGGGATTGACTAGGCAATCATTACGCGGCGACAACTGGTCAGTACAACTCGCCGGCCCAAGCGCAGACCTGTTGACTGTTCGCGACCTGGCTAGCGGGGAAACCGGACAACGCAACTTCCGCCTCCTTGATAATGTGCTCCCACATGAGGTGAGCCTCGATCCACAGGACGCAGCAGAACTCGAAAAAATTCGTGAGCGCCTAGTTGAGCGAGCATCATCGGGTTCCGGTGATGACCTTGCTGCGCTGTTTCGTCACATTCAAGTCGAACTCCTGATTGCAGGCCTCTCCGAGTTGGCGTCGGCAGCCGAACAGGCTCATGAGGCCCTCGGAAATGTGACCTTCAAAAGTTCAGGTACGCCTGCGTTCGTCAACAGAAGCGCGCATCTTGTCCTCGGCAAAGAAGAGCTACTGCGACGAGTCCGGCTGCCAGCGATCATCTTCCGACTGGACCAAGGCCCGAACGTCATCCAGCGCGCCACGGCACAGATGGCCGCTGGTTCTCCTACCCCAGAAGAGCTAGTGTTTTAAGTCTTCTTCGAACGTGTTCGCAAACATTGTCGGGCTGTCCAGATACTTTGGCCCACTAATGGCATGTCTATCGCCTCGATTCTGGTGCCTCAATGGACAGCGCCCCTTGGCCGCGATCCTTTTCAGTCTGGGCCTGGACTTGAACGGGGTGCGTGCCGAACCTATGGAGCTGTTACAAACCCTGCCTGTTTCAGAACCCGAACCGCGCACCTTGCCGAACTTACAACTGGACCAGTCTGATTGGGCTGAAACAATCCATTGGTGGACCAGCAGGCAGCGCGGAATGTCGGACAATGTTAGATCTCCTAATTGTAGCCCCGCCAGATGCGCAGCCCCGCCAGCTCGGCGGCTCGCAAAACTGTGCAGGCGCAGAACGTCAGCGCCGGCGCACAACACGCGAACGCCGCGATTTTTTCGGCGCAGTCCGATAGTGCCTATACATACCCGGACGACGACGGAACCAGAATTTTTGATTCGAACGCAGATTTTTCTTGCCGGAATCCGGAAACGCTTCTATTGTTTTTAATCGTCCTTGGTGATTGTTTAGGTGATAGCCGAATTATCGGGAGCTGCGCAATGTCGTTTGTGATTGCAACGACGGAAATAGTGGCAACGGCGGCGACAGGTCTGGCGGACGTCGGGTCCACGATCAGCGCGGCCAACGCGGCCGCGGCAGGCCCGACGACGCAGGTGTTGGCGGCGGCCGCCGATGAGGTGTCGACTGCCATCGCGGACTTGTTCGGCACGCACGGCCAGGCATATCAGGCACTCAGCGCCCGGGCGGCGCTGTTTCACAACCAATTCGTGCAGGCCCTCAATTCTGGAGCGGGAGCGTACGCAGCGACCGAGGCCGCCAGCACCTCGCCGCTGCAATCCCTGCAACAGGATGTGCTGGGTGTGATCAACGCACCCACCGAGGCGCTAGTGGGGCGCCCACTGATCGGCAACGGCGCCGATGGGCAGACCGTCAACGGTGTGGGTCAGGCGGGCGGGCCCGGCGGGATCTTGTTCGGCAGCGGCGGTCAGGGCGGCGCGGGCACCAACCCGGGAGCGCCCGGAGGTGCCGGCGGGTCCGCCGGCCTCATAGGCAACGGTGGCATTGGCGGGCAGGGCGGGGCAGGCGGGCTCGGCGGTGCCGGCGGGCGTGGCGGGTTGCTGTTCGGCGCTGGCGGCGCCGGCGGGGCCGGCGGGGCCGCCACATCCGTCGGGGGCACCGGCGGCAGCGGCGGTGTCGGCGGCAACGCCCCATTGCTCGGCCACGGCGGCGCGGGCGGAACGGGCGGAGCCGACGCCAACGGTTACGGCGGTTACGGTGGCGCCGGCGGCATTGGCGGGCGGCTGGGAGGCGACGGCGGCGCCGGCGGGGCCGGCGGGGTCGGCGATAATGGCGGCGGTTACGGCGGCGTCGGCGGCAACGCCCCAACGCTCGGCTCCGGCGGCGCCGGCGGGGCTGGCGGGAGTGCCACAGGTGGAAACGACATAGGCGGTTCAGGCGGCGATGGGGGCAAAGGCGGGTTGCTGTACGGCAATGGCGGCGCCGGCGGAAACGGTGGCGACAACACCGCCGGCGATCCTGGATTCGGGGGCAACGGCGGCTCTGGCGGTACCGCTGGGTTGTTCGGCAGCGGCGGTGGCGGCGGCCAGGGTGGCCAGGGAGTCAATGGGACCGGCGGGAACGGCGGAAGTGGTGGCAACAGCGGGATAATCGGCAACGGCGGGGCCGGCGGCACAGGTGGGGCCGGGCAGGACGGCGGCGCAGGGGGTAACGGTGGCAACGTCAAGCTGTGGGGCCACGGCGGTGACGGAGCGATGGGCGGCGTAGCCCACGGGATCGACGGGACCGGCGGGGCCGGCGGCAACGGCGGCGGCACCGGAATATTCGCGAGCGGCGGTGCCGGCGGGATGGGCGGCGGTGGCACCGACGACGGCGCCGGCGGGGCGGGCGGCAGCGGCGGAGCCGGCGGAGTTTTCGGCAACGGCGGTCGCGGCGGTGGAGGCGGCCAAAACAACCCGGTGGATCCTGGCTTCTTTGCCGCCGGCGGGGCCGGTGGCAATGGCGGCTCCAGCGGGAAGGTGTACGGCAACGGCGGCAACGCGGGCAACGCCGGCGATGGCACCCTGCCCGCCAACGGCGGGAACGGCGGCACCGCCTCGTTTATCGGCAACGGCGGCAACGGCGGGAACGGCACGGGCGGCGGGAAAGGCGGCAGCGCTGGCTTTGCCGGGCCGTTCGGCCGCAGCGGGATGAACGGGTCGCCGTAGCCGACGACCGCGACACCGACTCTGCGACGAGCACCCCCGCCCGGCCGGCCCTGGCTGGCCACGGCCACGGCGGCCTTCTTTACTCACGAATTGATGAGCCCTGATTGGACGAGCGCGGCGTCGACGAACCGTTGCACCGGCCGTGACTGGGAGAACCCGGTGTGTCCGCCGTTGTACCAGACAATCTCAGGTCTGCCCCAGTGTTCCCAGAGGCGAACGACTTGCTCGCGTGGATGCACGAGTTGGTCGGCGATCCCGGCGTAGATGAACCGTCCCCGCATCGGAACCCGGGGATTCAGCGACAGTGGCGACACCATCCGACCCAGCGGTTCCGCCAACGTCATGGTCTTTCGGCGCGGGTCGGTGCGGCTCATCCCCGCGTGGCGGCTGAGCAGTTCGGTCATATCGGCAACTGGGACCCCCAGGATTGCGCAGGTAAGACCATCCTCAAGGCTGGCGACGAGCGATGTGATGTAGCCGCCAAGGGAGATGCTGTTCAGGCCGATCGGCGAGGCGGGTTCGTTCGCGCGGATCCAGGACAGCAGACGTCGCACGTCCCACACCGCCTGAGCCGCGGCGTGGACGTCGTCGAGCACGTCCTCGCCGGGGAACACCGCGCCCTGTGGCAGGCCGCGCGCACGCGGGCCGTGCATTGGAAGAACTGGGAGGACCACATTCAGTCCGAGGTCCTGGTGAAGGTGCCAGGCACGGAACAGCGTGAGGTCGAGCCAGCCTCGGCCCATCACGGCACCGTGCACACACACCAGCCAGGGTCGTGGCTCCCGGTGTCGCAGTAGCAACGCATACTCGCGGTTGTTGGCCGTATAGCCCAGCCATCGTTCACGGCCCGGTTCGCGAACTTTCGGCTCGTACCCGCTGTCGAAGACCATGCGTTCGTAGGACCGTCCGCGCGTCTTGACCGGCCGGACCGTGACGTCGGACAGCGGCGGCGGGGCCGCGAAGAATTCTTCGGGCTTGTCCAGATACCCTTGCTGGCCGTAGAACTCAAGCGCTGCCCGCACTTCGCCGTTGATTCGGTCAAACACATCCGTATCGCTGAGGGGCCGGAACATCCGGAAGCCGGTAAGGACGATTTCGTCGCGGAACGCTTGCGCAGCAAGCGCGAGAGTGGGCCGCGCGACGGGGAGTTCAGCCGGCTGATGGTCGAGATAGTCCCGCCATGATCGAGCGTAGTAACGGCCGGTCCGTCGAAACGGCCTGACGAAGTAGTCCAGTGGGCCGGAATCGCGAGGAGGCCGTTCAGATGCAACCGCCGGCGGTTCGCCGTCGCTGTCGGGTGCTGCCATGTCGGGGGACGCTAGCTTCACGCCTGCCGGGCGGCATAGAGACTTAGGTCCTACTCGACGGGGCCGCTCGCCATTTGTGGATGTGGGTAGCAGGGGGCAACGATTGTGATTTCGACCAAGTGAAGGGGTTGGGTCTGGCCGATGGACCCGCTGGAGCCGTTGGACGCGGCGATGATCACGGCGGAGCTGCTCTCCGACCCGCTGCACGTCGCCGCGTTGCTGATACTGTCCCCGCCCGCGGACGCCGGGCCATTGTATGTCGAAGAGCTGTATCAGGAGGCGCTGACCGACACTGCCGAACTGGATCCGCGATTTCGCCGGCACCCACACGTGGGCGTCGACACCGCCGGTATCTGGGTATGGCGTGCCGACGACCGCATTGACATGCGCAAGCATCTACAGCGCCGCACGCTGCCTGCGGGCGCAGATCGCGAAGTGCTGTGGAAGCTCATCAGCGAGCTGCACAGCGAACCGCTCGACCGATCCCGACCGATGTGGATGGCGTATGTGATCGACGGTCTGGCGGGCGGTCGATTCGCGTTCTATATCAAGGTGCACCACACTGTGGTCGACGGAGTTGCCGGATTGAGGATAATCACCGATGGGCTGATCACCGATCCCGCGAGCCGGTCAATGCGGCCGATCTACGCTGCCGGACCAAAGCAGCCGGCGCAGCCTGCAGATAACTCACCCGGACTGATCCGCAACCCGTTGTCGCTTGTGCGCTCGGCGCTGAACGGCGTCACCTCGAGCCTGGGTTTTGTTCGCCAACTCGCCGTAGGCGAACTATCGACAGTGGTCGCCAGCCTCGGGGCGGGGACGACCGTTCTCCCGTTCGGCGCCCCCTACACAAGGTTCAACGGCCGGCTGGGCCGCGAGCGCACCTTCGCGGGGGCCAGTTGGTCAAAGGCTCGCATCCGCGCGGTCCAGAAGGCGGCCGGGGTGACCGGCAACGACGTGCTGACCGCGCTGGTAGCAGGAGTGCTGCGGGAGTGGCTCACCGCCCACGACGAACTGCCGAACAAGTCGCTGGTGGCCATCTGCCCGGTAACGGTGCGCAGCCGCGATCGCGCGACCGACGAAGACCAACACGGAAACTTGTTCGGTTTAGCGTTGTGCCCGTTGGGCACCAACCTGGCCGACCCAGTCGAACGGCTGGCCCACATCCATCGCGCGATGACGTGGGCGAAGCATCAGGTGGCAAGCCGCGGGTCGAACGCGACGATGCTGCTTCTTGCGGCGAGTATCGGCCCCACTGTCCTGTTGCCGATGGTGCCGTTCGCGCCACGGCTGCGCCGCGGCTACAACGTGTCGATCTCCCACGTTCCCGGCCCGCAATCCGAGATGTACTGGAACGGCGCGCATCTCGAGGAGATCTACCCCGTGTCGACAGCCATCGACGGGCAGGCGCTGAACGTGACGATGTGCTCCTATGCCGACCGGGTGACGTTCGGCTATGTTTCCGGCCGCCGCGTGATGCCTGACATCGGGCCGCTCATACCGCTGACCGAGCGGGTCCTCGGTGATCTGGAGACTGCACTCGGAGTAGCGACGTGAAGCCGCTACCCATCAGGTGGAAGGCGACGCACTCATGAGTGTCTACGCGGTCACCGGATCGGCCTCGGGAATGGGGCGCAAGGTCGCGGACAAACTGCGCGACGCCGGCCACACCGTGATCGGAGTGGACATCAAGCACGCGGACATCGTGGCCGATTTGTCGACCGTCGAGGGACGCCGGACGGCGGCCGACAGCGTTCTGGCGGCCTCGGAGGCCAGACTGGATGGCGCCGTTCTCGCAGCCGGTCTCGGCCCCGGCCAAGGACCTGAACGTCTGCGCTTGATCGCCCAGGTCAACTACTTCGGCGTCGTTGACCTCCTTGACGCGTGGCGCCCCGCTCTGGCTGCTGCCGGCCGCGGGAAGGTCGTTGTTTTCTCCAGCAATTCCACAACGACAACACCCGCGGTTCCTGCGCGCACCGTGCGGGCATTCCTTGCGCATGATGCCGAGAAGGCGGTTCGCTCCACCCGATTGTTCGGCAAGAATGCTTCAGCGATTCTGTACGCCGCATCCAAGATCGCGATGACCCGTCAG
>Ga0182012_10003655_pt1 | contig 16292 bp, 11 predicted proteins | sample 612S2SmetaG_FD_120486 | JGI IMG/M metagenome (GOLD analysis project Ga0182012, IMG submission 120486) | Permafrost microbial communities from Stordalen Mire, Sweden - 612S2S metaG | ecosystem: Environmental > Terrestrial > Soil > Wetlands > Permafrost | place: Sweden: Stordalen | collected...
GATTAAGATCTCGACTGCGGGCGATCCGGTGCGGGGACCGGACAATGCGAAGCTGACCATCGTGGAGTTTTCGGATTTCCAGTGCCCGTATTGTTCTACCGCGGCGAAGCAGACATCGCAGGTTTTGAAGCAGTTCCCGAAAGACGTCCGGCTGGTATTCAAGCAGTTTCCGCTCGATTCGCATTCGCAGGCGGAGATGGGCGCCGAGGCGGCGCTGGCCGCGCAGGCACAGGGCAAGTTCTGGGAAATGCACGATCTGATCTATGGCGGGTTCCCGAATCTGTCGCGGTCGATTGTCGAGGGGTACGCGAAACAGCTGAAGCTGGATATGAAGAAGTTCGATGCGGAAATGACGGGACATAAGTACCGGGATCGCGTGCTGGCGGAAGAGAAGGAAGGCGAGGATGCGGGGGTGGCAGGGACGCCGACGTTCTATTTCAATGGGAAGAAGTTCAATGGATTGTTCGATGTGGCGTCGGTGGTGCCGGTGATTCAGAAGGAATTGGGGCAGAAGAATTAGCGGGGCGTCGGCGCGCTGAGCGGGAGGGTTTGGTGGCTTTACAAAACGAACCCATCCCGTGAGCGGGGCTGTCGCGTTGCAAAACGAACCCAAAATCCCGATGGCGGGAGGTTCGGTCGCTCACAAAGGGAGCCGTGTCCCGATGGCGGGCGCTTTGGCTTCCCCAAAACGAGCTGCGGTGCGCGTGACGCCTCGCTCCGTTTACAATACGAACCCAAACTCCCGTGAGCGGGGGCATCGCTTTGCAAGACGAACCCGAAATCCCGATGGCGGCCTGGCTTTACAAAACGAACCCGAAGCCGGAATTACAGCCCGCGTCATTCTTATAAAACGCACTGGGGTCCCGATGGCGGCCTGGCTTTACAAAACGAACTGCGGTGCGCGTGACGCCTCGCTCGGTTTACAATACGAACCCAAATTCCCGTGAGCGGGGGCATCACTTTACAAAACGAATCCGATCCCGATGGCGGGACGTCGGTCGCTCGCTTACAAAGGAAGCCGTGTCCCGATTCACCTCCGTCCTGGCTTCACAAAACAAACCCGAAGCCGGAATTGCAACCGGCGTCGTTCTTATAAAACGCACCGGGGCCCGGATTGCGGGCGCTTTGGCCTTCCCCAAACGGAACTGCGGTGCGCGTGACGCCTCTGCTCGGTTTACAATACGAACCCAAATGACGACAGCGGGGCGTCGGCCCCCACAAAACAAACTGTGGCGGTTCCACATTTGCCGCTACGTGTCTGCGTTCATTCATTTCCTACGAAATCACGCCAAGCTGCCACGAGCTTATTCCGACTTAAGATTACGCCGAACCCTTGCATTATCGCGGAGAGTCTCGCCCAATGTACTGAAAATGTGAGGCAAATAAAGTTCGGTTATTTCGGAACTCGCGGCTGCCGCTCTCGGGGATCAGGAGAGTTCCCGTCGAAGCGGCCGACGACGGGCACGGCGCAATGTTGCAGAGCGTGCAGGGTGACGCCGGTATTGTCAAATCGCGCAGTCGCGGGGAGGCGTGAACTTTGAACTCCGCACGTCCGATGTGGTTCGATTATTCGTGCCGCAATGCCGAAACGGGCGCGATGCGGACGGCTCTTTGCGCAGGAACCAGTGATGCCACCGCGCAGGTGGGGACGAAGACGGCGATCACCGCGACGAATGGAAGCTGATCGGTCACCGCCCAGTCGGGGAAAAAAGCCGCGACAAACCGGAACGCTATTATACTGGCGAGCAAACCGGCTCCCATACCCGCGGCGGCAAACCGCAGAGTGCTTCCTGTCGCGAGCGCCAGCACGCGGGTTTTGTTGGCGCCCAATGCGATGCGGATGCCCATCTCGCGAGTCCGCCGCTCCACACCATATGAAACCACGCTGTAGAGACCGGTGGCCGCGAGCGCCAAGGCAACGCTTCCGAACAAAGTGAAAAGGGCGGCGAGAAAACGCGGCAGCGCACGGTCGAAGTCGCTGAGTCGCTCGTCCAAAGTGAGCGGGTCAACTCCGGAAATGTCGGGGGCAATCTCCTGGACGCGCTGTCTTATGGCACGGATGATTCCGTGAGGATCGGATTCCGTTCTCAAAAGAAAATCGCAGTGCGCAGTCAGCGCGACCTGGTAGGGCAGATACACTGCCGGCGAGGGAAGTTCCCGCAGCCCCTCATTCAGAGCCGTGCCCACCACGCCGATCACCTCAAACCACTGATTTTGACCGGGAGGGGTCATAACGATGTTGTTGCTGAACCGAAGTTCGGGAAGGTGTATGCGCGCCCCGACGGGATTGCGGCCACCGGACCAATACCTGCGGGCCATCTCGTCATTGATCAGGGCCAGTGGTCGGGCAGAGCGCATTTCGGAGGCTGTAAGAAGCCTTCCCCGCAGGAGGGGAATTTTCAAAGCGGCGAAGTAATCTCCGCCGACGAGAGCGATCTGCAGACTCCGGCGTGAAGACGGGCCGTCCCCTTCGAACTGGAACGTTCCGGGAAATCCGATGTGAGGAGGAACGGCATCTCCTGTAGCGGCTGCGAACCGGACGCCTGGAATAGACACGAGGCTGCTCAGCAGCCTTTCGAATATAGCGGCCCGGCCTTCCCATGTCCTGTAAGCGCCTTCCGGCAGCGGGACGGCGAATCCGATCACATTCGACGGATCGTAACCCAACCGGACCTGGTGAAGTGCCACCAGTGCGCGAACGGAGATCGCAGTGCCGGCCATGAGCAGGATCGTCATGAATGCCTCGGCCGCGATGAGCAGTCCGCGCGATCGGTCGCTGCCGAGCCTGCCTGCAAGGCCCGGGCCGCCATCCTGCAAGGTCGGGTTTACGGCAGTCCGCGACGCTTCGAGCGCCGGCAGTAAGCCAAACAGAATGCCTGTCAGCACACAGGTTATGAAGGTGGCCAGAATCACCTGTCCGTTTATCCGGAAGGTAAGTTCGCGCGGGATCGCATTCGACGGCATCCAAAGCAACAGAGCGCGCAATGCAGCCGAAGCCAGCAGTAATCCCAGAGCGCCGCCCGCCAGCGCCAGCATCACCGACTCGACCAGGAGTTGGCGGAGGATTCCGCCCGTGCCCGCGCCCAATGCGATGCGGACCGATATTTCGCGCCGGCGCGCCGCTGCACGGGCGAACAGCAGAATCGAGACGTTCGCGCAAGCAATCAAAAGCAGTAATGCGGAGGCTGCCGACAGCACGAGCAGCGTCTGCCGGCTGTTGCCCAGCAACTGGTCGGTCATTCTTACCGCCTTGATCCGAAAGGGCCCATGAGGATAGAGTGCCGGACTCGTTTCGGCCAAACGATGAGTGACGGCGTCCATTTCGGCAGTGACGGCTGCGAGATTTCCCGCGTCGTGCGGACGCACGGCGATGTTCACCTCCGGCCCGCCACCCGGCCGTGGTCTGAACGGAACGAACACATCGCCCTCTGCCCAGTTAAAGCGCGGCGCGGCGATGCCGACGATGGTGAAGGGTTCGCGGTCCAGTTCGAGGGTTTGACCAATCACGTCGGAATTGCCGTAGCGGCGCTGCCAGAACGCATAGGACAGAACGGCGATGCGGGCAGGGGCATCGGGCGGTGCACCGTCCCGGAACCCAAAGGAACGCCCCCGAAAAACCGGCACACCGAGGAAGTCAAACGCGCCCGGCGAGAATCCCACCTGCGCCACTGATTCGGCGGGTCCGCGCGTAGCGGTTGAAGCGACGCGCTTGAACGCGAACGATCCGCGAAGGGTAGTCGCTCGCTCGATGCGTGGATAATCGGCCGCCGGAAAAAGGAGTGTCGAGTCATGAATGCCGGGAGCGGAGAAGGTTATGAGAGCAATTCCGGACGAGTCCCGGTAGGGAAAAGGATCGACGAGTAAGGCGTATGCGAGGCTGAAGATCGCCGATGTACCGGCCACTCCGAGGGTAAGCGAGAGCACGATCATGGAGGAGAATACGCGATTTCTCGCGGCCATGCGCAACGCATAGCGAAGATCGCGCCACAAGGATTCGAGCAACGCAAGCCCGCGCTGGTCGCGGCATGCTTCCTTCCATACGCCGATGTTGCCGAGGTCGCGCAGCGCTTTTGCGCGGGAGTCGTCCTGAGTCATTCCCGATGCGGCGTTTTGCTCCATCAGTTGTTCGAGGTGGAACTGCAGTTCCGCATCAAGTTCATCCTCCACGCGCTTCCGGGAGATCAGCGACCGAAGCTTGAGACGTATTCCTGAAAGCGCGCGCATGGTAGATAGTTACGCCTCCCGAATGACGAGCGAAATGGCGGCGGACAAGCGATCCCACTGAACTATTTCCTGTGCCAGCTTCTTCCTTCCCGCACTGGTGAGGGAATAGAACTTCGCCCGGCGGTTATTGTCCGATTCCCCCCATTCGGCTTTCAGCCAGCCCTGTTGCTCCAGGCGGTGGAGCGCCGGATACAGAGAGCCCTGCTGCACCTGAAGTTGTTCGTTGGATACCCGCTGAATGCGTTGAGCTATGGACCAGCCGTGCATCGCGTGTGATGAGACGCTGCGCAGGATCAGGAGGTCAAGTGTTCCCTGAACGAGGTCAACCGGCTTCATATTTTCCCCTTGATAATCGACAGGTAGATCGTATCGGATCTGGTGTAGATAATCAAGGGGAGATCGCGCCCCAACAACTATTTCGGGAACTTCCTGTAATATCGGCCACCCGCGCCGGTCTAACCTGATGAATGCAACTGGCCACAGGAGCACCACCGATTTCCTCCGTGCCGAATCACGCGTCACTGCCGCTCTCCGGACCGCGCGCGCTCGAACGCGCGTTCGATCTGCACCATTCGCTGGTCTATCGGACCGCCTGGCGCATCACCGGGAACGCGGCGGACGCCGAAGATGTCCTGCAAACCGTTTTTCTCCGGCTTGCAGGGCGCGAAGGTTCCGCCGAACTCATGGAGAACCCCGAGGGCTATCTCAGACGCGCCGCCGTCAACGCCTCAATCAACCTGATTGAGCTTCGGTCGCGCAGGAATGTCCCGCTTGAAGACGCGCCTGAACCCCGGGTGGCCGCCGACCAGGCCGACCTCCGCGACGTCCTCCGCCGCGCCATGGCCACTCTCGGCGGGCGCACCGCCGAAATGTTCGCCCTGCGCTTCCTCGAAGGGCATTCGAATGCGGAAATCGGCGGCATGTTCGGCGTTTCGCCGGTGGTTGTGGCGGTCACGCTCCATCGCGCCCGCAGGCAGTTACAAAAAGAAATTCAGAAACTGGGAGGTCTCAAATGAATCTGGACCCGATCCTCGAACAAATCCGGACGCAGGAACCCGACGCAGCCGAAATCGAACAGGCCGCCGCCCGCGTGAAAGCGCGGCTGTTTCCGGACGCCGCATCGCAGGGCGACGACGCGGCTGTCGCCAGCACCGGCACCATTAAAAGCTGCGCCGATTTCGCTTCGCTTTTCCCCGCCTATCTCGCCGGCACACTTGACTCCGGCCGCAGACTCCTGCTCGAAGTTCATGTGCGCGAGTGCGTCGCCTGCCGGCATGATTTGTCCGACCTGAAACAGATCGCCCGCAGTGGCGCGAACCGGGTGGTCGAATTCACACCGCGCAAAGCCGCCGCGCCGAGCTACACCGGCTGGGCGATCGCCGCCTCCGTCACACTCGTTGCCGCGGCCGCAACCTGGTATGGCTACACCCGCTTCCCTGCCCTGGCCGGAGGCCCCCGCGCTACCGTGGCTTCGGTCGATGGCAACCTTTTCAAGGTGTCGGGCGATGCTCTCACGCCGCTCGCCGCCGGAGCGGAACTGAATGAGAACGACGCCATCCGCACAGCCAAGAATTCCAGCGCCGTGCTTCGCCTGAACGATGGCTCGCGAATTGAAATGAACCAGCGCGCCCAGATTTCCGTTACAAGAAACTGGAGCGGTTCCACGATTCATCTTTCGCTCGGCAACATTATCGTCGAAGCTGCCAAACAGCGCCGCGGCTCCCTGCAGGTGGCCACGTCCGACTGCAACGTTTCCGTGAAAGGAACGGTATTTTCAGTGGACGCCGGAACGAAAGGCTCGCGGGTTGCCGTCGTGGAAGGCACCGTGTGGGTGGATCATGGCCAGAAGCACGATGTGCTGCACCGGGGCGATATCGCCTCCACGGCGCCCGATATGGAGCCGGTGCCGATCCGCAGCGAATTCGAATGGAGCCGGAATTCGGCGCAATACCTCACGCTGCTGGGTGAATTTACGGAAATTAAGCGGGAAATCGCCGCGCTGCCCGCGCCGGAGCTGCGCCATGAGACCCGTCTGATGAGTTACCTGCCGGCGGATATCGCGGCGGTCGCAGCCATCCCCAACGTGGGCGACACGCTCACTCAGGCGAGCAAGATCTTCCACGACCGGCTGCAGCAGAGCGGGCCTCTCAGCGACTGGTGGAAGAAGCTGCCCGCTAAACAGCGCGATGGCTTCGAAACCACTGTGAGCCGGCTCGAAACCGCCAGCCAGTATCTGGGGAACGAGATCGTCGTGGCGGCGGGAACTTCGCCCATCGTGATGGCACAGATCGTGAAGCCGGGCTTCGAAGCATGGCTGAAATCGCAGCTTCCGCCCGAGGTTTACAACGGGCACGTGCGCTTCGATAACGACATTTTCGTGGCCGCGCAGAACCCCGCGGATCTCGACCGCATCGTGGCGTCGGATGCTTTCCGGCATACCGCGCTCTATCGCCAGCTTGCTCCCGTTTACCAGCAAGGGGCGGGCTGGCTGTTCGGGGCCGATCTCGAAAAGATGCAGGATACTCACATCGCCGGGGCGCGTTTCCTGATCGCCGAGAGCCGCACAGTCGCCAATAAGACCGAAAACCGCGCGGCAGTCGTCTTCTCACACGACCGCGAAGGCGTGGCTTCCTGGCTCGCCGCGCCCGGCCCCATGGGGACGCTCGATTTCATCTCGCCCGATGCGGGGTTTGCGGTTTCGATGCTGCTCAAGAACCCGGCGCTGATCGTCAAAGATATGACGGGAATGATGCCGACCAACAGCGCCGATGCGCAGATCAACAGCGAGATCGCGGGGGCTTTCGGAGGCGAGGTGACGCTGGCGCTCGATGGGCCCTTGTTCCCGGTACCGAGCTGGAAACTGGCGGCTGAGATTTATTATCCGGAACGTTTCCAGAGCGCTATAGCGAAGATTGCCGCGGCGCGCAACGGGCATCTGACGCAGCAGGATGTGGATGGCCGCGTGTTCTATCATCTGCAGTTCGACAACATGCCGTGGGGCGCGGAGTGGACGTTCTACGATGGCTATCTGATCGCCGCGGCGAATCGCGAATTGCTGGTGCGGTCGATTCAGAATCGTGAGACCGGCTATACGCTGAGGAGTTCGAAACAGTTCCGCGACCAGTTGCCACACGACGCTTCGTCAGACTTCTCGGCGGTGCTTTATCACAGCCTGGGCCAGACGCTTGCGCCGCTAAACGCGCTGATGGGAAGCACCAACGCCAATGTTCCGAAGTTCGAAGACGCTCCCGGAGCCATCTGCTTCTGGGCGGCGCCGGACCGCATCGATGTGGCTACGATGGGCAGCATCTTCGGCATGAAGATCGAGTCGCTGCTGGCGATGCAGGGTAACAGCCCTCTGCAGATGCTGCAGGGAATGGTACGGCAAAAATGACCGTACCCGTCATCGAGCTGGAAGACCTCCGCGTCAGGATCGGCAAACGGGAAATCCTGCGGGGGCTGAACCTGGAACTCAAGGGGCGCACGGTAGGTCTCCTTGGCCCCAACGGGGCGGGTAAGAGCACGCTGATCAACACGCTCTTAGGCTTCTGGAAACCTACTACGGGTACGGCGCGCGTCTTAGGGCACGATGTAAGAACCGAGGCGCGCCAGATCCGTTCGTTGATCGGCTACATGCCGGAGAACGATTCCTTCATCGCCAATATGCCGGCGATTACCTATGTCCGCATGGCCGCGGAACTCTCCGGACTTCCCGAAGACGCCGCGCTCGAACGCGCGCATGAAGTTCTCTTCTATGTAGGGCTGGGCGAGGCGCGCTATCGCAAGCTGGGAGCCTATTCGCTTGGCATGAAGCAGATGGCTAAGCTGGCGCAGGCTATTGTGCACGGGCCTAAGCTGGTGATCCTCGACGAACCGACTAATGGTTTAGATCCGCAGGCGCGGCTGCGCATGATCAAGCTGATCTGCGAGATGAAGGCATTGGGGGAAATGAGCATTCTGATCTGTTCGCACCTGCTGCGCGATATCGAAGAGACCTGCGAAGAAGCGGTCATCCTGAAGGCGGGGGAGATTGTCCATTATTCGAATCTGGAAGAAGAGCGGGCTTCGAACCGCCGCTTCGTGGAGATTGAGACGGAAGGCGACGATGGGTCTTTCGCAGATGCCGTGGAGCGTCTGGGGTGTGCGTGTGCGGTGACGGCGCCAGGGAAGATCAAGACAGTTTTGACGGAAGGGATTGAGATTCGCGATCTCTATCGACTGGCGGCCGACCGCGATGTGCAACTGCGCCGGCTCAACTATCGGCGCGACAGCCTGGAGGACATCTTCATGAAAGCGATGGAAAAGTGACGATGGCGGAAACGCACACGCCGCGCCAAGCGGAAGCCTGGCGACAGGGCCGAAGCCCCGACCCCACAGGAGGGCAGTATGGCGGTTTATAAGCGTTCGTACCGGGCCTACTCCGGGCCGCTCACCAATCCGATGTGGCGCTTCCTCGTGCTGCAGCGCTACGCAATGAAAGGTATTTTCCGGTCGCGTTTCCTGTTGATCGGGTATGTAGGCTGCTTCTTTCTGCCGGTGCTTGCAATCTGCGCTATCTACCTCAACCAGAACGCCGCGATTTTGGCGCAAATTAATTCCAAGCCGGGCTTTCTGAAAATCGACGGTAATTTCTTTATGGTCGTCCTCCAGGCCCAGGGCAGCTTAGCCGGACTCCTTACGGCTTTCGTAGGTCCGTCGCTGATCGCACCCGACCTGACCAATGGCGCGCTGCCGCTCTACCTGAGCCGGCCGATCTCGCGTACCGAATACATCTTAGGCAAAGCCATGGTTCTCGGAAGCCTGATCGCATCCATCACACTGATTCCGACATTACTCATGTTCGTGGTCCAATCCTCAGTCGCGGGCTACTCCTGGTTTTCGAACAATCTATTCCTGGCCAACGGCATCCTGTGGACAAACCTGCTGATGATGGCACTCTTCATTCTGCTGGGCCTTGCGATGTCGGCCTGGGTGCGGTGGCGGATCGTAGCGGGGGCGATGGTCCTCGGGGTCTTCGTGGCGGGTAAGGGTTTCGCCGCCGTCATCAACGCGGCCATGCGAACGGATGGCGGCTACTACCTCGACCTTCAGCATTTGCTTTCGACAGTCGCGGGCGCGCTGCTGCACCACGCCGCCGAGGATGAGCCGATCCCGGTGACTGCGGCATTCATCGCCATCTTCGCCGTCTGCGGTCTGTTGCTGCTGCTGATCGACCGCAAGCTGCGCGTCTGCGAGGCGGCCGGATGAGCGACGTCATACTGCTGGATAATATCAGCAAGTTCTACGGCGAGGTGCTGGGCGTCAATAACGTCAGCCTCACCATTCCACCGGGGATCACCAGCCTGGTCGGGCCCAACGGCTCGGGCAAGACCACACTCATGAACCTGATCGCGGGCCTGCTGCAACCGACGCGGGGCCGCATTTCCGTTTGCGGGCTCTCGCCGCTCGATCCCGAGCAGTTCTTCCGCGTGGCCGGTTACGCCACTCAGTACGACGGCTTTCCGCGTGGCCTGACGGGCTGGCAGTTCGTGTTCTGCTACCTGCGGCTCTTCGGTTTCAGCCCCGCCGATACGGAGCGGCTGGCGTGGGAAGCGATCGACCGCGTGGGCCTTCGGGAAGCCGCTCAGCGCCGCATCTCCGGCTACAGCAAAGGTATGCGGCAGCGCATCAAACTCGCACAGGCGATTGCGCACCGGCCGCGCGTGCTGATCCTCGACGAGCCGCTCAACGGGCTCGATCCGCTGGCGCGCGCGGAAACGATTGCTCTGTTCAAACAGCTCGGAACCGAGGGTTCGCACGTGCTGATCTCCAGCCACATCCTGCATGAAGTGGATCTCATTTCCGATCAGGTCATCATGATGAGCCAGGGATATGTGGTGGCCGAAGGCCAGATCCGCGGCGTGCGCGGCGAGATCTCGGATCAGCCCATGCAGATCCTCATCCGCTGCGACCGGCCCGAATATCTGGCATCGAAGCTCTTCCAGCAGGACCACGTGGTGGAAGCCAAAGTCCATGCGGACCGCGCAGGCCTGCTGATCCGCACCCGCAACGCCGAAGGCTTCTATAAATTCATGAACCATATTGCGCTCAATGGCGTGCAGATCGAATCGGTTGCGCCCGCCGATGAAGACGCGCAATCGGTTTACGAGTATCTGATCGGCACGGAGGAGAGCACCAAATGACTCTGTGGAAGCGGCAGATTCTGGCGATTATGCGCATCGACCTGGCGAAGACTTTCTTCGCGAAGCGCGGCCTCTGGATCTACCTCCTCGCGTTCGTTCCCGTGGTCCCGATGGTGGGCCACTGGCTGTTCGGACACCGCGAACATCCGCTGGGCGAAGACGTGCAGGTCTTTGCGGGCATTTTCCAGTTCTTCTTTCTGCGGGTCGCCATCTTCTTCGGATGTGTGGGCATCTTTATGAATCTGTTCCGCGGGGAAATGCTGGATAAGAGTCTGCATTACTACATGCTGGCTCCGGTGCGCCGCGAGGTGCTGGTGGCGGGCAAATTCCTTTCAGGCCTTGTGGCGGCGGTTTCCATTTTCTGCCTTTCCGTGGTGGTGCAGTGGTTCGCAATGTTCGCGCATTTCTCACCCGATCTGATGAGTTCCTACATGTTCAACGGCAATGGGCTGTCGAACCTGATTTCCTATGTGCTGGCCGCGGCGCTCGCCTGCATTGGCTACGGCAGCGTGTTCCTGTGGGCGGGAGTTCGTTATAAGAACCCGCTGATTCCCGCCGCCGCTATCCTTGTGTGGGAAAGCCTTAACGGAATTCTGCCCGCATTACTCAAGAAATTCAGTCTGATTTACTGGCTGAAATCGATCTGCCCCGTTTCGATTCCCAAGCCTCCCGGAAACAATAGTATCTTTGCGCTGCTGGTCTTCGATATCGATCCCGCTCCGGCGACGGTCGCCATCGTGAATCTGCTGTTGCTGGCGGCGTTTGTTGTGGTGTGGGCGGCGATCCGGGCACGGCGCGTAGAGATCGGTTACGGAACCGAGTAGCTCATTGGGCTTTGGGATGCGACTTGTCGTAAACCCGCATGATGTCTTCGAGCGAGACCTGAGTGTACTTCTGGGTAGTCGATAAGCGGGCGTGACCCAGCAGTTCCTGAATGGACCGCAGGTCCGCGCCGTCGCTCAGCAGATGCGTCGCGAAGGCGTGGCGCAACGTGTGGGGATGGATGGATGAATCGCCGACAATCCAGGTGGCGTAGAACTTCACGATGTTGCGCGCGCCGCGATCCGTGAGGCGCTTACCCCGGCTGTTGAGGAACAGCGCTTCCGACCCGCCTTCGCGCACCGCGAGCCAGGCATCGAGCGCAGCATCGGACTTCTTGCCGTAAGGAACCTGCCGTTCCTTGCGGCCTTTACCACGCACGCGCAGCCAGCGTTCGGTGCGGTCGAAATCCTGCAGATTCAGGCCGACCGCTTCACTGATGCGCAGGCCGCAGCCATAGAGCAGTTCGAGCAGCAGCCTGTCGCGCTCGGGGAACGGCTGTTCGAGTTGCTCCGGCAGCACGCCATCCACCAGCGCGTTCGCGGTCTCCGCGTTCGGCACTTCGGGCAGCGTCTTCGGCATCTTCGGAAGCCGCAACAGCCTGGCCGGATCGGATTCGATCATATGCTCGCGCGACAGGAAGCGGAAGAACGACCGCACCGAGGCCAGCTTCCGCCGGATTGTGGCGGGCTTGTGCTGACGGTCGTAGAGATGCGCCAGCCACTCGCGCATGGCGAGAAGATCGAACGCGGCAAGCGCGGGCGGCTCGCTTTCGGGCGGCGAGAAGTAGTGGGTGAAGTCGCGCAGATCGGCGTTGTAATTGCGGATGGTGTGGTCCGATTCGTTGCGGCGAACCAGTTCACCCATGAAGCGCTCTATCGCTTCCGCGAGTTCAGACATAAGAGGCCAGGGCCACGCGGCAGATCTCCGTCTGGCGCTCTTTGCGATCCTTGAGCGGCGGCGACAGCGGAGGAAACAAATCGAACGCGATGTTGGCCGGCTGATAGCGGCGCGCATCGGCATGGGCGATGTAGTGGCAGAGCGAACCGATGGCCGATTCACGGGGGAAAGCTGTTGGCGCAGTGCCCGCGATATGCTGCGCGGCCAGCACGCCCGCCACAAGACCAGTGGCAATCGATTCGACGTAGCCCTCCACGCCGGAGAGCTGACCCGCGAAGAAGATGTGGGGATGGGCACGCAGCTGCAATGTGTCGGTAAGCAGCGCGGGCGCGTTGATGTATGTGTTGCGGTGGATCTGGCCATAGCGGAGAAACTCGGCGTTCTCAAGGCCTGGTATCAGACGCATGATGCGCTTCTGTTCACCGAACCGCAGGTGGTTTTGAAAGCCGACGAGGTTATAACTATCGGCGCGCAGATTCTCCTGCCGGAGTTGCACCGCAGCGTAGGGACGGCGGCCGGTGCGCGGGTCCGTGAGTCCCATCGGCTTCATCGGGCCGAAGCGAAGCGTATCGCGGCCATGCCGGGCGATCTCTTCGATAGGCAGGCAGGCTTCAAAGTAGGGGATGTCGTTCGGAATGTGTGCCTCGACGGCCTGCGCGGCCATGAGTTCGTCGATGAAGCGCTCGTACTGGTGCTTGCTGAAGGGGCAGTTGAGATAGTCGCCGCTGCCGTCGAGCGATTTGTCGTAGCGCGATGCGGCGAAGGCAATGGAACGGTCAACCGTATCTGCATCGACAATGGGGCTGATGCTGTCGTAGAAGAAGAGGCGGTCGGAGCCGGTGAAGCGCGTGAGGTGTTCGGCCAAGCCGTTGCTGGTGAGCGGGCCGGTAGCGACGATGGTGGGCTGATCGGGATCGATCTGTGAGACTTCCTCACGCACCAGCGCGATCTTCGGGTGGCCTTCGACGGCGGCGCTGGCTTCATCGGCGAAAGTAATGCGATCTACCGTAAGGGCCTGTCCGCCGGGTACGCGCGAGCGCTCCGCCACGCGCATCAGCAGCGAGTTGTGCTGCCGCAGTTCTTCCTTGAGCAGCCATGATGCGGAAGGATGCTGATCGCTTTTGAGCGAATTGCTGCACACGAGTTCAGCCAGGCGATCCGTCTGATGCGCATCCGTGGTGCGCACGGGCCGCATCTCGAACAACGTGACGTCGATGCCGCGCTCGGCCAGTTGCCAGGCGGCTTCGGAACCCGCGAGTCCGCCGCCGATCACATGAACGCCCGGCTTCAACCCCGGCTCACCCGACGGTAGACATCGCGCTTCGAAAGGCCGCGCTGCTTCGCCACCGTCTTGATCGCGTCCATGCGCGGAATGCCCGCGCCGATGAGCGCTTCGATCGCGGTATCGATGGGCATATCGTCATGCTCCGGTTCGGTGGCCTTGGAGATGAGAACAACAAACTCGCCGCGGACGCTGTCGCGCGCACTGAGCTTTGAAAGGATCTCCGCAGCGGTGCCGCGCAGCGTTTCTTCATGCAGCTTGGTGAGTTCGCGGGCGACGGCAATTTCACGGCGCCCCATCACCGTGACGATGTCGGCCAGCGTTTCGAGAATGCGGTGCGGCGCTTCGTAGAAGACCAGCGTAGCTTGCTCATCGGCAAGGGATTCGAGCAGTCTGACGCGCTGCCCTTGTTTCGCCGGAAGGAAGCCCGCAAAGTGAAACTGATCGGTGGGAAGGCCTGAGACAACCAGCGCCGCAAGGATGGCAGACGCGCCGGGCAGGGCTTCGACTTTGATGCCCGCCTGCGCCGCGCCGCGCACGATGCGGAAGCCGGGGTCGGAGAGCAGCGGCGTTCCGGCATCGGATACGATTGCGCCCTGATCGCCCGCCTGAAGGCGTTCGAACAACTCGGCGGCGCGCTCCGCTTCGTTGTGCTCGTGGTAGCTTATGGTGCGGGTTGCGATGCCGTAGTGCTGCAGGAGATGGCCGGTGGTGCGGGTATCTTCGCAGGCGATCCAGTCGACTTCCTTCAGGACGCGTACGGCGCGATAGGTGATGTCTTCCAGATTGCCGATGGGGGTGGAAACCACATACAGGCGACCGGGCATAACCCGAGTATAGGATGCTCCAGGGGCCGGACGTGGCAAAGGCATGGAAGAACTGGCGAAGAATGAGGAGCCAAGAGACGCAGGCGCAAGCGCCTACGCTACAAGGCAGGCAAGCACTCTCGCCGGCGACGGATTCAGCAAGGGGCAAAACATTTGTGCGCTAAGATGTTCCTGTGGATTTCCTCTGGATATTCGTGGATATCCCGGTGACCGGCCGCCCGAAGTGTGGGCATCAGGGCGCTTACACGTTCGGCAATCGTTTTGACACTTTTGTTCTTGTAATCCACAGGCGCAAGCCGCTAAGTTGAGTTCCGCAGCTATGTCGCTCACCTCTTCCGCTATCGATAAAATCGCACTCGAAAAAGGTCTTCCCGCGAACATCGATGCGGAACGCTTCATTCTCGGGTCGGTGCTGCTGAACGATTCGCGGTTCATCGAGATTGCGGGCGCGATCATACAGGACGACTTCGCACTGGAGAAGCACCGGCGCATCTTTTCGCGCATGATGCAGTTGCATGAGCGCGGCGAGAAGATCGACCGCGTCACGGTTGCGAATGAACTGCAGCGCTTCAACGAACTACAGTCGGTAGACGGCCTGACGTATCTGGTTTCGCTCGACGACGGGCTGCCGCACATCTCGAATCTCGACAGCTACGTCAAGATCGTGCGGGATAAGGCGACGCTGCGGCGGATCATTCTGGCGTCGCAGCATCTGATGAACCGGGCGCTGCTGGGGGAAGAAGATCCGGGCGCGATTCTTGCGGGAGCGGAAGAGACGCTGCTGCGGTTGGGCGAGGCGCGCACGGAGAAGGGCCTTTCGACTCCGCTTGAGGTCATTCAGAATTACCAGGGCGGGCTGAATGCGTTTCTCGATCCGAGTAAGCGGATTAAGGGGATCAGTACCGGCTTCACGAAGCTGGACGAGATGACGGGCGGGTTCCATTCGGGCGAACTGATTATTCTGGCTGCCAGGCCGTCGATGGGAAAATGTCTGGCGGCTAACGCCGAGATTGTGACCGGCGATGGATCGATCCGGACGATCGGACAGATCTGTTCCGAGAAGAAGGCCGAACTGCTGACTTTGCAGAACAACGGCAGACTCAGCACGACGTCGCCAAGCGCATTCGTCGATGACGGAATCAAGCCTGTCTTTCGGGTGACAACACGGCTGGGGCGGTCGGTCGACTCGACACTGCCGCACCCCTTTCTCACGTTCGATGGATGGAAAAGACTGGAGGAACTGAAGGCAGGCGATGTTGTGGCCGTGCCGCGGAGGATTCCGATATTCGGCGCGGGGGATTTGTCCGTCGAGCGCGCAAAGATCCTGGGATATCTTTTGGGCGATGGCTGTTTGACCGACAGCACGCCTGAGTTTACGAATTCAGATCCCAGATTGAGGGACGATTTTGTAGAGTGTCTTGAGGCATTTGGAGGCGTAGGATACCGGATTGAGGATTCGGGCGGGACGCGCACACCGACGGTCTGTGTTTCGGCCGACAGGGAATTCGTTTTCGAAGAGAGAGCACAATTCGCGGCGAACCTCAGGGACGCCTTGAACAGGTTGGGGCGTTCGGACAGAAGCGTCGCTGTGGAAATGGGCGTCAGCCCGTCACTGCTTTGCCAATGGAAACAGGCCCGCTGCGTTCCTGTCGGCGACACCTCGGCGCGTCTTGCGAGCACGTTGCGCGTTCGGTCCGACGAACTGTTCAGAACGTCGCCGGAGGCGGCAAGCCACAACGCAAAGAACAGTTTGACGATTTGGCTCGAATCGCTTGGACTCTGGGGGAGAGCCTCGGCCCACAAGTTCGTGCCCAAAGCGATCTTCCGCAGCAAAAAGCGCGGAGTGGCAATCTTCCTGAATCGTTTGTTCGCGACAGATGGCTGGGCTTCGGTACTCAGCACAGGACAAGCGCAGCTGGGGTTTGCATCAGTGTCGGAACAGCTTGCGCGTCAGGTTCAGCATTTGCTTTTGCGGTTCGGCATCGTGGCAGCCCTGAAGCGAAGGGCACTTCTGTATCGGGGCGAACGAAGGCGCTGCTGGCAACTGGACATTACCGA
>Ga0182012_10003657_pt1 | contig 16291 bp, 14 predicted proteins | sample 612S2SmetaG_FD_120486 | JGI IMG/M metagenome (GOLD analysis project Ga0182012, IMG submission 120486) | Permafrost microbial communities from Stordalen Mire, Sweden - 612S2S metaG | ecosystem: Environmental > Terrestrial > Soil > Wetlands > Permafrost | place: Sweden: Stordalen | collected...
CAAGGCGCGCGTATTGCGCACCATCACGCCCCGCATGAGATCGCGCAACTTCTCCCGGTTCACCGGTTCACGCGGCCTTCCCGGTACCATATAAGCCGCTCGGAATTCCTTTTGCGTTTTGAATATGCCCGGCTGCAGCAACGTCAACAGATTATAAAGTTCAATGAGATTGTTCTGCACCGGTGTCGCCGACAGCAACAGCAGGAAACGTTTTTGCAGTGCGTTCACAAGCCGATAACTGGCGCTGCCCTGGTCGCGCAAATGGTGCGCTTCGTCCACCACCACCACGTCGAATGTCTGCCCCGTCAGCAGGTCTGCATGCTCCTTCCGCCGAGCCGCGGGGATGGAAGCGATGATGCGTTTCTGGGACCAGAAGGCGGTTGGGTCGTTACGTAACAATAGATCATGAGTCGTCGCGCAGTCGATATCGAATTTTTCCGACATCTCCTCCCGCCACTGCCCGACCAGGGCCGCGGGCACCAGGATCAGCAGCCGTTCGGCCATGCCGCGCAGCATGTATTCCTTGACCACCATGCCGGCCTCGATGGTCTTGCCCAACCCGACCTCGTCGGCCAGCAAGACCCGCCCGCGATACTGCTTCAGCACCTTGCGGACGGTTTCGACCTGGTACCAGTGCGTCTCCACCCCGTGCAAGGCCGGCAGGCACAGCAATTCGTCGAAGCCCTGGAACAAAGACAGCCGGGTCAGTTCGCCACGCAAACGGAACCAGGTGGGTTCGGCGACGTCACCGCTGATGCGGATCGCGTCCAGGTTGTCGAAGGCGACACTGGTATCGAAGTGCGCCGCCAGCCGCGGCAAATCCGGGATCGGCGGCGGCGCCGGCGCGGGCGCGGGTTGCGGTTTCGCGGCTTTGACCGGCGCAGGCGCGGGCGGACGCTTCGCGGCCTCCGCCAGCTTCTGCTGCCGCCGGATTTCCTTCAGCGACTCGTGCATCCACTCATCGATGCCGACCGAGACCGGAAAATAGAAGCGCGCATGGATGATGCTGGTGACGCCGATCCCGCCCAACACCTCGCTCGCCTTGGCGAACTGGCCCTTCTGTCCGTACGCCAGGCCCAGCAGCAACGTCACGATCCGCGATGGCTGGAACCGTTGCTGGATCACCCGCAGAAACGCAAAGGCCCGAGCATTGTTGCGCCCGACCAGCATGGCCAGCGTGGCGAACAGCAGGACCTCGCCGTCGTTGGGGGAGGCTTCCACCGCTTTTTCGGCCAGGACGGTAATCCCGGGTTCGCGCGTGCGCAGCGCATCCCGCAAGCGATCGGCCCAGGTCCGTTCCGGCGGCGCCTCGTCCAGATCGAGGCCGGAGAAAGTCGTCATGTCGCCGGCATGCCGCCGGGGCAAGCTGTCGTCCATCGAATCCACCGCCACCTGAGGGGTGGCATTACACCGCGGACCGCCGACAAACGCAAGCGCTTGATGCGTAGCGGAATGAATCCACTACATATTGTCGGCCAGCACCGGCCGCTCCGCTTCATCGAACAGCCGTTCGCCGGTCCCGGTCCAGGCCAGGCTGACCGGCGCCCCGGCCGCCGGAAGACTGGCCGGATCGACACCCGCCGAAGCGTTGCGCACCACCAGCCGCAACCCCGGCGCGATTTCCACCACATGCTCGATCACCGGTCCCAGATAAGTCGCCAGTTCGACCCGCCCGGCCACTAGGCCGGGTTCGGCGGTCAGTGCGATCCGTTCGGGCCGGATCGCCAGGGTGCAGCGCCCCGACACGCGATACCGCCCCACCAGCGCGACCGCGGTGCCGTCGTCGAGCATCAGATGCGTCCCGTCGTGCAGCACACCGGTCAGGATATTGCTACGGCCGATGAAGCGGGCGACGAAGGGTGTGGCCGGGCGCTCATACAGGTCCGGCTGCTGGCCGATCTGCTGCACCTGGCCGTCCTTCATCACCACCAGGCGATCGGCCATCGCCATCGCCTCATCCTGGTCGTGCGTCACCATGATCGCGGTCAGCCCGCCATCGCGTTGCAGGATGCGGATGTCGCGCGCCACTTCCTGCCGCAGCGCCGCGTCCAGGTTCGACAGCGGCTCATCGAGCAAAAGCACCGCCGGATGGATCGCCAGCGCGCGCGCCAGGGCGACCCGCTGCTGCTGCCCACCGGAGAGTTCGCGCGGCAGGCGCTGCGTGTAGGGTTCCAGCTTCACCAGCCGCAGCATCTCGTCCACGCGCGCGGCGATGGCGGTGCGGCTTTGCCTGCGCATTTCCAGGCCGAAGGCGACGTTGCGCGCGACGGACAGATGCGGGAACAGCGCGTAGCTTTGGAACACGATGCCCATCTCGCGCCGGTGCGGCGGCTGGGCGACGATGCTGGCGCCATCGATCCGGATATCGCCAGCGGTGGGCTGCACGAAACCGGCGATCAGCCGCAGGGTGGTGGTCTTGCCGCAGCCGGATGGGCCAAGCAGCACCACCATCTCGCCGCGCGCGACATCGAGGCTGATGCTATCGACGGCGGCCTGCGCGCCGTAATGCTTGGACAGGCCAAGCAATTGCAGGTGGTGGCCGGTATCGGTCATGCGGCGGCGTGGACCCTTGGGGTTGACGGCGGACCGTGGCGGTCCCGCCCCGACGCTGTCAACGGTGCATCGTCAGGGGTAAACAGGAACCAACCCAGGGAGACCGCCATGACAGACACACCCGGCCTGTTCGAGATCATGCACACCACGCGCTCGATGCGGCGCCTGAAACCCGACCCGGTGCCGGAGCCGCTGATCCGCCAGATCCTGGAAGCCGGCACCGCCGCGGCGAATGGGGGCAACATGCAAAGCTGGCGGTTCCTGGTGATCCAGGACCCGGCGGTCAAGCAAGCCGTCGCGACCTGCTACAAGCGCGCCTGGGATGAGCAGGTCGGCCCCCGCTACCGCGCCGGCGGGCCGGCCCCGGGGATGTCGGCGGAGCGCTTTGCCCGCATGCTGGCCGCGGCGGAGCACCTGGCGGCCCATCTGCATGAGGCGCCCGTGTGGATCGTCCCCTGCCTGGCCAATCCCGCCCCGACGCGGACCACTGGCAGCTCCATCTACCCCGCCGTGCAAAACATGTTGCTGGCGGCAAGAGCTTTGGGCTTGGGGGCGACTTTGACCACACTGTACCTGATCTTCGAGAAGGAGACCGAGGCTGCCATGGGTCTGCCGCCGGATGTGCATTCCTATGCGATCCTGCCGATCGGTTACCCGTTGGGAAAGTTCGGGCCGGTGCGGCGCGCGGTGCTGGAGGACGTGGTCTATCGGGATCGCTGGGGGCAACCGTATCAGGGGGACGCGTGACCCAGGGCGCAAAACGGATCCTGATCGAACGGTTGCACGACCTGTGGAGCGTCGGCAACGTTGTGCCATTCCCGATCGTTATACCGGGGATTTTGTTACGCAGTCACAGGGTAACGCAGGCGACGCGCCGGATCCCCTGCCTGCCGTTCACATAGATATGGACACATCGCGGCCGGAAGGTCACAAGCCTGTCTCGGTCAGTCCCGCGGACCGTTGCTGCAGGAAGGACCGCACAACCGGATCGATCTCCAGGGCGATGGCATGGCGATAGGCCGCCTGCGCCGCGGCAACGTCGCCGGCCCGCCCCAGCAACGCGGCGCGGGCGGCCCAGTACGGCTGGTAACCGGACACGCGCGGATCGGCAGCCACCGCATCCAGCGCCGACAACCCTTCGGCGGGGCCACGGATTTCCGCGACGGCGACCGCTCTGTTGATCGCCGCGACGGGCGAGCCGGTCAGTGCGACCAGATGATCGTAAAGCTGCCAGATCGCCGGCCAGTCCACCCGTTCGGTGCGACGCCGCGCGGCGTGGGCGGACTGGATTGCCGCTTCCAACTGAAAGCGGCCAACCCGCCCCTTGCGGCTGGCGCACAGCAAGTGCGTCTCGGCTTCGTCGATCAGCGCGGTATCCCATCCGGTTGGGTCCTGATCCGCCAGGGGCACGTAACGGCCTTCTGTGTCGCGGCGGGCGGTCCGGCGAGATTCAGCGAACAGCACCAGCGCCAGCAGCCCCAGCACTTCGGGTTCCTCCGGGAGCAGGGCGGCAAGCAGGCGAGCGAGCCAGAGTCCCTCCGCGGCAAGGGAACGGCTATCGGTGGCAGCATCGGCGGGATCACCCCAACCCGCGCCGAACACGGCGTAGATCGCGTTCAGCACCGGCGGCAGGCGATCGCCCAGTTCGGGCGCCTCCGGCACGCGGAACGGAATCCGAGCCCCGCGGATTTTGGCCTTGGCGCGCACCAGCCTCTGGCTCATGGCGGCTGGCGAGGTGAGGAAGGCCGACGCTATCGTTGCGCCATCGAAGCCGAGGATCGTTTGCAGCATAAGCGGCGTGCGAACGGCCGGATCGATCGCCGGGTGGGCACAGACGAACATCAGCGCGAGACGATTGTCGGGAATGGATGGCTCGTCTGCGGCTGACCGTTCCTCGGCCAGTAACGCCAACGGCGCGGCGGCTGCCTTGGTGGTGCCTTGGCGTCGAACCGTATCGATATGCTTGCGGCGCGCGGCGGTCAGCAGCCAGGCCTCGGGGTTTTCCGGAATCCCCTGTGCCCGCCACGCGACAAGGGCGGTGGCGAAGGCGTCGGACAACGCGTCCTCGGCCCCCGCCACGTCGCCTGAACGCGCAGTCAGGAAGGCGATCAGCTTGCCGTAGCTCCGCCGCAGGGTCGTTTCGACGGCAGCTTCGGCGTCCCGCAGCACCTTGGTTACATCGCCCAGACCGGGCGGACCTCCACGACGCCATGCGAGGCACCGGGACAGCGCCCGGCCCAGGCCAGTGCCGTGTCGAGGTCAGGCGCCTCAATCAGATAGTAACCGCCAAGCTGCTCCTTGGTCTCGGCGTACGGCCCGTCGAGGACCTGGGCCTTGCCGTCGGCGATACGCACGGTGGTGGCGGTGGCGGACGGTTGCAGGGGCGCGCCTTCCTTGAAGACGCCCGCTTGCTGCATCGCCTCGGTATAGGCCTGGTAGGCGCCCATCACCTGGCCCATCTCCTCCTTGGGCCGGGATTGCATGGCGGACTCGTTGCCATAGATCAGCAGCATGTATTGCATGGTAGGCTCCTTCTCCCGTTGCGGCGGGCTTGCGTGCCCTGCCGCGACTATGACGGATAAGGGGCGGGGATTTCGACACATGAGGGAAAATTATTTGAGCAGCCGGTCCAGCATCGCGCGTGCCGTGAGGATTGTCGCGCCGGCATGGGTGCCAAGGGCCAGCAGTCCCGCCTTGTCGCCGGTCACCAGGAAATTGGCACGCCCGGCTTCGCATAGCGCGAGCAGGTAGTCGTCGAGCGGATCAAGCGACCGGCTGGCATGCGGCAACCGGTCCAGAACGACCCCCTTGCCCCGGAGTTCGTTCACTAGGCCCCCGACTTCCACGCGGCTGAGACGCGGCCGAATATGAGGACGCCGGCTGGCGACACGCAATTCGGTGATCTGGATCTCATGAGTCAGAAGAACGAAACGGCCGTTCGACCAGGCTTGAACCAACTGATCGGGAACGCTGTCACGGCGCAGCAACGAACTGAGCAACACGTTGGTGTCGAGCGCAACACGCATGCGCGTGACCCATCAGTCGCTCCACCATTTGCGATTTCCCAGAACTTCAGTGCGAGCCTCGGCACAGGCCTGTTCGATCTCCGCCTCCAGCACCTCATCCGGCACGTGCGCGTTGCGGTCCTGGACCTCCCGCATCGTCTTGCGCAGCAGCTCCTTGTTGACCGCCTGCTCGATGAATTTGGACAAATCGCCCTTCCGGCCGCCGTGCTCGGCTAACCAGGTCCGCAATGATATGTCAGTCTCCTTGGAGACCTTGAGGCTCCAGCGTGTCAGCTCGCCCATCTCGGCACCTGTGTGTCTATGCATCCAATGGCTGAAATAGCATCGCGGTGGGGCGTTTTCAAATGGTCCTGCCCAACCTGATGACGGAAGGGCGTCGCGGTTTCCGACAACGGGGACGAGATTTCGTCGGTTGGGCGCTATTTGGCAAGGCGGTCAAGCAAGACGCGTGCAGTCAGAATGGTGGTGCCCCCTTGAGTGCCGAGCGCGAGAAGCCCGGCCTTGTCGCCGGTGACAAGATGATCGGCGCGGCCGGCCTCGCACATCGCCAGCACAAAATCGTCCATGGGGTACGCCGACCGCCGCACGGCCGGCAGCCGCCCCAGGGTTTCAGCATGCGCGCGAATCTGGTTGATCAACCGGCCGACCTGGGCCGGAAGGATGAGACCCCTGAACCGTTTACGCCACGTGACGCTCCGAAGTTCTCCGATCTGCAGTTCGGGCGCTCAGCAGGACGTTGGTGTCGAGGACGACGCGCAATGGGGAGGCCGCTCACTCGTCCCACGACCGCCGGTCTTTCCAGAATTCCTTGCGCCCTTCGGCACACTCTTCATCGATAATCGCCTGAAGCGCCTCGCCAGGGATTTGCGCATTCTGAGCCCGGATCTCCTGGATGAGTGATCGCAGCAGTTCCTGGTTCACCGCGCGTTCGATGAACTTCGACAGGTCGCCCTTCTTCCCGCCATGCTCTGCCAGATGGGAGCCAGCGAGATATCCGTTTCCTTTGAAACCTTGACACTCCAACGAGTCAATTCGCCCACAGCGGCACCTGCGTGTCGATAACTTCAACCTTCGATCCAGCGCCCGATCGGGACCTGAACATCGACTCCGCGATATAGCGCTCGCGGACGCCGGATTCAAACGGGTCACCGGCCTACCCCAGCGCCGCCCGCACCGCCGCCAGCGCCTCGTCCGCGCGCGCTGCATCCGGACCCCCGGCCTGCGCCATGTCCGGCCGCCCGCCACCGCCTTTTCCGCCAACCGCCGCCGAACCCGCCCGCACCAGATCGACCGCGCTGATCCGGTTGGTCAGGTCTGCGGACACCGCAACGACGATGCTGACCTTGCCCTCGGCGGTGGACACCAGCGCCACCACCCCCGACCCCAACTGCTTGCCGATCGCGTCGGCCAGGCCCTTCAGGTCGCGCGCCGGCACCTCGCCCAGGTTGCGGGCCGCAAACTTCACCCCGCCGATCTCCTCGATCTCGGCCGTACTTCCGCCGGTTGCCAGCTTCTTCTGCAGCTCCGTCACCTGGCGTTCCAGCTTGCGCCGGTCCTCCAGCAGAGTGGCGATCCGGTCCGCCACCTCCGCCGGGGCCGCCCGCAGCGCGCCGGCAACCTCGTTCAGCCGGCGCTGGGTCTCGGCGATCACCGCCTCGGCCGAGGCACCGGTCACCGCCTCGATCCGGCGCACCCCCGCGCCGACAGCGGATTCAGCGATGATCTTGAAATAACCGATATCGCCGGTGCGCCGCACATGCGTCCCGCCGCACAGCTCGATCGACCACGCGCCCTTGTTGCTCTCCGGCGCGCCCATCGCGACGACGCGGACTTCCTCGCCGTATTTCTCCCCGAACAGCGCCATCGCACCGAGTTCCACCGCCGCGCTCGGCGTCATCAACCGCGTGACGACCTCGGCGTTCTCCCGAATGCGGGCATTCACCTCGGTTTCGACCCGGGACAGTTCCTCGGCCGTGATCGGCCGTGGCTGGCTGACATCGAAACGCAGCCGGTCCGGTGCGTTCAGGCTGCCTTTTTGCGCGACATGGGTGCCGAGCTCGCGCCGCAGGGCCTCATGCAGCAGATGCGTCGCCGAATGATGCGCGCGAATCGCCGTCCGACGAGCATGATCGACCGCGGCGACGACCGGTGTGTTAACGCGCGCCGTGCCGGCCTCCACGCGACCCAGGTGGATGAACAGATCGCCCAGCATCTTCTGCGTATCCGTCACCACGATCCGCAGCCCGTCCGGGCCGGTGATCAGCCCGGTGTCGCCGACCTGACCGCCGCTCTCGCCGTAGAACGGGGTCTGGTTCAGCACCACGGCCACCTCGGTCCCGGCCACGGCGCTCTCGACCGGCGCGCCGGCGACGACCAGCGCGGCAATCACGCCCTCGGCCGCTTCCGTCGAGTAGCCGAGAAACTCCGTCGCACCAGCCTGTTCCTTGATCTCGAACCACACGCGTTCGGTGGCAGCTTCGCCCGAACCGGCCCAGGCGGCGCGCGCTCGCGTGCGCTGTTCGGCCATGGCCGCCTCGAACCCGTCCATATCCACCGCTCGGCCCTGTTCGCGCAGGGCATCCTGAGTCAGGTCGATCGGGAACCCAAACGTGTCGTACAGCCGGAAAGCGACCACGCCCGGCAGCGCCTCACGGTCACCCAGACGGCCGGTCTCCTCCGCCAGCAGATGCAGGCCGCGTTCAAGCAACTGCTTGAAGCGGGTTTCCTCCAGCAGCAGGGTTTCGATGATCAGTTTTTCGCCCGCCACCAGTTCGGGAAAAGCGGCCCCCATCTGGCGGACCAGAGCGGGGACCAGCCGATACATCACCGGCTCGCGCGCGCCCATCATGCTGATGTGGCGCATGGCACGGCGCATGATGCGGCGCAGGACGTAGCCGCGGCCCTCGTTCGACGGCAACACGCCGTCGGCCATCAGGAAGGCGCTGCTGCGCAGATGGTCGGCGACCACGCGGTGGCTGACCTTGTGCGGGCCGTCGGGGTCCTGACCTGTGGCCTCCGCGTTGGCCAGGATCAGGGCGCGCAAGGTGTCGGTATCGTAGTTGTCGTGCTTGCCTTGCAGGATCGCCGCCAGCCGTTCCAGCCCCATGCCGGTGTCGATCGAGGGCCGGGGCAGCGGCACGCGCGTACCCGGTGGGCCTTCCTCATACTGCATGAACACGAGGTTCCAGACCTCGATGAAACGGTCGCCATCGGCGTCGGGACCGCCGGGCGGGCCGCCGGGAATATGCGGACCGTGATCATAGAAGATTTCCGAACACGGGCCGCAGGGACCGGTATCGCCCATGCGCCAGAAGTTGTCCGACGTGGGGATGCGGACGATCTTGTCGTCCGGCAGACCGGCGACCTTCTTCCAGATCGCCGCGGCGTCGTCATCCTCGGCGAAGACGGTGACCATCAGCCGGTTTTTCGGCAGGCCGTAATCGCGCGTGATCAGTTCCCACGCATAGGGGATGGCGGCTTCCTTGAAATAGTCGCCGAAGCTGAAATTCCCCAGCATCTCGAAGAAGGTGTGGTGACGCGCGGTATAGCCGACATTGTCCAAATCGTTGTGCTTGCCCCCCGCGCGCACGCATTTCTGCGACGTGGTCGCCCGCGTGTAGGGCCGGCGTTCCTGCCCCGTGAACACATTCTTGAACTGCACCATGCCCGCGTTGGTGAACATCAACGTGGGATCGTTGCGAGGCACCAGAGGCGAGCTTTCGACAACCTGATGCCCGTTGCGGGCGAAGTAGTCGAGGAAGGCGGCGCGGATGTCATTGCTGCTGGCCATGGTGGCTGGTCTGGGTCCCCGGAGTGTGCGCGAAGTGCCCTGACCTAGCGCAACACAGGCCCAGAGTCACGGCCGCGCTCAACCGGCGGCGAACGCCGGGTCCAGAGCGCGGTCCCACAGCCGGATGCCGCCGTTGAGGCCGGCATCGTTCGAAACGATGCGCACATTGTCGGGCAGGTCGAAGCGCAAGTGCTTGGCGTTGCCGCCGCCGAGGTACAGCACATCGTAGCCCACCAGGTCGGCGATGGTGCGCAGCGCCCGCTGCACCCGTTTGTTCCAGCGTTTCCGCCCGACCGCTTTCAGCGCCGAATTGCCGACATAGTCCTCATACGTCATGCCTTTGCGCAGCGGATGATGCGCCAGCTCCAGATGCGGACCGGGCCGCCCGTCCTGGAACAGGGAGAATCCGAAGCCGGTGCCCAGGGTAATGACGCACTCCACCCCGTGGCCGCCGATCACCCCCAGGCCATGCACCGTCGCATCATTCAGCATCCGCACCGGCCTATCCAGCCGTTCGGCCAGCGCGGCGGCCAGCGGAAAGCGGCGCCAGGCGTCGTTGTCCAGGTTTGGCGCGGTCAGCACCTGGCCCTGTCGCACCACACCGGGAAACCCAACCGAAACGCGGTCGAAAGCCGGCAAAGCCTGGACCAACGCGACCAGCCGGTCCAACACTGCACCGGGTGCGGCCTTCGGCGGCGTGGGTGTGCGCTGCCGTTCACCGATCAAGGCCCCGGTGCTATCGAGAAGGCCGGCCTTGAGTCCTGTCCCGCCAATGTCGATCGCCAGGGTTAGGGGTCCCAGCGAACGCGCCGGCTCCACGTGGTGATCCATCCTATCCACCCTTTTGCCATCCCGGCAGAAACATAGGGGCGCGGCGAGCCATTCCTATCCCCCGGGGTCCGGCTGGAACCCCGGATTGGACCCTGTTATTGTCCCTGCGCGACACCAGACCGAGGGCCCCATGGACGGATTGCTCGACATCCGCGGCAGCGCCGGCGAACGCGAGCGCCTGCGAATCCGCGCCGGCGGATTGATCGGCCCGACATCCGGCCTCGCGTTCGGAAACGTGCAAGCGAACCTGGTCATCCTGCCGAGAGCCTATGCGCACGACTTCCTGCGTTTCGCCCAGGCCAATCCGAAGCCCTGCCCCGTGCTGGCGGTGTCCGAACCCGGCGATCCCGGCTTTCCGACACTCGGCGCCAACCTGGATATGCGCACCGACCTGCCACGCTATCGCGTCTGGCGCGATGGCGAACTGGTCAGCGAACCCACTGACATCACCGATGTCTGGCGCGACGACCTGGTCGGGTTTGCCATCGGCTGCTCTTTCTCCTTCGAGGAAGCATTGATCGAGGATGGCATAGAGGTCCGCCACATCGCCTGTGGGTCGAACGTGCCGATGTACCGCACCAACATTGCCTGCGTGCCGGCGGGCGTTTTCCATGGACCTTTGGTGGTGTCGATGCGCCCGTTGCGGCCGGCGGACGCAATCCGGGCGGTGCAGATCACGTCACGCTTTCCATCCGTGCATGGGGCGCCGGTTCATATCGGGTTGCCACATCTGATCGGCATCGATGACATCGCCAAACCGGACTATGGCGATGCGGTGCCGGTGCATGAAGACGAACTGCCGGTGTTCTGGGCCTGCGGTGTCACACCCCAGGCCGTGATCGCCCAGGCACGGCCGGACTTCTGCATTACTCACGCGCCCGGTTCGATGCTGATCACCGACCTGCGTAACGCCAAGCTCGCCGCACTCTGACCCGCTGATGCCAGCGCGCGGGCGGATCGATGCAATCGAGGCGCTGATCCATCAGGACGTGGGCCGCAACATCGCGCCGCTGTTCGCTGCGAGCCAAGGCGGGCTCTGGCGGGCCGCCTCTGCTCTGGCCGCCGAACCGGCGCCGCGGATCGGGTTGCTGACCGGGTTCTATGTGCCTTTGGCCGCCCCGCCGGCCGCCGAGACCGATGGTCCGGCCGGGGCTGCTTTGCTGGCTCGTTTTTTGGCCGGGGTTGGGGTGGCATGCCGGCTGCTGACCGACGAACCTTGCGCCGCGGCCTGCCGAGCGGCGCTGGCCGGGGCAGGTCTGGGGGGCTTGCCGGTGGATGTTGTCGCGGTCGATGCCCCTCTCGATGGCGTGATCGCCGCCTGGCGCGAACACGGCATCGATTGGGCGATCGCAATCGAGCGCTGCGGCCGGGCCGCCTGCGGGGCACCGCGGAATATGCGAGGCCACGACATCAGCGCGCACGTCGCGCCACTGGACAAAGTGTTTTCCGCCGGCCCCTGGCAAACGATCGGCATCGGCGACGGCGGCAACGAGCTCGGCATGGGCGCGCTGCCCGCGGACCTGATCGCGGCACACGTCACCCACGGCGCCACCATCGCCTGCGTGACGCGGGCGACCCATCTGGTGACGGCCGGCGTTTCACATTGGGGCGCCTATGCGCTGATCGCGGCGCTGGCAGTGCTGCGGCCGGACTGGCTGGCGGCGGCGCTGGATTGCCTGGACCCCGCCGTCGATCAGGCGATCCTGGAGGCTCTGGTGTTCCAGGGCCCCGCGGTCGATGGTGTCTCGCTGCGGCAGGCACTGACGATCGACAGCCTGGACCTGACGGAGCACCACCGCAAGCTGGCAGCCGTCCGGAACGGTCTGGCACAGTAAGCAGGGTTTGCAAGCGACGTGGTTTTGCTGTAACGAACCGAGGCGTCATAAGTCCTTGCGAGGAACCGCCCATGGACCCGACCCTTGCCTGCCGGCTGATCCGCGCCAGCAACCTCGCCTACGGTATCAACACCGCCGGGAACGGCTTCGAACCGCTAGAACCCTACACCACCCTGGTGCAGGAGATCGGGTTTCAGCCGGGCACGCTGCATTTCAACCGCCCGAACGAGGTTGACGCGTGCTACTGGGGCGAGACGATCGACGGCGCGATCATCCTGGCCTTCCGTGGCACCTTGCCGCCCGGGCTTGCGCGGGAGAACCTGGCGGAGTTCTTCGCGGTGCTGTTCGACTGGCTGAACGATGCGGATATCCTGCAGGTCAAGGGCCAGGACCTGGCGGGACGGGTCCATGCCGGCTTCCTGCGCTCGCTCGACGCGCTGTGGCCTTTGCTCGGATTGGATGCCCTGCGAGCTGCAGTGGCGGCGGGCAAAAAGCTTTATGTGACCGGACATAGCAAGGGCGCGTCGCTGGCCTTCCTCGCCGCGTACCGGCTGACCTACACGGGCATAAAGCCCAACGCCATCTACACCTTTGCAGCCGCTCGGCCTGGCGACCGTGATTTCAAAACCGCTTATGATCAGGTCTGCCCGCCAACCTGGCGGTTTGAATACCGGGATGACGTGGTGCCGCATTTGCCACCCCAAACCGGCGGCTGGCTGGACGCGTTGCAGGTGCACCGCGCGGCCGCAACAAAATTCCCGGCCGAGGCGCCGCATCTGACGGCGCCGTCCGACGTGATGGCTGCCGCCGAAAGGCTGATATCCCGCCTGGAGACGGTTAGCCTCCCGGAATATTTCTCGGCGGGCACGCTCGCGTTCATCGACTGGTCCAATCCACCGATACTGGAGACGGACTCTTTGACACTGACGCTGGAGCGGGAATTCAGTCTGGCGGCGAAATTCGCCGAGTTGCGGTTGGCTGAAATCGCTCAGGATCATTCCGCATCGGGCGGCTATACGACTGGGGCCTGCGGTGCGGCAACTGTGTGAGTGCCGGTTCTGACACGGAATGGTACGCCGGCCGTGCATGCGTCGTGGCCGGGATTGTCTCCACGAGTAACAGGAAAACGGTGCGGCTGGAGAAAAAAGCTCAGCTCCCCCTCCCCTTGTGGGAGAGGGTCGGGGGAGGGGTCGGTTGGAGGTAGCCTGAGACGACGGCGCTTCTCCTGGTGGAGCCCCCTCCCCCTGCCCCCCTCCCGCAAGGGGAGGGGGAAAGATATTGCCATAACCGCGCCATATCCTGACGCACCTCGGACGCAGCCCGGCCACCCCGGCTTCCATCCACAGCAACAACTACGCCGGATAGGCCCAAGGCCGCTCAGCCGTATCACGCTGTTCGAAGGCTGCAATCTCCGCCGCACTGCGCAGCATGAAACCAAGCTGGTCCAGCCCGTCCAGCAACGGCATCCGCCGGTCCGCCGGCAGATCGAACGGAATGGGTTCCAACCCCGGCACACGCAACTCGCACCGCTCCAGATCGACCGTCATCTCCGAGGTATTCGATGTCGCCAGAGCCGCGGCGATCCGCTCGATCACCGGCATCTCCACCTTCAGCGGCAGCAACCCGTTCTGATAGGCGTTGTCGTGGAAGATATCGCCGAACGCGGGCGCGATCACGCAGCGGATGCCCGCCTCCTGCAACGACCATACCGCGGTTTCGCGCGAACTGCCGCAGCCGAAATTCGGCCCTGCCAGAATGATCCGGCAATCCCGATACCGAGGCTGCGTCAGCACGAAATCCGGCTTTCCCGAACCGTCGGGGTGATAGCGCAGATTGGCGAACAACTTGTCGCGCAGCGGCATCAACACCGCTTCCTCCGGTCGCTTGCCAGGGAAATGGCTTGGCGCGATCAGATCGGTGCTGATATTGGTCATCAGCATCGGCGCCGCTACGCCGGTCAGTTCGGTGAATTTTTCCATCGGTCCCAATCCTAATTCAGCATCTGCCGGACATCGGTGATGCAGCCGGTGATCGCTGCCGCGGCCACCATCGCCGGGCTGGCCAGATGGGTGCGGCTGCCGGGGCCCTGCCGGCCCTCGAAATTCCGGTTCGATGTTGAGATCGAACGCTGGCCCGGCGGCACGATATCGCCACCGGCGGCGACGCACATCGAACACGCGGCCTCCCGCCACTCGAACCCCGCCTCCAGGAACACCTTGTCCAGGCCGGCCGCTTCCGCTGCCGCCTTCACATGCGCGGCTCCTGGAACGACCAGCGCACGCACGCCCGGCGCCACCTTGCGCCCGCGCGCCACCGCGGCGGCGGCGTGAAGGTCGGATAACCGCCCGTTGGTGCAGGAGCCGATGAAGGCCACGTCAATCTTCGTGCCGGCGATCGGTGTCCCGGGAGCCAGGCCAACATAGCCCACCGCCCGCTCCATCATCGCCCGCCGAGCCGCATCGGGTGCCGTGGCGGGATCGGGAATAAGCTGGTCGATCGCGATCACATCCTGCGGCGTCGTCCCCCACGTCACCTGCGGCGCGAGGTTGGAACAATCGATCTCGATTACCCGGTCGTATTCCGCATCGCTTTCATCGTACAGCGAGCGCCAGGCAGCGACTGCCTGGTCCCACAGCACGCCTTTTGGCGCCATATCCCGCCCGTGCAGGTATTCCAGAGTCGTATCGTCAGCGGCAATCAGCCCGCCACGGGCGCCGAACTCGATCGACATGTTGGCAACGGTCAGCCGGCCCTCCACCGGCAGGGCCCGGATCGCGGAGCCGGCATATTGCACCACATGGCCGATGCCGGCCTCGATCCCGTAACGGCCAATCAGCGCCAGGATCATGTCTTTGGCGTAAATGCCACGCGGCGGGATGCCGGAGAACTCGGCGCGCAAGGTCTTCGGCTTGCGCATGATCAGCGCCTGTGCCGCCAGGACCTGCATCACCTCGGTGGTGCCGATCCCCCAGGCCCAGGCGCCGACACCGCCGCAACTGGCGGTGTGGCTGTCGCCGCAGACATAGGTGCAGCCGGGCAGCGCAAAGCCCAGGTTCGGCCCAACCACATGCACGATGCCGTGGTTCGCGTCATCGACATCGAACAGCCGCACGCCGAAATCCGCGCAGTTCTTGCGCAGCGCAAAGTTGCGGACGATGCTGGCGGGATAGCTGTCGATCTTCCGCCCCGGCAGCGTGGACAGTCCATGATCGATGGTCGCAACGGTCAGATCGGGCCGCCGCACCGGCAGCCCCGCCGCCCGCAGCCCGTCAAACGCCCGCCCACTGGTGCTTTCCTGCATGAAATGACGGTCGATCCGGATCAGGGCCCGATCGGCTCCATAGTCATGGATGACGTGCTGGTCCCAGATCCGTTCAAACGGTGTATGCGGCATTGGATCGTTTTCCCTTTACCCGACTTGCAGCAGCGCGCCGGAGACCGCACTCGCGGCGTCCGACAGCAGGAACAGCATCGCCTCCGCCACCTCGGACGGCGTCACCCAGCGTGACGTATCCGCGCCCGGCATCGCGGTCCGGTTTTGTGGCGTATCGATCGTGGTGGGCAGCACCGCGTTCACCCGGATGCGGTCGGGGCGGAGTTCCTCGGCCAGGCTCTCGGTCAGGCGCATGACGCCGGCCTTGGCGGCGGCGTAGGCGGCGACCTCGGCCCCGGCGCGCAGACCGGCGACGCTGCCAACACCGACCAGGCTGCCGCCACCACCCGACCGCAAAATGGGGACGACGGCCTGATACAGGGTCCAGGTGGTGCGGACGTTCATCCGGAACATCTGGTCCCATTGATCCGGCCCCGCATCGGCCAGCTTCGCCATGGCGAAACCACCGACCGTGGTGACCACCCCGTCGATCCGGCCAAACGCCTGCACCACCTGCGCCACCATGGCGCCGCACGCCGCCGCGTCCGCCAGATCGACACCGGGCAAGGCCAGAGGCTGGCCGGGCAGTGCGGCGACCGCGGCCTCCAGCGGGTCTCGCAGGAAATCCACGGCGGCCACCCGAGCCCCGCGTTCGGCGAGCAGGCGAGCGGCGGCGCTGCCGACATTGCCGGCGGCGCCGGTGACGATGATGACCTTCCCGGTGAACATTTCTTGTCGCTCCGTCAGGCTTCGTGCGCCAGGGTCAGCCCGGCGACCGGCCATTTCGTGGAGACCAGTTGGCCGGTGCCGGACAGGGTCAGGTAGGCGGTGTTATGCTCCGGGCCGCCGAAACAGATATTGGTGCAGAACATATCCGGCATCG
>Ga0182012_10003658_pt1 | contig 16291 bp, 13 predicted proteins | sample 612S2SmetaG_FD_120486 | JGI IMG/M metagenome (GOLD analysis project Ga0182012, IMG submission 120486) | Permafrost microbial communities from Stordalen Mire, Sweden - 612S2S metaG | ecosystem: Environmental > Terrestrial > Soil > Wetlands > Permafrost | place: Sweden: Stordalen | collected...
CCCAGCCCGCTTCCGCAAGCCGACCACGCCCGACTGGACACCGAACACGGCGAGCCAATCAGATGCCCAAGCGCACCGACATCCACTCGATCCTGATCATCGGCGCCGGACCGATCGTCATCGGCCAGGCGTGCGAGTTCGACTATTCCGGGGCGCAGGCCTGCAAGGCGCTGAAAGCGGAGGGGTATCGGGTCGTCCTGGTCAACTCCAATCCCGCCACCATCATGACCGATCCCGGACTCGCCGACGCCACCTACATCGAGCCGGTGACGCCGGAGATCGTCGAGAAGATCATCGCCCGCGAAAAGCCCGACGCACTGCTTCCCACGATGGGCGGACAGACCGCACTAAACGTCGCCATGAAGCTCGCCACCAACGGCGTGCTGGAGAAATACGGCGTCGAACTGATCGGCGCCCGCGCCGAGGTCATCGACCGCGCCGAAGACCGGCTCAAGTTCCGCGACGCCATGTCCGCGATCGGCATCGAATCGCCCCGCTCCGCCGTCGCGCGCTCGCTGGCGGAAGCGCGCGCCGCGCTTGTGGAAGTCGGCTTGCCCGCCGTCATCCGTCCCAGCTTCACGCTCGGCGGCACCGGCGGCGGCATCGCCTACAACCGCGAGGAGTTCGAGCAGATCGTCAGCGGCGGCCTCGAAGCCTCGCCCGTCACGGAGGTGCTGATCGAAGAATCCGTGCTGGGATGGAAAGAGTACGAGATGGAGGTGGTCCGCGACCGCGCGGACAACTGCATCATCGTGTGCTCGATCGAGAACGTCGATCCGATGGGGATCCACACCGGGGATTCCGTCACCGTTGCCCCTGCGCTGACGCTGACCGACAAAGAGTATCAGCGGATGCGCGACGCCTCGATCGCCTGCCTGCGCGCGATCGGCGTCGACACCGGCGGCTCCAACGTGCAGTTCGCGCTCAATCCCGCCGATGGCCGGATGCTGGTCATCGAGATGAATCCACGCGTCTCCCGGTCCTCCGCGCTGGCCTCCAAAGCCACCGGCTTTCCGATTGCCAAGATCGCGGCCAAGCTCGCCGTCGGCTACACCCTGGACGAGCTGACCAACGACATCACCCGCGTCACGCCGGCCAGCTTCGAGCCCACCATCGACTACGTCGTGGTGAAAATCCCCCGTTTCACCTTCGAAAAGTTCCCCGGCACGCCGGCGCTGCTGACCACGTCGATGAAATCCGTCGGCGAGGCGATGGCGATCGGCCGGAGCTTTGCCGAAGCGCTGCAGAAAGGGCTGCGCAGCATGGAGACAGGGCTCAGCGGCCTGGATGAGATCGAGGCCCCCGGTGATGGCAGCCTGGATGCATTCCGCGCCGCGCTGTCCACCCCGCGCCCCGACCGGCTGCTGATGGCCGGACAGGCGTTGCGCGCCGGCCTGTCGGTGGAAGACGTCTGCGATACCAGCAAGTTCGATCCCTGGTTCATCCGCGAGCTGGCCCGCATTGTCGATGCCGAGCGCGTTGTGGCCGCCGCCGGCCTGCCGCCGGAATCTGGCGCGCTGCGCCGGCTGAAGGCGCTGGGCTTTTCCGACACCAGGCTGGGCGAACTGACCGGTCGAACCGCGGACGGCGTGGCCGCGCTGCGAGAGGGGCTCGGCGTCCATCCGGTCTACAAGCGCATCGACACCTGCGCCGCAGAGTTCGGCTCCGTCACGCCGTACATGTACTCTACCTATGAAGGCGGCTACGGTGCGCCGATCTGCGAGGCCGATCCCAGCGACCGCCGGAAGGTGGTGATCCTCGGCGGCGGCCCGAACCGCATCGGCCAGGGCATCGAGTTCGACTATTGCTGCGTCCATGCCGCCTACGCACTGAAGGACGCCGGCATCGAGACCATCATGGTCAACTGCAACCCGGAAACGGTCAGCACCGACTACGACACCTCCGACCGATTGTATTTCGAACCGCTGACCGCCGAGGACGTGATCGCCCTGGTCCGCCGCGAACAGCGATGCGGCACGTTGCTCGGCTGCATTGTGCAATATGGCGGGCAGACCCCACTGAAGCTGTCGCAGGCGCTGGCGAAGGCGGACATTCCGATCCTCGGCACCAGCCCGGATGCGATCGACATCGCGGAAGACCGCGAGCGGTTCCAGCAGCTCCTGCAGCGCCTCGGCCTGCGTCAGCCGGACAATGGCATCGCACGAACCGTCGAAGAGGCCGAAGCCGTCGCCGATCGCATCGGCTATCCGGTGGTGATCCGGCCAAGCTACGTGCTGGGCGGCCGGGCCATGGAGATCGTCTACGAGCGGCACGCCCTGATTCGCTACATGCGCGAGGCGGTCCGCGTCTCCGGCGGCGACCTGTCCACCGGGCCGGTGCTGATCGATCGCTACCTGAACGATGCGATCGAAGTGGACGTGGACTGTATTGCCGACGGCGAGACGGTCTATGTCGCCGGGGTGATGGAGCATATCGAGGAAGCCGGCATCCATTCCGGCGATTCCGCCTGCTCGCTGCCGCCCTACACGCTGTCGCCCGCCACCGTGACCGAGCTGAAGGCGGAGACCGAGGCGATGGCCAAGGCACTCGGCGTCATCGGCCTGATGAACGTGCAGTACGCGATCAAGGACGATGTCATCTATGTGCTGGAGGTGAACCCGCGCGCCTCGCGCACCGTGCCGTTCGTTGCAAAGGCAACCGGCGTCGCGGTGGCCAAAGTGGGCGCCCGCGTCATGGCCGGCGACAAGCTGGCCGATTTCCGCCTGGACGACGAGGCGATCGCGCCGCATGTCGCGGTAAAGGAGGCCGTGTTTCCGTTTGCCCGGTTCCCGAACGTTGATACCATTCTGGGGCCGGAAATGAAATCGACCGGCGAGGTGATGGGGCTCGATGCCAGTTTCGAGCGTGCCTTCGCCAAGTCACAGCTCGGCGCCGGGGTGATCCTGCCCGCCGGCGGCACAGTGCTGTTGTCGATCCGGGAACCGGACAAGAAGGGACTGCCCGCCCTGGCCCGGCGCCTCGTGGACATGGGCTTTGCCATCCTGGCCACGCGCGGCACCGCGGCGCGGATCAGGGAGACCGGGCTGCCGGTCACCGTGATCAACAAGGTGCTTGAGGGTCGCCCGCACTGCGTCGATGCGATCCTGTCCGGGGACGTCCAACTGGTGATCAACACCGCCTCCGGGCCGCAATCCGTCGCCGACAGCTTCGCCATTCGCCGCAGCGCGCTGACCCACGGGGTTCCCCACTACACCACGATGGCCGGCGCACGCGCGGCGGTCCATGCCATCGCGGCGCTTAAATCAGGCACGCTTGAAGTCGCGCCGCTGCAGTCCTACTTTCGCGGATCGTTCTGACCCACCTGTCGCGATCCGGCGGATTCCGGGCCGCGATGGCGCCCTATTTGCCTGTCCACAGCCCTCGTCCGCGACCACGAAGGACCGCACCGTGCAGAAGTTCCCGATGACCGGCCCCGGCCTGCAGCGGTTGGAAGATGAGCTTCGCCAGCTCAAGGCGGAGGAGCGCCCGTCGATCATTCGCGCCATCGCCGAGGCGCGCGCCCATGGCGACCTGTCGGAAAACGCCGAGTATCATGCCGCGCGGGAGCGCCAGTCGTTCATCGAGGGCCGCATCGCCGAGCTTGAGGAGATCGTTTCGGCCGCGGAAGTCATCGATCCGGCCAGCCTGTCGGGTGACCACGTGAAGTTCGGCGCCCAGGTCCGTCTGCTGGACGAGGAGACGGAAAAGGAGACCACGTATCAGATCGTGGGCGTGCACGAGGCCGACATCAAGCTCGCCCGCCTGTCACTGTCGTCGCCGCTGGCGAAGGCGCTGATCGGGAAGAAGGTCGGCGACACCGTGTCGGTGCCGGCACCGGGCGGGGACCGTTCGTACGAGATCCTCGCCATCAAGTTCGCCTGACTTGCTGACCTTCGCCGATATCGAGGCGGCCGCCGCGCGCATCGCGGGACGGGTTCGCCGCACACCCGCACTGCCGAGCGAAGCCGTTTCGCGCGCCACCGGGGCGGACGTGGTGCTGAAGCTCGACAATTTGCAGGTGACCGGCGCGTTCAAGGAGCGTGGCGCCGCCAACAAGCTGGCGCTGCTGTCGCCGGAGGAGCGTGCCCGCGGCGTGATCGCCATGTCCGCCGGAAACCACGCGCAGGCGGTGGCGCGGCATGCCAGCCTGCTCGGCATCGAGGCCACCATCGTGATGCCGAACAGCACTCCGGCGACCAAGGTGACGCGCACCGCGTCCTGGGGCGCCAAGGTGGTGCTGCACGGCCAGATGCTGGCGGAGGCGGCCGCTCATGCTGAGGCGCTGGCGATCGAGCGCGGACTGGTGTTCGTCCATCCGTACGACGACGTGGCGGTGATGGCCGGCCAGGGCACGATGGCGCTGGAACTGCTGCGGGACGCGCCTGATCTGGACGTGCTGGTGATCCCGGTCGGCGGGGGCGGCCTGGTCGCGGGCTGCGCGGTGGCGGCGAAGGGGATCAATCCGGACATCGAGGTCTTCGGCGTGGAAGTCTCCAGCTACGCGCCGATGGCGCAGCGTCTGGCGGGCAAGCCGGTCTCGGTCGGCGGCGCGACCATCGCCGAGGGCATTGCCGTACGCGATGTCGGCGAACTGCCGTTTGCGGTGGTGAAAGCGCTCGGCATCGAAATTCTTGAAGTGCCGGAGTATTCGATCGAAGAAGCAATCGGCCTGCTCGCCGAGGGCGCCAAGGTTGTCGCCGAAGGGGCCGGCGCGGCCGGCGTCGCCGCCCTTCTCACATTCCCGGAACGGTTCCGTGGCCTGCGCGTCGGCACACCGGTCTGCGGCGGCAATATCGATGCCCGCATCCTGTCCAATGTGCTGCTGCGCAACCTGCTGCGCGACGGACGGCTGCTCCGGCTGCATATGCAGATTCCCGACCGTCCCGGCGTGCTCGCCGATATTGCCGGCAAGATCGGTGGTTGCGGCGGCAACATCATCGAGGTTTCCCACCAGCGGCTGTTCGCCGCCGCCTCGGTGCAGGCGGCCGAGCTTGAGGTCATGGTGGAGGCGCGGGACACGCAGCAGGCCGATGCAATCGTGGCGGCGCTGGAAACCGGCTACGTGGTGCGGCGAGTCTGAGACCTGTGCCATCGGGACGCCATTGTGTCGTGTCTCTGTCAGCCGATAGTGGCACGATGACACCGCTGATCGGCACGACGATGCGCCAGGAGATCCTTGCGTACAAGCGGGAACGGATCATCGAGGAAGCGGTGAAGCTGTTCTATGCGGGCGGCTTCACCGGCACCACACTCGACGATATCGCCAATGAGCTGGGCGTGACCAAGCCCTTCATCTACACGCATTTCCGCAGCAAGACCGACCTGCTGGCCGCGATCTGCACGCCGACCATCGCGCTGACCCTGGCAGCGGTGGAGACGGCGGCGCAAGGCACCGGCACACCCACGGAGCGGCTCCGCCGTGCCGTCATCGACTTCACCAAAGTACTGCTGTCGCGCCAGGCCAATATTGCGATCTTCTTCCGCGAGGAGAAGCATCTGGAGCCTGACGCCTTGGCCGATATCGACGCCCTGCGCAAGAAGTTCAACACGGTGCTGTCCGAGTTGCTCTCCGAGGGCATCGCCGCCGGCGAGTTCGTGATCGGAGACGTCAAGCTGGCGTCGCTGGCGATCGGGGGGATGATAAGCTGGGCGTATACTTGGTACCGGTCGGGCGGGCGGCTGCCGCTGGATGTGCTGTCCGCCCGGATGGCGGAGCTCACGCTGCAGATGGCTGGCGTCCGGCTGGCGCCGGTGTTTCCGGGGTAACGGGCGCTTTTGGGGGGAGAACCGGTATTGCACGATCCCGCCCATGCCGCGGACGGAGGTTGGCCGCTGGGGACGTTGGCCAGGGGCGGCTTCAACCAGGCAGGCGCCCTGATCCCGAACTGCCTTTAGAAGTACGCTTATCCACCCATGCCCCGCCCCTCAGTGTTTGGCGCTGAGATCGCGCAACGCAGCCTCGGCGCCGTCGGCGAACGGGATTGGCACCCCGTTATGCGCCGTCGCCACGCCGAGCTGGCCGCCCTGGGCGCTGCCAGCCGTCAACAAATCGGCCGGATTGCCATAGATAGCCTTGACCAGCGCCCCCGCCTCCGCCTCGCTCAAGGCGGACGTCGTGACCAGCAGCGCGGCGACCGTTACGGCGGGGATATCCTGGGCAATGCCCGGATAGGATCCGCTGGCGATGCTGCCCGACAACAAGGCGGGGTCCTTCGCGGTCAGCTCCGCCAGCACTGATTGATCGACCGGCAACAGCCGCAGCTTTACCGCGGCGGCGGCGGTCCTGACCTCGTCGGCGGGCGTGCCGATCACCTGCATCACCGCATCAACCGCGCCTGACGCCAGGGCGGCGAGCGCCGGAATCAGTGGCGCCTCATCCACTTCGTAATCACTGCCGCGTTCCAGACCGTAAGCGCTCAGCACCCGCACGGACGTCGCCTGGGTTCCCGAGCCCGCGGGGCCGATCCCGATGCGCTTGTGCGCCAGGTCCCGCAAGGTTCGGGCAGACGAGTCGGCGCGAACGATGATGTGCAGCGGCTCCGGATACAGGCTGCCCAGCGCGCGCAACGCCGGAAACGGCCCCTGCGACTGGAACGGATCCTGTCCCGCCAGCGCGGCCCGAGCGACATCGCTTTGGACCAGCGCCAGTGGGACATCGTTCTGGCGCAGCAGCCCCAGGTTCTCGACGCTGCCTGCGGTGAGCAGCGGCTGGAACGTCAGCCCCTGCGGCCTGGTCGCCTGCAGCGCCTGCACGAAGCGGACGTACTGGCCGCCGTCCGGTCCCGCCGCGATCGGATAGCCCTGTGACAGCCGCGTCAGGCGCGCCTGGATGGTGGCGAGCGCGCGCGACAATTCGCGATCGATCACGGCCTGGGCGGCCGGCGTGGTGCCGGCAGGCGAGGCGTGCACCACGGCCTGCAGCGCGGCGACCAGCCGTTCGGAGGCGCTGGGCGGCGAGATCGTGTCCAGCGCCGGCGCCACCGGCAGGGTGAATCCGGCGGGCGCCACGTCCTGCCACGCGCCGCCGTCGAGCCGGTAGATGGCGGTGCCGTGGGCAAAGATCTCGTCGCCGGCCTTGTTCCCGCCGGCCTTGGCGCCTTGGACGCCCTTCGGCCCAGCGCCCAGAAGCGTCACCAGCGAGGCTACCCCGGGCGTGTTCCAGCCGCCGAAATCGATGTCCCGCGTCAGCCGCAGCCTTGCGTCGTAATAGACGACCCGCCGGGCCTCCCCGGGCGGGCTGGTATTGTCGGCCGCTGACCCTCGGCCGTTCACCGAGACGATCTCGAATGTGCCGGCGTCGAACGCCTGTGCGAACCGCTCGGCGAGGTCTCGCTGCACCTGCTCCGTGCCCGGCGCGTCGCCGCAGCCGGCGAGGCCCAGGATCAGCAGCAGCAGGGCAGCCAGCCGGAGGACCATGCTCAGCCGCCACCCACGAACCCGAGCGAGAGGAAAACGGTCAGCACCAGCGCATTCATGATGTCGATGAAGAAGGCGCCGGCGATCGGGACAACGATGAAGGCCTGCGGCGCTGGCCCGTAGCGCCGTGTCAGCGCCTGCATGTTGGCGATCGCGGTTGCCGTGGCGCCGGTGGCGAAGCCGCAGAACGCGGCCGAGATCACCGCGCCTTCATAGTCGCGTCCGACCGACCGGAACACGACGAACGACGCGTAGAGCACGACCAGCAGAGTCTGGCAGGCCAGGATGATCAGCAGCGGGCCGGCCAGGCGCAGCGCCCCCGTCAGGTCGAGCGCCATCATCGTCCAGGCCAGGAACAGCGACAGGCAGACCGATCCGATCAGGTCGGAGGCCGCGTCGCTCAATTTAAGCCCGGCCAGCGCGCCGCCGTTGCGGATGACCAGTCCAACGATCAGGCACCACAGGAAGCTGGGCACGGTGATGACCCCGCCCTCGAAGGCGTTGCCGAGCGCCTGCCCGGCGATCAACGCCACCAGCGCCGCGGCCAGCGAGCCGATCAGGGACAGGGTCGTGACCGGGGTGGCCACCGGCCCGCCGCCCACGTCAGTGTCCCCCGCCCGCGCCGTACCGCCGGACAGCGCGTTGCGGCGAATCAGCCGTTGCGCCACCGGGCCGCCGACGATGCCGCCGATCACCAGACCAATGGTCGCCGAGGTCATGGCAAGCTCCATGACGCCCTGGATGTTGTTCACCTCCGCGAAGCGCTGGGCATAGGCCGCGCCGGTGCCGTGCCCGCCAACCAGGGTGATCGTGCCGGCAAGCAATCCGAGCAGCGGATGCAGGCCGAGGGCGTGCGCGACCGAAACGCCGAGGGCGTCCTGCAGGAACAGGAAGGGGAACAGCACCAGAAGGAAGCGGACCAGCCGCCGGCCGCCCAGCAGCAGCAGCCGCATGTCGGCGGTGAGTCCGATCGCGGCAAAAAACAGCAGGAGAAAGAACGGCTTTGCGGTGACTTCAAGGGAAACGCGCAAGCCGGTCCCGAGGCCCAGCAGGGTGACAGCCACGGCGAACAGCAGGCCGCCGACGATCGGGTCCGGGATGTTGTATTTCGCCAGGAACCCGACCCTGCGGGTAAGCAACGCACCGGCAATCAGCACAAGACAGGCTGCCAGCAGGGACTCGGCGGTGGAGAGTGCGATTGTGCCTCCGAGGTTCAGCACGCAAGCCGCTTTCCAATGGCCATGGGAGCGGCCTGTTGGTGAACCGAGCGCATTTCACCCCTTGCCACGCAAAGCCTCTGCCAGGGACGCACTTGCCAGCAGACGGCCTGTCGGGCCGCCCCCAAGCTGTCGCCTCAGTGAGGCGGACGATCACGCCATCAATCTGACCGACCCGATCGCTTTCGACAAGAACCCGCTCTGCTGGCTGCAGGTCGGGGCGCCAATAGGGCGCGACCACCCTGCTATCCCGCTTCGACACGGATCGTTCCCGATTGCGGCAGCCGCTCCACGAGATCCGGCCCGGCCAGCAGCGACGGGGTGAACGTCCCGCCAGCCCCGTCGCGGTTGAGCACAAGCGCCGCCATCGCCAAGGCACCGTGCACCGTCACGTCGTAGACGTTCGCCGTGCGCAGGCGTGCTGTCCGTCGTGCGCCGGCTGCGTTCTCCGCCTCGCCCCACACGTAGGTCACGTCACGTGCCCGAGTCGCGGCGTCGGGACCCGCGATCCTGCCCGCCGCGCGTTTCAGCAGAGTTTGCACGGGCGCCAGACCCGCCAGCCACCGGACGGTGCCGGCCGGACGAGCGGCGCGCGCGATCAGGTCTGGCACTGCTGCGTAAACCTCGATGTCGGGGATCCCCGTGCTGTGGAAAGCGGTGCTGACGTCGCCCCAGCCGATCGTCATGGCGGGCTTCTCGCCGTTGCCGAAGTCGATCCGGCGCAGCCGTGGCTGCGGAAGCCGCACGATCCGCCCGTCACGCCGGACCCGGCTGCCAAGCGCCAGCGCTTCCACCGAGGTCTTCGCCGTTCCCGGCGATACCCCCGAGCGCGTATCGAACCCGAGCGCCAGCCGCACCGCGTCCGGCAGCGCCTGTTTCAGCGAAGCCGCCACGCAGTCGGTCGGGATCACGTCGAATCCCACGCCTGGGCAGAGCACCACGCCGGCGGTCCGCGCCGCCCCGTCGCGCGCCCAGGCCTGTTCGAACACGTCGATCTCGCCGGTGATGTCCAGGTAGTGGGCGCCGCTCCGCAGGCAGGCATCCATCATCGGCGCACCGGTCGCCGAGAACGGACCCGCGCAGTGCAGCAGCAGCGCTGCATTGCTCAGGTCCGCGGCCGTCACCGGGAACACACGGTGCGCCAGCCCCAGTTCGGCCGCCAGCGCACCGACGGCGCCAGCATTCCGGCCGGCGAGGATCGGCGACAGCCCGCACCGAACCGCTTCCCGGGCGATCAGCGCACCGGTGTAGCCGTTGGCGCCGTAGATCATCCATGGCCGCATCGGTGGTGCGCTCCTGGCATTGGCCATCGTCTTGCAAGACAACGTACGCGCAACGTCTCTTTTGCTCTTTTGGGCACTGATCAAGTCATGTGAGCGGCGCGCGACTGGTCGTCACGACCTCGCGTAAACGCGTCTTGGCGACGCAAGGCCAAGCGCCAGACTAAGCGCGCGACCGGTTGCCAAGTGACCGGAGCGATTAGAGCCCAGTGGCTCCACGAAACAGGACCATCGAGCGGACACCGTTGGAAGGAAACCAGACGTGGCAAAGATGCGGGCGATGCAGGTTGCGCGGGCGAATGGACCGTTCGAAATGGTGGAGCGCGACCTGCCCGAACCAGGTCCCGGCGAGGTCCGCGTAAAGGTGCAAGCCTGCGGGATATGCCACAGCGACTCGTTCACCAAAGAGGGAACGTTTCCCGGCATCACCTATCCACGCGTTCCCGGCCACGAGATCGCCGGCGTGATCGACGCGGTCGGGCCTGGCGTCATCGGCTGGGAGGCGGGCCAGCGCGTTGGGGTGGGCTGGTTCGGCGGCCATTGCGGGCGCTGCGAACCGTGCCGCCGCGGACGGCTGGTGGACTGCCGCTACCTGCGCATCCCGGGGATCACCTACGATGGCGGCTATGCCGACGCGATGATCGCCCCGACGGACGCCTTGGCCGCCATTCCGGACGATCTGCCCGCCGAGGACGCGGCGCCTTTGCTGTGCGCCGGCGTCACCACCTACAACGCGCTGCGCCACAGCGGCGCGACGGCGGGCGACGTCGTGGCGATCCTCGGGATCGGCGGCCTTGGGCATCTCGGCGTCCAGTTCGCCGCCCGAATGGGATACCACACGGTCGCGATCGCGCGCGGCGCCGACAAGCAGGACCTGGCGCACAAACTCGGCGCGCACCACACCATCGACAGCAAGTCGCAGAACGTCGCCGAGGAACTGAACAAGCTGGGCGGGGCGCAAGCGGTCCTGTCCACCGTCACCAACAGTCCCGCCATCACCGCCGTGATCGACGGGATCAAGGTGGGCGGCAAGCTGATCGTGGTCGGCGTCTCCGCCGAGCCGATCGAGGTGTCTCCGTTCCAGTTGATCGGCGCCAGCCGCACGATCCAGGGCCATGCCGCCGGCGCCTCGATCGACAGCGAAGACACGCTGGATTTCAGTGCGCTCGCCGGTGTGAGGCCGTTGATCGAAACGATGCCGCTGGAACGCGCCGCGGATGCCTATGACCGGATGATGAGCGGGGAAGCCCGGTTCCGTATGGTGCTGACGATGGGGCGTTGACGGCGTGCGCCAGAAGCGCAATCGGCGCTGGTTGGTCAGACGGTGGATCGGCGCCGATGCCTCATCCAGCGTGTCAGGCCAACGATGGCAAGGACCAGCAGAGCGACGGCCGCCAGGAACATGATCGACTGATCGAGCCACCCGATCACCGGTACGGTCACGAACAGGACTCCGCCGACCGCGCAGATCCGCCAAACCCGCGCCTGCACGCCGGCAACGAAGGTGCCGAGCGCCAACAGGGTCATCAAGGCAAGCGACCTCGCGTTGGTGTTCACCACGGCCTCGATGCTGTAATTATACAGCAGAACAATGGCGAAGATCAGCGCAAGCCAGTCCAGCGCCAGCGCGTAGACCAGTTGGATGCGCTCTTCCCGGACCTTCACGTTGCCCCAACCGGCGACGATGCAAATGATGCCGAACACCGGCGTCATGATAACCCAATAGGCCACCGGCATACTGAAGGTTACGCCCAGGAATGCCAGCAACAGCATGGTTACGTAGGGCCACTCCCGCAGCAGCCTGCTCAGAATGGCGGATCGCGCGCGTGGCGCGGCAACCGGTTCGGTATCCAGCGCGCGCTCGTCGGCGAATTCATCCTCGGAGGCGATGCCGTCGTTACGAAACATGCTCATTTTGCACTGGCCCTTCTTACCAAAGTCGCCGCTGACGCGTTGGGTGTTTTCAGGCGGTGCGAGAGCCATGACGCTATGCTGCCAAGAGCTATGGCTCGATGCCATCGGAGAACGCGCAGAACGGCCGCGCGTTCCAGAAGGCGGCATCGCAGGCCGTCGTGAACTGGGGAAAGCCTGCCAACCAAGCACGGACGCAAGTTGCCGTGTCGTTCGGGTTACGCGGCTGCTCCTGCTGGTAGCCGCCCCCTTCCGCCACCGGGGGCCGTGATCAGGCGCGGGCGCTTAGCCCACCACTCGCGGTATCCCCGCGTCCCGCGTTTCAGGCATGGCAAGCCAGAGCAGCAGGGTGCCGGCGGCTCCGGCCCCGGAGAGCGCAAGAAACGCCGCTTGCGCCCCGGCCACCGTAGCGATCCAGCCAGCCAACAGCGTGCTCAGAGTGGCGCCGATTGCAACCGTAAAGCCCAGCATGCCCAGGCACAGGTTGAAGTGCCCGCTCTCGCGCGTCAGGTCCGCCGCGAGCAGCGGCAGCATCACGCCGAACACCGCCGCGCTGACGCCGCTGACCGCCTGGCCAGCGACCAGCAGCCAGGGTCCCGGCAGGAACGCCAACATCAAACCGCGGACGGGCAGCGCCGCCCAGCCCAGCAGCAATATCGGCCGCCGTCCCCACGTCCCCGCGCTGCGTCCCACCCATGGGGAGGACAGCGCCACCACCACCTGCGGCACCACGATGCAAGCGGCAATGATGAGATTCGCCTGATCGCCGGCGCGTCGCGTCACCTCGATGCCGGCCAGCGGCAGCATCGCCGCGTTCGACAGGTGGAACAGGATCGTGCAACCGCCGAACACGAGCAGCCGGCGGTCGCGAACAATCGCCCAGGCGCCGCCCAACAGCGAGTCCTGGCCGCTCCCGGTGCGCTTTCGCTTAGCGGCGGCCGGCGGGATCGCCGCCAGGGCCGCCAGCGCCGGCAGCCCCAGCGCAGCGGTCAGCAGGAACACCCAGCGGGTGGAGAAGGTCGCGCCGATCGCGCCCATGACCGCAGCTGCAAGGCCGTTGCCGATCGAAGCAAACCGAGCGTTGCGGCCGAGCCGCTCGCCCAGCGCGGCATGCCCCACCAGCAGCAGGCTGACGGCGGCGATCGCCGGGGTCAGCACGCAGCTTGCGGTGGCCTGCAGCACCAGGGCAGCGATCGTCGAAAGCTGCATCGGCGCCAACGCGAGCAGCAGCGCCGAGACGGTGATCCCCAGGATGCCAATTGCGGCCGCTGTGCGTTTGTTCGTGATCGCGTCCACCAGGGCGCCGCCCGGGATCTGGCTCACCATCATCGCCGTGGTGCCGATGCTGAGAGCCAGGCCGATCTGCACCTCGGTCCATTTCTGTGCGGTCAGATAGACGGCGACGAACGGTCCGAAGCCGGTTTGCGCGTCGGCCACGAAGAAGGCCAGCATGTCCAGGGCACGCAGGCTCCGTGCGGGCAGCACCACGTCGCGGGGCATCGTCGTCAGCGGCCCTGCGCCCCGCTCTCCACAGGCGGGCTCGGCGGCCCGGGCTCGGCGGCCGGCGGCACCGACGGCGTCGCTTTTGCAACGTCGGAATACTCCGGAGCGTCCTTGATCTGGTCAGGCGTCAGATCGAGCGTGATGGGCCGCTTCGGGTCGCCGGGCGCGAAGTGCAGCGCGCTCCAGGGCACTGCGACACGACGGCTGCCCACGCCAAGAAAGCCGCCGAAGTCGATCACCGCCGCCTGCGGCGCGCCCGACTGGTCTACCAGCACGTCGACCAGCCGGCCAACCGCCTTGCCGGAGGCGTCAGCCACTGGCTGCCCGAGGACAGCAATCGTCTCCAAGGGGGCGACCTGCTGCGTCGCGCCCGGCGGGTTCTGTTGCGGCTGCGATTCTGCTGCGATGGGGGGCGCCGCGAGCGGCCCGGCCAGGATCACAGCGAGACGAAGGATATGCATGAGGGATGGTTCGGCCGTCGCGGCGGCGCGATCAAGCGAAACGCCCCGCCGGCGAGTCAACTTTTTTTGCTCCCTGCGGGGAGGCCAGACCCATGCCTGCGCTGATACGTCGTCTCCTGTTGTCTCAAAGCTCCCCGAACTGGCGGCCGATCATGCAATCTGGCGACAAAAGCCGGCCGGGAGACCCACAGCGACGCCACCGGGTTGGAACCCGCGCCATTTTGGGGTTCCATCACGAGCATGCGGCACGTGGTGCTGGACGGCGAGACCGACTGGGACGATGGCGCAGGGCCACGCGGGCGCTGGTGCTGGCCGGGGTGCCGCCGGAAGATGTGCTCTGGTCGGTGGGCGGCAATCCGTCCGGCGCACTGCCTGAAGCGGGCGGCACGTTCAACGTGTCGCGTGCCCTCGTCGCCCTGGCAGGTCTCGCGATCCAGGCGCGGGAGCCCGACCGGTTCGCGCTGCTCTACGGTTTGCTTTGGCGTGCCAATGCCGGGGATAAGGTGTTGGGGCGCCCACACGATCCAGACCTGCGGCGCGCCCAGGGCCTCGCCTTGGCGGTCCGCGCCGAAGCGCACCGGATGCGCACCAACCTCCGCTTCATCACGGTCGGTACGCTGTTCCTGAGCTGGTATGCGCCGGCGCATTTCGTGCTGGAGGCCAACGCGCAGCTCCTGGCACGGCGCTTCCCCGCATCGAGCTTCGCGATCATCACCCCCGACGGCAGCGTGCACTGGGATGGTGCGGCGCTGCGGTTCGGCGCCGGGGCGGCGCACGACGCAGTCCCGGACGACGACGCGCTGCAGCACTGGTGGCGCAGCCACCAGGCCGCGCTCCTGGAACACGCACGGGTCGGCACATCGGTGCCCGAAGCGGAAGACCTCAGCGAGTCGGCCCGTCCGCTGGACCGGCCGCCGTTCGGACCTGTGGTGGTGCCGGTCGGCGCCGACGACGCGTTGCTCGCGGCGACACGCGAGGCGTCGGACTGCCGCCGCTGCCACCTGTACGAGCACGCGACGCAGACCGTGTTCGGGGAGGGGCCGGCGGATGCGCGGATCATGCTGGTCGGTGAGCAGCCGGGAGACCAGGAGGATGTGATCGGACGGCCCTTCGTCGGCCCCGCGGGTCAATTGCTGGACCGCGCACTGGAGGACGCGGGCCTTGATCGCCGAACCGTTTACGTCACCAATGCGGTGAAGCACTTCAAGTTCGTCCCCCGCGGCAAGCGGCGCCTGCACCAGACGCCGGACCCGGCCGAAATCACCGCCTGCAAGTTCTGGCTCGACGTGGAGCGCGTCCGCCTGCAGCCGAGGCTTCTGGTGGCAATGGGCGCCACCGCGGCGCGGGCCGTGCTGGGTCGGGCAGTGACCATAGGCCGCGAGCGAGGCCGCGCGATCCACCTGCCCGACGGACAAGCCGTGTTCGTCACGGTTCACCCCTCCTTCCTGCTGCGCGTGCCCGACGAGGAGACGAAGGCGCGCGAGTATCATGCGTTTGTGAAAGATCTGGCCACGATCAGGACGCTGGCGGCGGATGGCGCACGAGGAGGCTAAAAGCCGGCGGAGCCAAGAGGATCGGTGATAGCGGTGCGGACGATTTGGCGCATTGATTGTTCGCTCTCCCCTTGTCTGCCCGACGACGGCAAGAGATGCCGGTCAGATGGTGAGCCGGACCGCCGTTTGGGTGCGGCAGACGCCTTGTCGCGCTCGCCGATCGGACGTTTCGCCCCGCAATTTGGCCGCCGGCCAGGCCCGGTAAGCGTGTCCGCGTGAATTGGGATCGCCCCGGACGCCGATCGGCCGGTGCATGTCCGCCGTGCCGCCTGGTGGCCTGCAATCTGGGCTCGTGATGTATCCAGCGCTTCCATCCTGTCGCGCCAGGCAGCAGAATGGCGCCATGTCGCGCCGCACGGTCGAAATCACGGCGGAGCTGATGCTGCGGGCGTATCGCCACGGGTTGTTCCCGATGGCGGAAACGCGGCGCGGCGATCGGCTCTATTGGCTGGACCCGGAGCAGCGGGGCGTGCTGCCGCTCGACCGGTTCCACTTGTCGCGTCGACTGCTTCGCACCGTGCTGTCGGGGCCATTCGAAGTTTCCGCCGACAGCGACTTTCCCGGGACCATTGCCGGCTGTGCTGCCGCCGCGCCGGGGCGCGAGGACACCTGGATCAACCCGCAGATCGAGCGTCTGTTCGGCGAGTTGCATCAGCTCGGTTACGCTCATTCCGTGGAAACCCGTTGCGAAGGCAGGCTGGTCGGCGGTCTGTACGGCGTGTCGATGGGTGGCGTCTTCTTCGGCGAGAGCATGTTCAGCGTGGCGCGCGATGCCTCCAAGGTGGCGCTGGTGCATCTTGTCGCCCGGCTGCGTCTTGGCGGGTACCGGCTGCTAGACACCCAGTTCGTTACGGCGCACCTGGCGCAGTTTGGCGCGGTGGAGACCCCCCGCGCGCGCTACAAGGCACAGCTCGCCGTCGCGCTGGACGCATCCGCGAGCTGGCCGGCCA
>Ga0182012_10003659_pt1 | contig 16290 bp, 18 predicted proteins | sample 612S2SmetaG_FD_120486 | JGI IMG/M metagenome (GOLD analysis project Ga0182012, IMG submission 120486) | Permafrost microbial communities from Stordalen Mire, Sweden - 612S2S metaG | ecosystem: Environmental > Terrestrial > Soil > Wetlands > Permafrost | place: Sweden: Stordalen | collected...
AAATTAGCGAATCATCTCACCTCGCGGACCAGAACAGACTTAACCGACCGTAGTGTCAACCGAAGTTGTCGGGTACTTGTCACGCATCGGGAACTGGCTCGTGAGGGAGGGGCGGATGCGTTTCTGCTGGATCGCCCGGTTGCGCCCCGGGATGAATCCGACTTAGACAATGTTGCGCAGGGTTTATCGGTTCAGGCGTAGGAGGCCTGATACAATACGATGGGCACATCGAACGCTTCCGGATTGCCTTGCCCGCAGACGCGCCGGCTGGCTCGACCGCTGCCGCTGTGGGACGCCTTGGTCCGCACATGATCGGCATGGTCCTGGTGACACACGGCCACCTCGCGGATGAACTGCGATCCGCGATGGAGCATGTGGTTGGCTCCCAGCGCAACGTCGACACGGTCTGTATCGGGCCGGACGACGATATGGAAGACCGCCGCGCCGAGATCGAGGCCTGTATCGGGCGGTGCGACACCGGCGACGGGGTTGTCCTGCTGACAGATATGTTCGGCGGCACCCCGTGCAACCTTGCGATCTCCATGATGGAGCACAAGGGTGTCGAGGTGATCGCCGGCGTGAACCTGCCGATGCTGGTGAAACTCGCCAAGGTCCGCTCGAAACAGCCGCTTGCCGATGCGGTGACCTGCGCCGAGGATGCCGGGCGTAAATACATCGCCGCCGCCTCCCACGTGCTGCACGGCTGCAAGGTGAACGGTTCAAACGGGTCCAACGGTTCAAACGGGTCCAACGGTTCAAACGGGTCCAACGGATCCTGTGGATGATGGATTCGCCGCCCGCGAGTGACCAGCCGATTCTCTCGCGCGTCGTCACGATCTGCAACAAGCGCGGCCTGCATGCGCGGGCCGCGGCGCGCTTCGTGACCATCGCCGAACAGTTCGGCGCCTCGGTCGATGTCCTGAAAGATGGCCAGGTGATCTCCGCACGGTCGATCATGGGCCTGATGATGCTGGGCGCCGCACGTGGTTCCGATATCGAGTTGCGTGCCGAAGGCTGGGATGCCAAGGAGGCGCTAGACGCCCTGGCAGCCCTGGTCGAGGCCGGCTTCGATGAACAGGATTGAGCCACCACCGCCGCAACATCAGCGACTGGCCCGTCCCGCCCTCGCTGCTCCCGAAGCACGCGCTGCGCCCGGCGTCCCCGCCGAACGGCGGTTTCACGGCATAGCGGTCTCCGCCGGAGTCGCCATCGGCCCGGTGTTCGGCACCACCGAACCGGACGCGGTGATCACCCGGCAAAAGATCCAGGCCGCCGATATCGGTGCCGAGGGCGCCCGCCTGGAAGCGGCCATCGTCCAGTCCCGCAAGCAACTGATGAAACTGCGCGCCAAGCTGGTGCTGCTGCCGGAGGAAAGCCAGACCGAGATCGCGCCGCTGATTGATGCGTACATCCGTATGCTGGGTCCTTCTCGGCTGGTGCGCGGCGTCCGCCAGCGCATTGAGGAAAACCTGCAATCGGCCGAGGCCGCCGTCGTGGCGGAAGCCGCCGCCATCGGCGATGCGATCATGGCGCAGGCGGAGCCGGACCTGCCGCCGGAAGATCTGGCCGGACTGCGCCGCCGGGCGGATGAAATCGGCGAGATTGCGCGGCGGCTGGTGCGCAATCTGACCCGCTCACCGTTCCGCAGCTTCGCCGGCCTGCCGGACGGCGCCATCCTGGTCGCCGAGGCGCTGCGCCCGGCCGATGCCGCGCTGCTCGATCCGTCGCGCCTGGCCGGCGTGGTCACCGAGGAAGGCGGCTCCGACGGGCATACCGCCGTCATGCTGCGTGCGCTGGGCGTCCCCGCCGTGCTGGGTGCCGCCGGGCTGGCGCATGCGATGAAGCCGGGCGACCTTGCGGTGGTCGACGGCGGCGCCGGCAGCGTGGTGCTCAACCCGGCGCCCGCGACGCTGGCCACCGCGCGCAAGGCGGTGACGGCGTTCGCGCGGGAGCGGCAGCGGTATGCGCGGCTGCGGCGGCTGCCGGCGGTGACGCAGGACGGCCAGGCGGTCGAACTGCAGGCCAATCTGGAACTGCCGATCGAACTGCCGCTGATCGTGCAGTCGGGCGCGGTCGGCATTGGACTGCTGCGCACCGAGTTCATGTTCATGAACCGGGAGACCATTCCCGATGAGTCGACCCAGACCGACAGCTACCGCGCCATCGTCGAGGCCATGCATGGCGATCCGGTCACCATTCGTGTGCTCGACTGGGGTGGCGAAAAGGAGATCGAAGCGCTGACCCTGGCCGGCATCGTGCCCGAGGTCGCGGACCCCAATCCGGCGCTTGGCCTGCGCGGCATCCGACTGCTGCTGCGCCGGCCCGAACTGCTGGAAACCCAGATGGCGGCGATCCTGCGGGCCTCGGTCGCCGGCCCGGTGCGGGTCCTGCTGCCGATGGTGACGACGGTCGGCGAAGTGCGGACGGCGCGCGAGGTGTATGAGCGCGTGGCGCGGCGGCTGCGCCGGCGCGGCGAGCGGATTCCCGAGAAGCTGCCGCCGCTGGGCATCATGATCGAGACGCCCGGCGCCGCGCTGTCGGCCGATGCGCTGGCGCTGGAGGCGGATTTCTTCGCCATCGGCACCAACGACCTGACCGCCTACACGCTGGCCGTCGATCGCGCCGAAAGCGACGTGGCGGAGCTGTACGACCCGATGCACCCGGCGGTGCTGCGGCTGGTGCAGTTTGCCGCCGAGGCCGCGCTGCGGATGCGCATGCCGGTGTCGATCTGCGGCGAACTGGCCGCTTCCCCCAAGCTGACGCCGCTGCTGCTTGGGCTGGGGGTGCGTTCGCTGAGCATGAACGCCTCGGCTGTGCCGAAGGTGAAGCAGGCGATCCGGTCGGTGCAGATCGATGCCTGCGTGCGCTTCGCCCGCCGCGTGATGGAGCAGCCAGACCCGGAGCGAATCCGCGCCATGATCGATGGTTTCGGCCGGATCGAAAGCTGATCGGCGCCGGCCAGCTCCATCGCGGTCCAGAAATGCCGGCGCTGCGGCGACCCGGCCGGTCACCGCCTGGCCCGCCGTGGCGGACGGCAGGTCGCCGTCGTCGGTCACGATGCGGATGATCGGGCTATCCCGCTGACTGGGCAGCACGGTGACCGCGTCGCCGCGGCAAACCGTTCCGGCGGAGATCATTCCGGTATAGCCGCGAAAATCCAGCGCCGGCCAGCTCACCCACGGCTCCGGAAAATCAAAATCTCTCTACTCAATCTTAGGTTTTCACCAAACGTAACGATCTCCAAGTATCCCAGCAGATGCTCTCCGCGATACCACGGCGTGCGTAACGACCCTTCGGCGATGTTGCCGCCTTGCCGAGCGCAAAGGGGGATGATCGTTTCGCAGCCGAGGGATGCGACCGATCCGGTATAGGCGGCGACTATACTGTCGTAGATATCCTGGTCGAACGCCGGTCGTCATGTTCCGCGTGGACTGCTCGTGGCCCGGCGTGTCAGCGACGATGAACGATCGCCGCGGCGTGGCGAAATACCGGCAGGCGACATCGATCGTGATGCCCTGCTCACGCTCCGCCGACAGCCCGTCCACCAGCAGGGCGAAATCGCGATGGTCGCCGTGCGTGCCGGATTTTCGTGGCTTCCGGCCAGCGCTTCAAGCGGATCGTCCAATACGGCATTCGAATCGAACAGACAACGTCTTAGCAGCGTGGATTTGCCGTCATCGACAGATCCGCAGATGAGCGGGCGCAGCAGGGACACTTCCCGCACCGGGCTTCCAGCCGTTGCAGGTGAGCCAGGCCAATCGTATGGGCGTCGGCGCGTTGCAGGGCGCCGCTCATGCCTTCCCCGCCCGCACCAAATGGCCGTCGGGAGTCAGATGCAGCCCGCACTCGCGATCCTGGTCCTGTTCCCACCACCAGCGGCCCGCCCGCTCCGGTTCGCCGGGCGCGACAGCACGGGTGCAGGGGGCGCAGCCGATCGACAGGAAGCCCTGGTCGTGCAGCGCGTTGTACGGCACATCCGCATCGCGCACCAGGGCGGCAACCTGCTCGCGCGACCAGTCCAGCAGCGGATTGACCTTCAGCAGCCGATGTTCGGCGTCATGCGAAACGAATTCCAGTCCCTGGCGCGACGCGGATTGATCCGCCCGCAAGCCGGTCAGCCACACCGCGGCGCCGCGCAACGCCCGTTGCAGCGGTTCCACCTTGCGCACCGCGCAGCAGGCATGCCGAGCCTCGGCGGAGCGGTAAAAGCCGTTGATTCCGTTCGCCTGGACCAACGCCTGGACGGCCTCGGCGTGCGGGTAGAACGCCTCCACCTGGATTCCGTAGCGTTGTTCGGTGTCGGCCCAGACCGCATGGGTTTCGGGAAACAGCCGTCCGGTGTCCAGCGTGACAAACCGGCAGTCGATCCCGGATTCCACGATCAGGTGGGTCAGCGCCTGATCCTCCAGCCCGAAGCTGGTGGTAAACACCACCGGCCCCGGAACGTTGCGCGCGATTAACAACAGACGTTCGGTTGGATCGAGACATGCCAGCGCGCCGTTCAACGACGTTTCCGGCGCTTTTGAAACAGTTTCACCCGCCGGCATGACGAATTCATCGTCCTGCCAGCGGTCATCACTCAGATCTGCCACGCCTGAAAGCTCCCGCGATACAGCGGCCAGGTCAGTGAACGGCCGGACAGGGGATATACGTGTCCTGACGGCAGGACGAAATCACGATGTGCCCCCGAAAGGACCGGCCAAATCGGCGCGTGAGGGGGGTCTGTCGGGTCGATTGCCAATACATCCTCCCGCGTTCGTGATCAGTGGAGGTTTTACCTCTGGCGTGGCCGTCTGGCAGAAAGGCGTTCCGGCCTCCTGTGATCCATCGTCTCGGCGATGCGGCCGGCCATCGGTATTTTCATGGCGGGTATGACGCAAAAGCGGTACTGACCAGCCCGGATCGCGTGAATTTCCGCGAATTACCTGGCGCCTTGCCCTGCGCGGCACAAACCCTTACTCAGCCGCCGAACCTGCACCCAACCGGAACCAAGGAGGCCGCCGATGGCGACCGAGCGCACTTTCTCCATCATCAAGCCGGATGCCACGCGCCGGAACCTGACCGGCAAGGTCAACGCCGTGCTGGAAGACGCCGGTCTGCGGATCGTCGCGCAGAAGCGCATCCACATGACCCAGGCCCAGGCGGAAAGCTTCTACGGCGTGCACGCCGCGCGGCCGTTCTTCCGCGACCTGGTCACCTTCATGATCTCCGGTCCCGTTGTCGTGCAGGTGCTGGAGGGGGAGAACGCCGTGGCGCGTTATCGCGACGTGATGGGCGCCACCAACCCGGCCAATGCGGCGCCGGGGACAGTTCGGAAACTGTTTGCCGAGAGCATCGAGGCAAATTCCGTGCACGGCTCCGACAGCGCCGAGAATGCCGCGACCGAGATCGCCTATTTCTTTGCCGGCACCGAAATCGTCGGCTGATGGAGGTCGCCGCATGAACACCGTCGCAGCGGACTGGGTCGGCCTGCTCGGACGCATCCTCATGAGCACGATCTTTCTGGTCGCCGGATACGGCAAGGCGATGGCACCGACGGCCACGATGGCATATTTCGCCCATAGCGGGTTGCCGGTGCCCGGCGCGGCGTACGCCGTCGCGCTGATTGTCGAAATCGGCGGCGGTCTGCTCTTCCTGGTCGGCTATCGCGTGCGCCTGACCGCGCTGATTCTGGCCGTCTGGTGTATCGCGACGGCATTTGTGGCGCATTACCACCCGGAGAACCGCGAGCAGATGATCAACTTCATGAAGAACGTCTGCATGGCCGGCGGCTTCTTGCAGGTGGTGGCGTTCGGCGCCGGTCGGATCAGCCTCGATCGGCGCTAGGACGCTTCGCCCTACCGGTCCGTGAGGCGGGTGAAGCCATCATCGCTCCAGGCTTCGCTGCCGACGCCGTGATGTACGAAGAACAGGCCGTCCGGGTCGTATGTGTCCTTGATCGCGCGCAGGCGCCGATAATGCGGTCCCCAATACGATGTCTGCCAGTCGGCTTCGAAGAAGCTGCTTTCCGCGACATACGAAGCCGGCACCGGTACGACCGTCCGCAGTTCGGCCATGGCGTCGCGAATCCGCAAAGCGTCCCGCCGCGCCGCCGCCATGTCGGGTTGATGACCGGGCAAGTCTGGGAAGGCCGGCGGTGACTCGCCGGCGATGATGGCCAGCGCGAACGCGTCCAGCACCGCGGGGTGGGTCGCCGTGTCGCGCGTGGCTGCCACCGCGGCGGCGGGGGCGCCGGCAAGCCCCTTCTGAAAGTGCAGTTCTACCGTCCAGATCCGGTTCGCCGCGACCAACGTATCGACGAACTGCTCGCGCCGGTCGGGCGCCAGCAGCGCAGCCGGCAGCCAGGCGGATTCGAACCCATGTAGGAAGTGCCCCGCCTCCGCCAGGTTGGCGGTCCAGAATACCGCGTCCGGTGAGGCGTTCGGCCGCTCATCATGCTGGAGCGTACCAGGGGCGACCTGTTGCAGGAACGCCGGGTCCCAGCGGCGGCGGGCCGGGGCAGTGCGGATGACGGGCGGGCGCTCCAGCGTGTAGTCGTCGGGCGAGTCGGCGATCCAGCGCAGGAACGGCTGCCAGATCGCCTGGCATTCGGCCTCGTCCAGCCCGGCGCTCTCCAGCCCGATCTCCAGCCGGTGGGTGCGCCGCAGCGTCACCACATTGCCCCAGTGCCGGTTGAACAGCCGGTCGCTGTAAAAGCCGATGAAGCGGCCGATCAGTGCCCGCCACGCGGCGTCGGACGTGGCACGCACCGTCATCGCGGCGATGCCGATCTGCGCCGGCAGGGCATGGGTTTGCAGCGTCAGCCGCGTGGCCACGCCGAACGTGCCGCCACCGCCGCCCTTCAGCGCCCAGAACAGGTCGGGATGGGTGCAGGCGTTGGCGATCCGGATCGCACCGTCGGCGGTGACGATTTCCGCTTCCAGCAGCGAGGCCGCGGCGGTGCCGTAGGTTTTCGAATAGCTGCCGAAGCCGCCGCCCAGCACCAGCCCGGCGACGCCCACAGTGACGCAGCCGCCGCCCTGGACATAGCGGCCATGCCGCGTCGAGACCTCGTTGTACGCCTGCATCCAGATCGCGCCCGATCCGATCGAGACGGCGGGTTGCGGCGCGGACGCGCAGCCGGCGGGCAGGAAGTCGTCATGGACCTCGATCCGGTTCATGGCGCGAGTCCAGATCAGCAGCGAATCCGCAGCGTTCGAGGTGCCCAGATAGCTGTGTCCGCCACCCTTGACCACCAGCCGCACGGCGTTGTCGCGGGCGAAGTTGACCGCCGCGGCCACATCCGCGGCACTGTTCGCCGCCACGGCATAGGCGCTGGGCTGCGCCGTCCAGGCATCGATCCAGCCGCTTGTCTGGGTCAGCGCGGGGTCATCACCGATGAAATATGGGTTTTTCAGCGCTCGGAACAGGTCATGGCAGGCCGCACCGTCCGGATCGTCCCGGCACGCGGCGAGCGGTGGGCGCAGCCTGGTCAGGCGGCCGCCGACCTGCTGGCGCAGACGGTCCCAGGCTGCATCGGACGGCCACGCCGGATCGCCAGGGCGGACACGGCTGAGCGGCACCGGTACGGCGGCGTTCCCCGGCCTGGCTGCCGTGGGCCATGCTGCCGCGGCAAGCGCGGCTGTGATCAGGCGTCGTCTCAGCATCAGAACACCGCACGGCGGTTGGTGTCCGGTCCGAAGGCCAAGCATTGGCAAACGCGATACACCCGAACGCCGAACTGTGCCACATTGCGCGGGCTGGAGGCGCGCATGACGGCGGTGCGAGAAACCATCCTGACCGGCGATGTGCAGGGCACGCTGCTGACACCGGATTCGCCCGTCGGTCTGGGGGTCGTCGTGCTGGGCGGCTCCAGCGGCCGCGTCGATGTCGCGCGCGCCGGATTGCTGGCCGGCAAGGGGGTGGTCACGCTGGCGCTGCGCTGGTTCGGCGGCGAAGACCAGGTGCCGGGGATCTGCGAGGTGCCGCTGGAGACCTTCGTCCTGGCGATCGACCGGCTGGTGCAGGCTGGCTGCGACAGAATTGGGCTGGTCGGCACCTCCAAGGGGGCCGAAGCGGCTTTGCTGACGGCGGTGTTCGACTCGCGGGTCGATGCGGTGGTCGCGATCAGCCCCTCATCGGTGGTCTGGGGCAATATCGGGCCTGGGCTGGATGGGGCTGTGTGGCCGCAACGGTCGTCCTGGACCCGCTCGGGGGTGGCGCTGCCGTTCGTCGCCAGCGACCCATACTGGAAACCGCAGTATCGCGACGGGCTGCTGTCCTACCGCAGCCTGTATCAACAGAGCCTGGAGCGCTTCGCATCCGAGGTCGAGGCGGCGACCATCCCGGTCGAAGCGGCTCGGGCCGACCTCGCGCTGGTGGCCGGCGGCGACGATGCTCTCTGGCCATCGGTGATGTTCGCCCAGTCCGTGGTCGAGCGACTGGCGCGCGCCGGCCCGGACAGCGCGGCTCGTGGTGCACCCCGACGCTGGCCACCGCATCCTGCTGCCGAATGAGACGACGCCGCGGTCCACGCTGCATGCGCATGGCGGCGCCGAGGCGGCCGACCGCGCGCTGGGTCAGGCGGCCTGGGGCACGATGCTGGGGCTGTTCGGTCTGGCGGGTTGACGTCAGTCGCGGGACGAATTGAACGCGGGTGACGGGGGCACGAACGGTTTGACCGTGATGGCGGTGGATCGCTGTTCCGCCTGCCAGGTATCGTACTGCACCTGGAGGTCCAGCCAGAACCGGATATCGGTGTTTGGAAACGCCTTCGCCAGCCGGATTGCCATGTCACGCGAAATATCCGTATGGCCGTTAACCAGTTCGGATAGCGCCTTCCGCGTCACGCCCAGTCCTTCCGCCGCCGCGGTCACTGTCAGGTCCAACGGCGCCAGATACATCGCGCGCAGGATTTCGCCCGGATGCGGTGGATTGTGCATGTTCAAGGCTGCGCTCCCGTCTAGTGGTAATCGACCAAATCAACGTCCGTGGCGTCCTCGCCGTCGAAGCGGAAGACGATTCGCCAGTTCCCGGACACCGATACCGCGAAGTGCCCCTGCCGGTCGCCCCGCAGCGCGTGGAACAGAAGCCCTGGCGCATCCATGGCCGCCGGGGTCCGCGCGACGCTCAGTTGCGCCAAAATCAGTTGGATGCGCCGCGCGTGCTGCGCCAAAACTCCGCTCACCCTGCCGGTCATGAACAGGCGCTCAAGTCCCTTGTGGCGAAACCGCAGTATCATCTGCCGGTGTAACCCATCAGGTAACGTTTGTCGCCTATTTTGAGATGTTCTTACAATCGGTCCATCGTTCGGTCTGGCGACCGTCCACGGCTCGCCACCAGGTTGTGCCGCTCCGGCGGCGCCGGCATGATCGGGCCGCCACCGCCGCAGGAACCGAGCATGACCGGAACCATCGACTGCACCGGATACCGCTATATCCCGGGCCCGTTCCAGTACTCCGCCGGGGTCGCCGCGTTGCCCGGCTTCGCGATCGAGCGGGTGCGCTTCGCCAACCCGGTTCCGCTGGGCGACGGCTTCCGCCGGATCGAGGCGTTTCTGCGCGATGCCGCGCTGCCCCTGACCGCGTTCTGCGCCTGCGAACTCCGCTCCCCGGCCCCGTTCACCGATGCCGGGTTCATCGCCTTCAACCGCGACTACTGCGGCACGCTGGAACGCTGGGGCATTTTCGTCAACGATCGCAATCCGGTCGCGCGCAGCAATGTCTGTCCCGAGATCGATCCGCCGGCGGCGCCGGGTTTCCACGCGTTCTGCTACGTTACCCCGGCCGCCAACGCGAGGCCGTCATTCGTCGCCGCCGGCAGTGGCGAGGCCCAGGAAGGCACTGGACCGTATCGCGACAAGACCATCCGCCACGGCGAGACCAGCCCGGACGCGATCGCGGAAAAGGCCCGCTTTGTGCCGGGCGTGATGGAGCGCCGGATGGACGACCTCGGCGCCACCTGGGCCTCGACCACCGCGGTGCAGGTGTACACCGTACACGACCTGTATCCGTTCCTCGCAAGCGACATCGTCGCCCGCGGCGCGGCGCGCCACGGCCTGACCTGGCAGTTCTGCCGGCCGCCGGTGATCGGCCTGGAATTCGAGATGGACTGCCGCGCCGTGGCGACCGAACGGGTGATCGAGGCGTAGGCCGCGTCCCGACGGCTTGTGTGCACCAGGGCATCAGGCCGCGTTAACCACCGTCCGGTGCGAAACCTTCACTGCGCCCGCGCCGTTCTGTTGCTGTCCGGCGTTCCATCGGTTCGGGTACGGAAAAACCCGCGCTGACAAACCGCTTGGCCGGGTGTAGACCGCGTGCCCACGTCCGCAACCAGAGGCAGGTATCATGCCCGACAGTATTTTCCCCTCCGGCGACACCCTGATCATCGACATGATCCGCCGGTTCTCCCAGGACCGTCTCGCCCCGCTGGCGGCAGAGCGCGAGAAGCAGCGGCGCATCGAACCGGAGATCGTCGCCGAACTTGGCGAACTGGGGGTTTTCGGTGCCACCACCCCGTCCGCCTGGGACGGCAGCGAGATCGACCCGGTCACCTATGCGATGCTGCTGGAGGAGCTTGCCGCCGGCGACGGTTCGGTGTCCACGATGGTGTCGGTGCATAATTCGCCGACCTGCCTGGTGATCAACCACTACGGCAGTGACGCCCAGAAAGACCGCTGGCTGCGCCCGCTGGCCCGCGGGGAACATGTCGGCTCGTTTGGGCTGACCGAACCGCAGGCCGGGTCGGACGCGTCGAACCTCAGGACGAGGGCGGTGAAGAAAGGCGACCGTTACGTCGTCAACGGCGCCAAGCAGTTCATCAGCAATGCCATGCATCCCGGCAGCCTGGTGTTCTTCGCCGTCACCGACAGCGGCGCCGGCAAGCGGGGGCTGTCCTGCTTCGTCATCGACAAGAGCCATCCCGGTTTCTCGATCGCGCGAACCGAGGAAAAACTCGGCCAGAAGGCCTCGGACACCTGCGCGCTGGCTTTCGACGACATGGAAATTCCGGAAGACCAGCGCATCGGCGCCGAGGGGGAGGGTTACAGGATCGCCCTTTCGACCCTGGAAAGCGGCCGGATCGGCATCGCCGCCCAAAGCGTCGGCATGGCACGCGCCGCGCTGGACTATGCCATCGGCTATGCGCGGGAGCGCAAGTCGTTCGGCGGCGCCATCATCGATTTCCAGGCCGTCGGTTTCCGCCTGGCCGAGGCCAAGACCAGGCTGGAGGCGGCCCGTCAGCTCACGTTGTACGCGGCGCGGCTGAAGGCGGAGGGCAAACCCGCCCTGGAAGCCGCCTGCATGGCGAAACTGTTCGCCTCCGAGGCGGCCGAAGCGATCTGCACCGCCGCGATCCAGACCCTGGGCGGCTACGGCTACCTGGCGGATTATCCGGTCGAGCGGATCTACCGGGACGTCCGCGTGTGCCAGATCTACGAAGGCACATCGGACGTGCAGAAGCTGATCCTGCAGCGGATGCTGTGATGGTCGGACCCGCGGGAGCGATGGCCTGATGCTGCATCATCTCCTGCAGGGCTTGCGCAGGCCGCTGACCGAGGCGCCGCCGCCGCTCGATCCGGACCTCGAGGCGCTCGCCTCGACCCTCGACCAGACCGCCCGCAACCGGCTTGGACGCAGCCTGTCGATCCGCGAGGTTGACGCCGGTTCCTGCAATGGCTGCGAACTGGAAATCCATGCGCTGAACAATGCATTCAACGACCTGGAGCGCTACGGATTGCGCTTCGTCGCCTCGCCCCGGCATGCCGATGTGCTGCTGGTCACCGGGCCGGTGACCAAGAACATGCGGGAAGCGCTGGAACGCACCTGGCGCGCCACGCCGAACCCGAAATGGGTGGTCGCGGTGGGCGACTGCGGCGCCGACGGCGGCGTCTTCGCCGGCAGCTACGCCGTGGTCGGCGGAGTCTCCACGGTGGTGCCGGTCGATGTCGTCATCCGCGGCTGCCCGCCGACCCCGAAGCAGTTGCTGGCCGGCCTGCTGTCGCTGTTCGGGCCATAATCCCAGGGTGCGTCTGACTGGTTTTCAGCCGGTCTCCTGCGCGACATAGCGGAATGACGTTGCGGCGCGCTCCACCCGTCCCAGCCCCGGCCACGGCTGATGGTAGCCGACGATCGACAGGTGCTCATCTGCCAGCCGCTCCAGCACCCGAAGGCGCGTGGCGACGCCGGTGGTTCGGTCGGTGTCGAACACGCTCTCGGCTTCCGGGAAGCGATACGACAGCGGATCGTGGAACGCGACATCGCCGGTCAGGCACCAGGCGCCGTCGAACAGATACGCCATGTGGCCCGGCGTGTGGCCAGGTGTCAGCCAGGCCTGCACGCCGGGCAGAAACGCCTCGCCGTCGCGAATGAAGCGGATGCGGTCGCGCAACGGCAGGAGATGCGTCCGCACGCCGGCCAGGCTCCGTTCCAGCCGTTCGCTGATCGGGTCCGACGTCCAGAAATCCAGCTCGTCCTGCGCCATGTACAAGGTGGCGTTGGGAAAATTCGGCGTGCCGTCGTCGCCCATGGTGCCCCAGCAATGGTCGGAGTGCGCATGGGTCAGCACCATCGCGTCGATCGAGGCGGGGTCGATGCCGGCCTCCTGCAGGCTGTCGAGCAGCCGTCCGCTGTCCGCACCGTACAGCCTTTGCGAGCCCAGCCCGTTGTCGAACAGCGCCCGCTTGCCGCCGGTTTCCAGCAGCAGGCAGTTCTGCTCGACGCGCACCCGGTCGGTGGCCAGGCCGCTTTGCGTCAGCGCGGTGTCCAGCGCCGCCGGGTCCGGGCCTTTAAAGATATGTCGAGCGGCAAGCAGTGTGAGCGGACCGTCCGAGACGATCGTTGCGCGCATCGCGCCGATGCTGAACGTGTGAAACATGGCCTCTGTCTCCCTGATGCGATTCGGATTTCATCCATGCCGATACTGCGGTTGTTAGGGCGATCCGGCAGACAGGGCTATGGGCCTCGCGGGCCTTCCGTTACGATAGCGCAAACGGAGGAAGTGCGCATGAAAACCATCATACCCGTGTTGATCCTGGCACTCGTGTTGCCCGTTGGCGCACCGGCGCAGACAGCGCCGCCTGCCGCCTATCAGCCCGGACTGGGCGACCTGATGACCATGGCGGTGCAGCCGCGTCACACCAAGCTGGGCATCGCCGGAAGCACCAGGAACTGGGCCTATGCCGCTTACGAACTCGGCGAACTGCGTGAAGCGCTCGATCAGGTGGCCGAAGTGACGCCGGTCTGGGACACGTTTCCCGTCGCCACCAACCTGCACACGCTGACGGCGGCACCGCTGGAGGCGCTCGACGCCGCGATCAAGGCCGCCGATGCCAGACGTTTCATCCAGGCCTATCGCCAGCTCACCAGGGCGTGCAACACCTGCCACCTGTCCGCCGCCAAGCGGATGATCGTCATTCAGGTTCCGGCCGCGGCGGCCTACCCGGATCAGGATTTCCGGCCCATCCGGAAATGACTTGGCCGGACGTCGGTCGCAGCGCCCGCGGCGGCCGCCACCCCAACTCTGCGCGCAAACCGGTCAGCCCTACGGGCTGCCGGCATTACCGTTCGCTGAACAGCACGCCGCCCTTCGCCTTGTTCTGCGTCGAGGATTCGACGATCTGCACCATGACCGCCTCCGGCACGACATCGAAGTGCTGCACCACCGCCGCGGTGATGTCGCGCACCAGGGCGCGCTTCTGCTCCAGGCTGCGGCCCTCGACGGCATGGACATAGATTTCCGGCATGCTGCATCCTCCCGTTGCTGGGCCGCCATGATAGCGTTTTCTGGTTTTGTCGGCTATGACCGGGCATAGCATCGTACGCGCTGACTGGCCGCCCCGAACCGGGCGTGCCGCGTGTACCGCAGGAGGTTGGATGCGCTCATTCACGCCGATGCCGTCACTTGCGCGCGTCCTGCTTGTCGGCGCGCTGGCGCTGCCCGCGTCGGCTGTCACCCGCCCGGTCCTGGCCCAGTCCACCGATGTCCCGCCGGCGGCGCCCGGCGCCGATGCCGGGGCGCCTGTGCAAGGGGCGGCCGATCCGGTGGTGGGCAGTGTCGAGGGCCACATGATCTTCCTCAGCGACCTTGGCGAAGCCGCCAAGACGCTGCCGGAAAACCTGCGCGGGCTGCCGTTCGACACGCTGTATCCGGTGCTGCTGGACCGCATGATCGACCATGCCGCGCTGGTGATCATGGCGCGGCGCCGCGGCCTGGAGGAAAACCGGCAGGTCCAGCACGACATCGAGGCGGCGACCGAACGCATCCTGGAAGGCGCCTATCTGGGTCAGGTGGCGGTTCCGCTGGTCACCGAACAGGCGATCCTGGCACGCTACAACCGGCAGTACGGCAACCGCCCGGCGACCGAGGAAGTGCACGCCCGCCACATCCTGGTCGGCACCGAGGCGGAGGCCCGCAAGGTGATCGAGGATGTGCAGAAAGGCGGCGATTTCGTCACCATCGCCCGGGTGCTCAGCAAGGATCCGGATGCCGCCAAGGGTGGCGATCTGGGCTTTTTCCGTCGCGAGCAGGTCTGGCCGGCGTTTGCCGACGCCGCGTTCTCCTTGCAGCCGGGCCAGGTCGGCCCCAATCCGATCCGTAACGAATTCGGCTGGCACGTGGTCAAGGTGGAGGAACGCCGGCTGGTCGCGCCGCCAACCCTGTCGGACGTGCATGACCAGTTGAAGCAGGAGATCATGGCGGCGGCGATCCAGCAGGCGGTTGCCGGCGCCCGCAGCCAGCTCACCATCCATCGTTTCAACCTCGACGGTTCGGAGATCGAAGGCGGCCCCAGGCTGTCGGCCAACGGTTCGGGGGCCAACCGTTAACCGGCCTCCCGGCGCCGCCTTGCTGGCTTGTGACCGCTGCCGCGTTCGGTCATAAGCACGGCATTCCACACTCAGGGGTTTCCATGCTGTTTTTTCCGGGCTGCTCATTCGGGCCTCCGGGCCGCCTGCTTGCCGCCGCGCTGTGCGGCTTTCTCGCTGTCGGGCCGGCGATGGCACAGGCGGATGCCGATCCGGTGCTGGCCAAGGTGAACGGCCAGCCGATCCACCTCAGCGACCTCAAGGCCGCGGTCGCCACCCTGCCCGCGCAGGCCCGCTCGATGCCCCCGCAGCAGCTTTATCCGCTGCTGCTCGACCAGTTGGTGGACGCCCAGGCGCTGCTGGTGGAGGCCAAAAAGACCGGCCTCGACAAGGACCCCGAGGTGCAGCGCGCGATGAAAATGTCCGAGGACCGCACCCTGGCATCGGCCCTGCTCAACAAGGTGGTCGCGCCGCAAGTCACCGACGAAGCGGTGAAGGCCAAATACGACCAGGAGGTCGGCAACAAGCCGGGTGAACCCGAGGTGCATGCGCGCCACATCCTGGTCGGCGACGAGGCCACCGCGAAGAAGGTCATCGCCGAACTGAAAAAGGGCGGCGATTTCGCGGCGCTGTCGAAGCAGTACAGCAAGGATCCGGGCGCCTCGGCGCAGGGCGGCGACCTGGGCTGGTTCAAGAAGGGCGACATGGTGCCGGAATTCGCCGACGCCGCCTTCGCGCAGAAGGACAATGAGATCACCCAGACGCCGGTCAAGACCCAGTTCGGCTGGCATGTCATCCAGACCCTGGGCCACCGCACGGGGGAGGCGCCGGCCTTCGATACTGAGCGTGACGAACTGCGCCAGAAGATGGTGCAGGCCGCCGTGCAGCAGGAGGTCGCCTCGGCCCGCAGCGCGGTGACGGTGGAGCGGTTCAATATGGACGGCTCGCCGGCGAAGGCGACCGATACGGCGGAGCCGCCGCCGGTGCCGGCGAAGTAGCCGTCCGGATGCGCTGACAAGAGCAAGAAGAAAAGGTTGGAAACGATGGCCGTGTCCCCGCTTGCCGTTGCGTTGCCGGACTTGCCGCCGCTTCCCGGGGTTCGCCTTGCTGCCACCGCGGCGGGCATCCGCTACCAGGGGCGCACCGACGTGGTGCTGATGGAGGTCGCGGCCGGCAGCACGGTCGCCGGCGTGTTCACCTCCAACAAATGCCCCGGCGCCCCGGTTGACTGGTGCCGAGCGTCGCTGAAGGGCGGCAAGGCGCGGATGGTGGTGGTGAATGCCGGCAACGCCAACGTGTTCACCGGCAAGGCTGGACGCGACGCCTGCGCGGCGACCGCCGCGGCGGCGGCCAAGCTGGCCGGCTGTCCGGCGAAGCAGGTGTTCGTCGCCTCCACCGGCGTGATCGGCGAGGTGCTGCCGTATGAAAAGCTGGTGGCGGTGCTGCCGGCGCTGCAGGACGCGCTTGCCGAGGATGCCTGGGAAGCCGCCGCGCGCGGCATCATGACGAC
>Ga0182012_10003662_pt1 | contig 16282 bp, 12 predicted proteins | sample 612S2SmetaG_FD_120486 | JGI IMG/M metagenome (GOLD analysis project Ga0182012, IMG submission 120486) | Permafrost microbial communities from Stordalen Mire, Sweden - 612S2S metaG | ecosystem: Environmental > Terrestrial > Soil > Wetlands > Permafrost | place: Sweden: Stordalen | collected...
GCGCGACGGCGACGGCCAACGTCGCGGCGGCGATCAGCCCGCGAGCGAAGAGAGCCACTCGCCGAACAGGTAGCGCGCGTCGAACGGGCCGGGCGACGCCTCCGGGTGGAACTGCACGCCGGCAATCGGAAGCGTCCGGTGGCGGAAGCCTTCGTTCGTGCCATCGTTGAGGTTGACCATCGTCGCCTCGAGGTCGGCGGGCAGCGAGGCGCCGTCGACCGCGTAGCCGTGATTGTGCGCGGTGACGAGCACGGCATCGCGCCGGACGTCCTTGACCGGCTGGTTGCCGCCGCGGTGGCCGTACGGCAGTTTGAACGTGCGCGCCCCGCAGGCGAGCGCGAGCAACTGGTGGCCGAGGCACACGCCGAACATCGGCACGGCGCCGGCCAGTTCGCCGAGCACCGCGGCCGTGGCGGCGAGGTCCGTCGGGTCGCCGGGGCCGGGCGAGATCACGACGCCGTCGGGCTCATAGGCCAACACCGCATCGGCCGGAGCGTCGTACGGCAGTACCGTGATGCGCGCGCCGAGCGCGCCGAGATCGCGCAGGATGGCGCGCTTTACGCCGCAGTCGAGCAGCACGACGTGCGGCCCGGAGTTGTCGCCCGCGACGGTTTCGACGGTCTGGGTCGCCACGCCGCCGACGAGCCCCGCCGTCGAGCGCGAACGCGCGTAGGGCCGGAGCGCCTCCTCGGCGCGCGCGATCGCGTCGTCGCCGACGGCGAGCGCCGCGGCGATCGTGCCGTGCTCGCGCAGCGAGATCGTCAGCGCCCGCGTGTCCACGCCGGTCAGCGTCGGCACGTGTTGCGCGGTCAGCCAGGTCGCCAGGTCCCAGCGCATTGCGTGGTGCGACGGGTGGGGCGCGACGCGCTTCATCACCGCGCCGGCGACGCAGGCGCGGTCGTGCTGCGCGGCCGTGCCGGAGACCCCGTAGTTGCCGATCATCGGATAGGTGAAGGTCAGGATCTGGCCGGCGTACGACGGGTCCGTCAGGGCCTCTTCGTAGCCGGTCATGCCCGTATAGAAGACGGCCTCCCCCAGGGCGAGGGCGTCGTGGCCGATGCCGTGCCCGTCGAAGCGGGAGCCGTCGGCGAGGAGCAGGGAGGCGCGGCGGGTCACGCTACGCCCTTCGCGGCGCTCATTGCCCGCGCCCTGTCGCCCGGCACCGCGGCCGCGGTCAGGCTAGGTGAAGGACTGGAGCGTGACGGTCAGTTCGGTCATGTCGGCCGCGCCGATGTCGGAACTGTAGCCGCACTGGTCGTCGAAGGCGAATCCATAGCAGTTGTAGTCCTTCGTGTTCGCGTGCATCGTCTTCGAGTAACTGTTGGTGGCCGAGGCCTGGTAGAATTTGCCCTTCTCACAGTACGGCTGATTGACGTACTTGGGCAGCAAACTCCGGTTGAGGGCGGCGGCCAGCACGTCGCCGATGGCTCCCGCTTCGTTGTTGCCCTGCGCCAGCGGGCCGCTGCACTCGAACGTCTGCAGCGTCGTCGGCAGGTCGATCGTGGCCACGGTGCCGCCGTTGCGGGTGAAGATCATCGGCGAGGCGCTGCTGCCTTGGACCCGCCCGGTCGCCGTTCCGTAGCCCGTCGTCACCGTGAGGTTGTGGCTGGTGAAGTGCTGCCAAGCCGCCAGAATGGCGTCGTCGAGGTAGGTGCTCGGGAAGACGTTGTTTTCGATGCCGTGCCCGGGCGCGATGACGCGCAGGTCCGGCATGTTTTTGGTCCCGACGATCAGGTTGGAGAAGTCTTTCATCCCCGCGATCTGCGAGAAGATCTTGGTGCGCCCGTGCTTGACGAGTTGGCCGGCCGATTGGGTGCCGCTGGTGCTCGCGACTTGGATCTCGAGCGGGATGCCGAACATGTCGACCATCGTCGTGTTGACGTTCGCCGAGCCGAAATAGGTGTATTCGATCCAGTCGAACAGCGTGTCGTAGTTCGGATCCGAGGGCGCCCAGCCCGAGGGCTGCGTGATCCCGGTGACTTGGTCGCTCGAGTTGGCTTGCACGAGGAACTTCAGCGGGGCGCCGATCGAAAACCAGACGCGGCCGCTGAGGTACGGGAACGCGATGCTGTTATTCTTCAGCGCCGAGAGTTGGAATGAGTAGTCGGCATAGCCGCTCGGCCCGTCGTTGTCGGACGGCGAGCAGTCTTGCATCGTCCCGTCCGGCAGTTGGTGCTGCCAGACGGACGACGCGTTCTGCCCGACGTTGGCCACGTAGATCTGGTCCTTCGCGTAGAGGTTCGTGTTGTTGACGATTTTCATCGTCGCCGCCGATGCGGAACGATAGCGCCGTGGGCCGCCCGCCGCCGCGCCCGCCCTCACCAGCGGCATCGCCTCGGCGCCCTGCAAACCTGCCAGAGCCCCGAGCGATGCGAGCGACGAGAGGAAGACGCGGCGGTCGAAACGTCCCATGGTCTGACTCCTCAGGCAGTCGTCGAGTTAGTCGTTGTCAACGGCCTTGGCGGCGTCGGCCTTCGGCGGCAGCTTGATGCGCGGATGGTCGGAGTGCGCGTTCGGGTACGGTAGTTCGCCGGCCGACGAGTACTGGATGCGCGAATGCGGCACGGCGAGGCCGGTCGCCGTCGTGTACATCGCCTCGTTCAGTCCCTTGCTGGCGGCGAAAGCCACCGAGAACGCGCTGTGCGCGAGGCCGTCCGACGTGAACGCCGTGGCGAGGTAGTCGCCGACGAAGTAGCCGCCCGCATTGGCCAGCCAGTTCACGTCCATCGGCCCGTTGAGCGCGGTCGGAGGATTCCACGTGCGGCCGCCGCTGTCGGACGAGATGTAGCCGGTATACAGGCGGCAGGTTTGCACGGTGCACGCCGCGTTGGGAAAGTAGAAGTAGGTCAGCGCGAGGTGCGCCGTGCGGCCGCTCGTCGCCGGATCGATCCCGAGGCCCGGCAGGAAGTGGTCGACCGTGCTCTTGCGATGGTCGATCGGCACGCGCGTCTTCGCGGTCCACTTGACACCGTCGGTCGACGTGCTATAGACGATGTCGTTCGACTTGCAGCCGGCCCGGAACGCGCAGTCGGACCACGCGACGTAGATCTTACCCGCCGCGTCCATCGCCGCCGTCGGCAGCGCGGGCGCGCGCATCGTCGCGACGTTATGGCTCGGATTCGAGGCTACCTCGACGGCGTTGCTCCAACTCGCGCCGCCGTTCGTCGAGACGATGGCGAGAATGTTCGCTCCACCGTCGCTGAACGGGATGACGACCGTGCCGTTCGGCTGCGCGAGCGGCTGGCCGCCGAGTCCGTTGGCTCCGTTGCCGCCGGCGTGCGCGGTACTCCACGTCTTGCCGCCGTCACTCGACGTGTTGACCTGGATCGTGCCGTTGCCGTCGTCCCATTCGACGTAGCAGTTTCCGTAGTACGGGCTGCCGGAGTTGTTGTCGCACGTGATCCAGTTCTTGTCGGAGCCGATCGGCCCGTTGGAGACGTTGATCGGATTGTCCCAGTTGATCCCGTCGACCGAGCGGCTGACGATGACGGCCGGATCGGAGTAACCGGGCGGAACCGGCAGCGAGTTGACGAGCCACTCGCCGTACTTCGCGTTGTACGCGACCGCGGGGTCGCTTGCGCGCGGGAACGGGTTGCCTGGATTCGTCGGCTGCGTGATCCCGGGCAGGTAGCCGGACGACCAGGTCGCGCCGGCATCGGTGGACGTCGCCCAGCCGATGGCCGATGCGCCGCCGCTGGAGAAGCGTCCGACCTGAAACGCGGCGACGATCGTCGAGCCGTAGGCGAACGTATCGGACTCGAGTTCGGTGGCGTGCTCCGCTCCCGTGTTGGTCAGCGTGTCGGCGCTGATCTGTACGAGCGTAGGCGAGCCCCACGTGCGGGGCTGGGCTTGCGCCGCGGCGCTCAGCGAGGCGACGAGCAATATCGCCGGCGCTATGGCGGCGAGCGGACGAATCATCAGGGCGGACTCCGTTCTAGGCGTTCCGATAGGGGTCGGACATCGCATTGGCGGGGCCAAAAGGGGCACCCTGCCGCGGGGAGCGGGCGCGTGAGGGCAGGACGGGATGAGGAACGGCGCCCCCGCTGCGTTAACCCCCCGAACGATGGCCGAGCGTAGCGACCGGGACCTGGGCATGCACCGCCGCATCGCGCGCCGCGACTTTCTCGACGGCGTCGCGTTTACGGCGCTGGCGGCGGGCGCCGGCGGGTGGCCGGCCGGAGCGGAGGCCGCCGCCGGCTCGTACCCACCGGCGCTGACGGGCCTGCGCGGCGAGTACGACGCGGCGTATGCCGTCGCGCATCGCCTGCGCGACCGGACGTTTTGGACCGAGCCGCCGCCATTGAAGGCGACCGGCGAGCACTACGACCTGGTCGTCGTGGGCGGCGGCATCAGCGGGCTGTCCGCGGCGTACTTCTACCGGCAGCAGTTCCCGAGTGCGCGCGTGCTCGTCCTCGACAACCACGACGACTTCGGCGGGCACGCCCGGCGCAACGAGTTTCGCGTCGGCAATCGGCTGCTGCTCAGCAACGCGGGGACGCAGTCGATCGAGTCGCCGGCGAAGTACAGCCCCGTCGCCAAGCGCCTCCTCGCCGAACTCGGCGTCGTGCCGAAGCGGTTCTATACCTATTACGATCGCAGGCGCTACGCGGCGCTCGGCACGGGCGTGTTCTTCAACAAGGAGACGTTCGGTAGCGACCGGTTCGTCGCAGGGATGGGCACGCGGCCGTGGCCGGAGTTCCTGGCCGACGCGCCGCTCTCTGAGGTCGCCAAGGCGGACATCGCGCGCATCTATACGCAGCAGGTCGACTACCTCCCGCACCTGACGACGCCGCAGAAGCGCGCGCTGCTGGCGAAGACCTCGTACGCCGACTTCCTGACGAAGGTCGCCGGCCTCTCGCCCGACGTGTTGCCGTTCTTCCAGCCGCGCACGAACGATCTGTACGGCGTCGGCATCGACGCCGTCAGCGCGCTCGACACGTTCGAAGGCGGCGACGACTACGGCGTGCCGTTCCCCGGTTTCCAGGGCATGGCTCTCGAAGGCGCCGCGGGCAAGTGGCAGGCGCCCCGCGAGGAGCCGGTCGAGGAGCCGTACATCTTTCATTTTCCCGACGGCAACGCGTCGATTTCGCGGCTGCTCGTGCGCAAGCTGGTGCCCGGCTCCGTGCCGGGCTCGACGATGGAAGACGTCGTGACCGCGCGCGCCGACTACTCCGTGCTGGATCTACCCGGAAACGCCGCGCGCATCCGCCTTGCCAGCACGGCCGTTCGTGCGCGCCACGTCGACCCGCACGACCACACGCGCGGCGTGGAGGTGGCCTACGTCCGCAGCGGCGCGCTGGAGACGGTGCGCGCGAACGCCTGTGTGCTCGCCTGCTGGAATGGCGTGGCCTCGTACATCGCGCCGGAACTGCCGTCCAGCCAGCGCGAGGCGCTGCGCTACGGTACCAAGGTGCCGCTGGTCTACACCCACGTCGCGATCCGCAACTGGCGGCCGTTCGCGCAACTGGGCGTGCACCAGATCTCCGCGCCGGGAAGCTACCACCCGTGGACGGCGCTCGACTTCCCGGTCGACATCGGTACCTACCGGTCGCCGCACGTGCCGGACGACCCGATGGTGCTGTTCATGCTGCGCACGCCGTGCAGGCCCGGTCTGCCCGCGCGCGACCAGCAGCGCGCCGGCCGCGCCGAACTGTACGCGACGCCGTTCGCCGTCATCGAGCGCAACGTTCGCGATCAACTTGCGCGGATGCTCGGCGGCGCGGGTTTCGATCCGGCGCGCGACATCGCCGCGATCACGGTAAACCGCTGGGCGCACGGCTACGCCTACGAGTACGCAACGCTCTGGGATCCCGACTGGCCCGCCGGCCGCAGCCCGGCCGAGCTCGGCCGCAAGCGCTTCGGCCGCATCGCCATCGCAAACTCGGATGCGGCGGCGTCCGCGTATACCGACGCCGCGATCGACCAGGCGCACCGTGCCGTCGCCGAACTCGCGGCGGTGACGCCGTGATCCGCGCCGCGCGCGCCCTGCTGGCCGCGGCCGCCGTCGCGCTGCTCGGCGCCGGCACCGTCGCTCCGGGGACGCCCGATCCCGACGGCCTGTTCTTTCAAGCCAAAGAGGCGTGGCGCACGCGCGCGGAGGTGCCGTTCGTTACGTACGCCGTACGCGCGAGCTACGGCTCGCACAACCACTCGTTCGACGACTGGTTCCAACTCAACTATCGCGCATCCGACGGCGCGCTGTCGGTCGAACCGATCGTCATTCCTGGCGAGACCAGTCGCAAGGAGCGCGGGGTTCCGCTCTACCTCTTCGGCTTGAAGGTCTTCGACACCAACCCGGACGCCGACCCGATCACGATGCGCGAGCCGGCGATCGAGCCTGCGTTTACCTTCGGAATGATGCCGCACTCGTTCTTGCCGTACGTGGCCGCGCAGCCGGGCGACCCGACGCCGGAGCCCGAGCAGTCCAGGCTCCGCGAAATCGGCCGCGTCATCACGGTCAATAAGGAGTATCGCGTCACCTACGTCGGCCTCGAAAAGCTGCGCGACGGCGAGGCCTACCACATCGCGCTCGAGCCGCTCCGCGACCCGCAATTGAACCGCCTACGCGACCTCTGGCTCTCGAAGGATACGTACCTGCTCGCGCGCGAGCGCGTCGCCGGGATCTTCGACGCGCGGCCCTACGACAAGGCCACCTGGACGGTCGACTTCGTGACGGTCGACGGCAGGCGCTACATCCAGCAGGTGCGCACCGACGACGACCTGCACTTCGGGACGGAGCACATCTCGCACATGCAGTTGGACTTCGTCGACTACCGGTTCCCCAAGGACGTGCCCACGTACGTGTTCCAGCACGCCGTCTGAGGCGGCGCTACTTCGGATCGTTCGGGGCGTTGAAGCGGTCCGGGTCGTAGTCGTGGCTGGCGAGCAGATGGCGGTCGTAGTTCTGGCGGATCGTCTCGCCGAGCATGTCGAGAAACGCGCGAATGGATGCGGCCGCGATGCGGCGTCCGACGGCCGCGTCGAAGGCCTTGCCCGCGAACGAGAGCGGCGGGTCGTACGCGCCCTCGAGCACGATCGCGCAGCCGTCGCCGGCCGCCGCGAAGTCCAGCGTGCCGTCGAATTTCGGGTACGGTCCGCCGTTGGGATCCCACGAGATCGAGAACGTTCGCCTCGCCCCGGCGGCCTGATGCGTCGAGAGCGACACTGAGACCTGACGGTCGACGGTCAGCTCGCGCACCGGCACCTTGAGCGTGACCGGCGTGCTCGACGGTGCGAATCCGTTGCGCTCGTAGAAATGCGTCCGGACGCATTCGAATGCGTCCAGCGGCGGACATGCGACCTCGATGCTCTCCTTGACCTGCGTCATGACGGCATCGTAGCGACGCCGTGTCACCGCCGTGTGAAGGGCAAGAGAAGAACCTTACGGCGCGGGCATCGACGCTGCGACCGTGCGGCCGTCCGCGTGGCCGGAGATGGTCGCGAACGCGTGCCTGGTCAGGGCATCCCAGCGCACGTCGACGGTGCCGCCCGTGGCGCCAGGCCCGGCGAACGAGAGGCGCGCGCGGACCGCCCCGTCACCGGCGTATTTCGCCGTCGCCGTGCCGCTGACGGCGACGTCGCGGACCCAGCGGCTCCCGTCGAGCGAGAACCGGTAGGCGGCCGGCCCGGCCGTGTAGGCGTACGATCCGCCGCGCAGGCCGCTGCCCTTGCGCCCGTCGACGATCAGCGGCCGGGCGAGCGCGTCGCCCACCGTCTCGACGGCCGCGGCGACGGCGCGCAGCTCGGCGAGCGACGCTTCGTTGCCGGGCAGCGGGGATGCCGGTGCGACGTCGCGGGCGTGGAGCGCGAACGCGAGCACGGTTCGCACCTCGGGGATGGTGCGCGCGCAGGCCGCGTCGCCCGGCGCCAGCGTGGCGATGAAGCGGCGGACGATCCGCGAGGCGCAGTCGTGGACGTCGCCCTCGGCCACGACGTGGCCGCTGTTGGCGAAGAAGAGGTGCGTCGCGGCCGGGAACAGCGCGGCAGCCGCCGTGGCCTCGCCCCGCGGCGTGATCGTGTCCAGTTCGCCCGTGAGCACGAGCGCCGGTACGTCGGGGAAGCGGGTGCCTGGCGGCACGGGTTCGCCCGGGGGATGAAAGCGCGACGCGACGGGCCAGCCGAGACACGCCGGCAGGTAGCTGAAGTCCGGCGGGATCGCGAGCAGTTCGTCGATCGAGAACGGCGCGTAGATGGCGGGGTCGTCGCGCCGCTTGCGCTCGCGCGCGCGCGCCCACTCCTGCGCTCGGACGGCCGGCGCGTTGCGCATGTCGTAGGCCTGCGGGTTGTCCTGGCAGCTCGCGGCGGCCCAGAGGCCGCGGCTGTAGACCGTCGCCGGTCCGCCCGCGCGTTCGTCGGCGGACGCGTTCTCGCGAACGAGCCGAACCAACGGCGCGTCGTCGCGGCGGTCGAGGTAGGCGCGCGCGGACGCGTCCAGTTCCCGGTATGCGGCGATGTCGAGGCCCGCGGCGTACATGACGAACGCGAGGTCCGCCGGAGTGAGCCCGTCGCGGCCGTGAGCGCGCAGGGCCGCCAGCAGCCGGCCGATGCGCTGCATGGACGTGCCGGGCAGGTCGCGGCAGGTCAGCGAGTGCGTGCAGGCGCCGTCGAACGCGTCGCGCACGGCGGGCGCCTCAGCGGCGTACCACGGCGAGCCGCCGGCCACCGGATACGCGCTGTCGAGCACGAGCGAGCGCAGCCGGTCCGGGTGGCGGCCGGCGAACGCCTGGGAGAAGAACGTCCCGTAGGAGTCGCCGTACAGGTCGATGCGCGCGACGTGCAGCGCGTCGAGGATGGCCGCGAGGTCGTCGGCCGCCAGGCCGCTGCCGTACAGGTCCGCGGCGTCGCCGAGTTGGCCGCCGCAGGCAGTGATGGCCGCGACGCTGGTCGTCGGCTCGCGCTGCAGCGCCGGGCAGTCGATCGCTGCCGAGAGCCCCGTACCCCGGTTGTCGACCACGAGCAGGTCCCTGGTCGCGAGCAGCTCGCCCAGCATGGCGCGGTAGGCTTCACGGCTGCCGATAGAGCCGTAGCCCGGCCCGCCCTCGGCGGCGACGACGAGCCCGGACGACGGGCGCCGCCCATCCCGGTGCGGCAGGTATGCGAAGTGGACGTCCACCGTTCCGGGCACTTGGCCCGCCGGATCGAGCGCCCGGCGGACCGTGCCGCAGCGGTACTCTTTGGCGAACGGGCATGGCCCGAGGGCGAGCCCCTGCACCGCCCCGGCGTGCCAGCGGGCCAGCGCGATGGTTAGGGCCATCACGGGTATGATCAGGATGCGGGCCATGGGGCAGGGTTCGCCGGGCGCGTGCGAAAGCGCTCGCGTCCCATCTTGAATCGAGGCCGATGGTGCTAGCCGAAGAGAACGTACGGACGAGCGTCTTTCGCTTTGCGGAGCGCATGGAACGCCTCAAGCCGAGCGCGATCCGCGAGATCCTCAAGACGACGGGTATGCCGCACGTCATTTCGTTCGCGGGCGGGTTGCCGGCTCCGGAGTTGTTTCCGGTCGCGGAGTTCAAAGCGGCGTGCGACGAGGTGCTCGATACCGACGGCGCGCAGGCGCTGCAGTACAGCGTGACGGAGGGCTATCCGCCGCTGCGCACGTGGATCGCCGATTACGTCGCCGAGACCAACGGCTTCGCATGCCGGCCGGAAGAAGTGCTCGTCGTCAGCGGGTCGCAGCAGGGGCTCGACCTCATCGGCAAGGTGTTGCTCGACCCGGGTGACTTCGTCGTCATGGAAAACCCGGCGTACCTCGGAGCGATCCAGGCGTTCGACGCGTATCAGGCGAGTTATCTCAGCGTGGCGACGGACGACTTCGGCATGGTCCCCGACGACCTCCATCGCGTCCTGCGCTCGGCGACGAGCCGGCCGAAGATGATCTACATCGTGCCGAACTTCGCCAACCCGACCGGCGTCACGCTCGCGCTGGAGCGGCGCGAGGCGCTCATCGAAATCGCGCGCCAGCACCGGATTCCGATCTTCGAAGACGACCCGTACGGCCGCCTGCGCTATTCGGGCGAGCACATCCGTTCCATCGCGTCGCTGACCGGCGGCGACGGCATCATCTACATGAGCACGGTCAGCAAGATCATCGCACCGGGCATGCGCGTCGCGTGGCTCGTCATTCCCGACGAGGAACTCTTCGAGCGCGTCGTCCCCGCCAAACAGGCCGCCGACCTGCATTCTTCGTCGCTCACGCAACGCGCCGTCTTCCACTACGCCAAACACCCCGGGCGCGTCGAGAAACACGTGGAGGAAATGCTGCCGGTCTATCGCGGCAGGCGCGACGTGATGCTCGAAACGCTCGCGGAGCGCATGCCGAAGGGCGTGACCTGGACGCAGCCGGACGGCGGTCTCTTCCTGTGGGTGCGCGCCCCCGAGCACGTCGACACCGCAGCGCTGCTGCCGCTCGCTTTTGAGCGGAACGTCGCGTACGTGCCGGGCGCCCCGTTCTGGGTCAACCGGCACGTCCGCAACACGATCCGCCTCAACTTCAGCAGCTCGTCCGAGGACCGCATCCGGACGGGGATCGGCCATCTGGCCGACCTCCTGTCCGAAGCGATCGGCGTTTAGCCGGTCAGTTCCACATCCCGGTCAGGTCGCCGGCCGAGCACGCGTTGGCCGTGCAGGTCAGGCCGTAGATGTCCTCGATCGTGCGCAGCACGTCATAGTGCGTGATGTTCTGGCTGTACTGCCCGGCCGTGATCATCGGTCCGGTCAGGAGCGTCGCGATCGGGTTACCGCCGTTGTCGGGCGACGCCTCGTCCCAGGTCAGGATCAGCAGCCCGTTGTGGGCGGTGTCCCACTTGATAATCGCGGGCAGGTGCTGTGACAGCCACGTGTCGCCGGCTTGCGTGCTGCAGTCGTGCATGTCGTCGCACAGGTTCGGAACGACGATCGACACGGTCGGCATCTTCTTGACCGGGAACTTCTTATAGACCAGGTTGGACTTGGCCGGAACGTTGCTGAAATTCACCCACGGGTTGTGCTTGCGGGCGTAGAGGCCGTTCGGCGAGGTGCAGCCGGTGAAACCGTTGCTCGGCATCGACTCCGAGTAGCCCGCGAAGGTCAGCTTCGCGGCGATGAGTTCGGAGCCGAGATTTGCGGCCGAGAACGTGTGCGGACAGGAGTCGTCGCTGACGCCTTGCGTGCTGCCGGAGAAGAGCGCCAGGTAGTTCGGCTCGCTGGGATGCCCGATCGCGTGGCTGTTCGTCATGAGCGCGGATATCGGCACGAGGGTGTTGTTGATGTACGGCGCCTGCGAGCTGCCGATGATGCTCGCGTAGTCGCGGTTCTCCATGATGACGATCGTGACGTACGACGCGCGCGGGCTCGAGCGCCCGTGCGGGATGAAGTCGGCAACGGTGCTCGACGAGGCGGAACGGGTAGACGTCACCGGGCCCGACGACGCACCGCCTGCCGAACAGGCCGCGAGTAGCAGGGCTGCGGCGACGCCCGTACAGATCGTACTCAAGCTTTCCAACGCGTGCTCTCCATGTGATCCGGCTGCGCCGTCCAGGCGGCGTCGCCGGAGCGTTCGTCGCGGGTGGAGCGTTTCGCTGCCTTCCGGTGGCGAGATGGCACGAAGCGCACGAGGGCGAAGTCGACGTGCATGAGTCGTAGGTACCATCGAGGATCGCGCTTTGCGGCGACGGCGGCCGTAGCGCTCCTCGTCATGGGCCTGGCCGTTGCCGCGCTCCTCGGCGTCGCGGCCTGGGGCTCTGCCCGTCAGACGAGCGACTCCACCTACGGCAGTCTGGGCAGCTCGGCGATGGGGACCCTCCAGACCGTGTTGTACGCGGGCGAGGGCCGCTGGCGTTCGTGCACCCGCGACGACTGTCCGCCGATCGCCCGCGATTGGGGTGCCGACGCGCTGACCTACGACGCCTACTTGCGCTGGAAGACCACGAAGGATCCGCGCGCGCTCGCGGTCTTGCGCGACATCGCGCGCTATCGCTATCTCTACGGCACGTGCGGCGCCGCCGATTGCACGGAATGGAGCGACGTGCCCGAGTGGGACGCCGTCGCCGCCGCGCGCGAGTACGAGGCCACCCACGATGCCTACGATCTCGCCCGCGCGCAGGCGGCGTTCGACTCCGTCGAGCGCTCCGACGCGTACGCCGGGGGAGCCTGTCCGGACGTGCGTTATCAGCGCCCCGCGCTCGAACGTAACCAGCCCGGCGGAGAAGGCCGCGTCAAGACGCTCGAAACCGAGGCCAACGCGGTCAAGGCCGCGCTGCTTCTGTATGCGGCGACGCACGAGCCGTCGTATCTCCAAATCGCCCAGCGGCGCTACGCCGCGAGCCGGCGGGCGTTTCGCGATAAGGCGCTTCCGCTCTATACCGTGTGGGTGCTGGACGACGGCGCCGGTTGCCCGCAGGTACGCGGTCGCTTCTACGCATCGGTAAACGGCCTGATGATCTGGAACGGCCTGGCGCTCGCGCGGTGGACGTACGACGACAGCTACCGGCGCGACGCGCTCGCGACGGCGCGGGCAGTCGAAACGCGGCTGGCCGACGGACGCGGCATCTTCGCCAACCTGCAGGCGGAGAACGACATCGCCGAACCGCTGGTCGAGGCGATGCTCGGCTTGTCGTCCTCGCAGGGCGACGGCGCCCAGTCTGCGCGGACGTGGCTGCTCCGCAACGCCGCCGCGGCCGCCGGCGCGCGCCGTTCCGACGGCACGTACGGCCGGTTCTTCGACGGCCCCGCGCCGCAAGCGCCGGCCACGGCCTGGCAGACGAGCGGCGGACTCGCGCTTGCCATTGCCGCCGCCGCGGTCGATTCGGACGGCGCACTGCCCGCCGCGAGCGGCTGGCCGGCCGCGGCTTCGCGCGCAGCCGACGTCGAAACGGCGTCGCTGCCAGCGACGATCTCGTTCACGGGTTCGGGCATCGCGTTGATCGGGACCGTCGGCGAGCGCTGCTGCCAGCATGGCCACGCGCGCGTCTACGTCGACGGCGTCGAGACGGTCGACCGGACCGGCATCTGGCAGAACAAGATGAACTGGGGCAAGCCGTTTGCCGACTCCGTGCTGTTCGCGTGGCGCTGGCCGGCGAGCGGCCGCCATCGCATCGAGATCGAGCCCGCGGCCGAAAACCCCAAGGAGGGCGGCACGTTCGTGCACGTCCGCTCCGAACTGATCCTGCCGTAGCGCCGGTTAGCCCGGTTTGCGGCTCCAGACGCGGACGTAGTCGACCGACATCGTCGCGGGGAAGACGGTCGACGGGTTCGGGAACGAGATCCAGCCGCCGATCGCCAAGTCGAGGATGACGTACATCGGCACGTTCGGGATGAGGGCCGCGTTGGTAAACCGCTTCACCGGCTTGCCGTCGAAGTACCAGGTAATCGCGCGCGGCTGCCAGTCGACGCCGTAGACGTGCGGCGCCGCGGACAGGTCGACGCCGGTATCGTACGGCGTGCCGCTCTGGTGACGGTGGCCCTTGGCGTCTTGCCAGTGGAAGGTGACGTAGTCGATCGTCGGCGTGCCGCCCTGCCACTCCATCGCGTCGATCTCCGGCGGCCACGAGCCGTTCACCGGCAAGAGCCAGAACGCCGGCCACATCCCGGCGCCCGGCGGGAACGACGCGCGCGCCTCGGCGTAGCCGTACAGGTAGGAGAATCCGGCGGAGCGGTACGGCGTCGGGCCGCTCTCGATCATCCCTGAACTGTAGTTGTAGCCGTCGATGGACTGCTCGAGGGCCGTCAACTGCACCTGGCCGCCGCCGACCGTCACGTTCTGCGCCAGAAACCACTCGAGGTCGTACGGCGGCCCGTTGGAGCAGCCCGCGTTCTCGTCGGCATAGGGAAAGCAGCGATACCACACGTTGGTGTTGAGGGCTTTGCCCCGAAACTCGTCGTGGAACAGTAGCGTCGCTGCGAGCGCGGCTGCGGCGATCACGTCACGATGTCGAGCCCGATGTCGAGCGCGGGGGCCGAGTGCGTGAGCGAGCCGACGGAGATGACGTCGACGCCGGTGGCGGCAATGGCATTCACGGTATCGAGCCGCACCGAGCCTGACGCCTCGAGCAGCGCGCGCCCGGCCGTCACGGCGACGGCCTCGCGCATCTGCTCGAGCGACATGTTGTCGAGCAGGATGGCGTCCGCGCCCGCAGCGAGCGCCTCGCGCAGTTGCGCCAGCGTGTCGACTTCGATCTCGACCTTGACCAGGTGCCCGGTGCCGGCGCGCGCGGCGCGGACGGCGGCGGTGACGCCGCCTGCGACGGCGATGTGGTTGTCCTTGATCAGCACGGCGTCGTAGAGGCCGAAGCGGTGGTTGACGCCGCCCCCGGCGCGGACGGCGTATTTCTCCAGAGCGCGAAGCCCGGGCGTCGTCTTGCGCGTGCACGAGATCGCCGCCCGGTAAGGTTCGACCGCCGCGACGAACGCGGCCGTCGCGGTCGCGATGCCGGTCAGCCGGGCCAACAGGTTGAGCGCGGTCCGCTCGCCGGCGAGGATGGCCCGCGCGGAGCCCGCTATCGTCGCGAGCGTCGTGCCGGCCTCGAAGCGTTCGCCGTCGTGGACCTTCACGTCGATCGTCAGCGTCGGGTCCAGCAGCCGGAACGCCCACAGCGCGGGCTCGATGCCGGCGAGCGTGCCCGCACGCCGCGCAACGATCGCCGCCGTTGCCGGCGCCGCCGCGGGGACGACGGCCTCGCTCGTGATGTCGCCGGCGTCGCCGAGGTCCTCGCGCAGCGCGGCGTGGACGAGCGGCCGGTAGACGATCGGCGACGGCGGCTCGAGGCGCGCGCGATCGGTCATGCGGTCAGCAGGCGCGCGCCGTCGCCGGTTTCGAGCCGCAGGTAAGACCGGGCGGCCCGCCTGCCCGCCGCCGGAAAGTCGCTGCGATACTGGCTGCCGCGGCTCTCGCGGCGCTCGAACGCGGCGCGCGCGATGAGCGAACCGGCCAGGGCCATGTCGCGCACGCGTACCGTCCGCGCCTTTCGCGCGATCGTCCGCAATTCGTCGTGGGCGCCGGCGAGATGCGGGCCGTCGCGTTCGATGCCGACGTCGGCGTACATGCGCTCGCGGATCGTCGCGATCGCGCCCGCGTCGTCGTCCGCGCGTGCCGGTAGGTCGCTCCCGTCGAACGCCGCCGCAGGCGAGTGCCTCGGCGCTCGCGAGCCGGCGACGTCGCGCGCGACGCGGCGCGGAAAGACGATCGCTTCGAGCAGCGAGTTGCTCGCCAGCCGGTTAGCGCCGTGGAGGCCGGTCGCGCTGCATTCGCCGCAGGCCCACAGGCCGGAGATCGACGACCGCCCGCGCGCGTCTACCGCGATGCCGCCCATGTGGTAGTGCGCGGCAGGTGCGACCGGAATCGGCGCGACGCGCGGGTCGATGCCGGCCTCCATGCAAACGGCGAAGATGCTCGGGAAACGTTCCGCAAAGCGCGTGCCCGGCTCCGCCCGGCAATCCAAAAACACGCGCCGCCCCGCCCGCATCTCGCGGAACACGGCGCGGGCGACGATGTCGCGCGGCGCCAGGTCGCCGCGGGGATCGACGCCGGCCATGATGCGCTGCCCGAACTCGTTGACGAGCGTCGCCCCCTCGCCGCGCACGGCCTCGGAGACCAGCGGCATCGGATCGAGGCCCGCGGCGAGCGCGGTCGGGTGGAACTGCACGAACTCGAGGTCGGAGAGCAGCGCGCCGGCGCGCGCGGCGACCGCCAGCCCCGCGCCCCACTGGCCGCGCGGGTTCGTCGTGTAGCGGTAGAGCGCGCCGAGCCCGCCGGTGGCGAGCACGGCGCGCGGCGTCTCGATCGTCTCGTATCCGCCGTCGCGATAGACGCGCACGCCGGCGACCTGGTCCCGGCGGACGATGATATCGGTGAGGGTGGTATGTTCGTAGAGCGTCACATGCGGCGCGCGCCGCGCGGCGGCAGAAACGGCGCGCACGAGTTCTGCGCCGGTGGCGTCGCCGTGGGCGTGCACGATCCGTCGTCGCGAGTGCGCGGCCTCGCGGCCCATCGCGAACGCTCCGTCCGGCGTGCGGTCGAGCTGCGCGCCGAGCGCGACGACCCGCTCGATCGCGGCGGGCGCCTCGCGCGCGAGGTCGCGCGCGAGCCGCGCGTCGACGAGACCCGCGCCTGCGGCGACCGTGTCGCTCGCGTGCAGCTCCGGCGAGTCGTCATCACCCAGCGCCGCGGCCACGCCCCCCTGGGCCCACGAAGACGAGGCTTCGACGCCGATCGCGCCCTGGGTGACGACCGCGACCTGCATGCCCTCGAGTTCGAGCGCGGTCAACAGGCCGGCCAGCCCGCTGCCGACGACGACGACGTCCGCGCGCA
>Ga0182012_10003663_pt1 | contig 16281 bp, 15 predicted proteins | sample 612S2SmetaG_FD_120486 | JGI IMG/M metagenome (GOLD analysis project Ga0182012, IMG submission 120486) | Permafrost microbial communities from Stordalen Mire, Sweden - 612S2S metaG | ecosystem: Environmental > Terrestrial > Soil > Wetlands > Permafrost | place: Sweden: Stordalen | collected...
GTGTCATTAGCGAACGGACCGGCATCGATGTGATCTCGAATTTCCGTGAGCGGGATGTCGCCGCAGGCGGAAAGGGTGCGCCGCTGGTGCCTTATTTGGACTACTTGTTAATCCGTCATCGAGGGCGGGGGCGAGTGGCGGTCAATATTGGCGGAATCGCCAATTTGACGGCGATTCCACCAAACACGAGTACGGACCGCGTTATCGCGTTCGACACAGGTCCTGGAAATATGGTGATTGATCAACTGGTCAGCCGCATCACTCAAGGCGGGCAGACGTATGACCGTGACGGCGCGATTGCCGCGTCGGGCATGGTTGACCCGAAACTGCTGGCTAAACTTCTGCGCGACAAATATTTCCGTGCCAAGCCGCCTAAGACGGCGGGGCGCGAACAGTATGGCGCAGAGTTTGTGACCAAGTTGCTCGATACCGAGTTGAGCAGTGAAGACTTGATTGCCACGGCGACGGCGCTGACGGCGGAGAGTATCGCACTCGGAGTGCGAAACTTTGTGACACCTGAAATGCGGGTGGACGAGGTGTTCGTTTCCGGCGGCGGCACGCATAACCCGACGTTGATGCGCATGTTGCAGAAGGCCATGAACCCGATCCCCGTAAAGGAAAGTTCGGAAGTGGGCCTCGACGTGGATGCGAAAGAGGCAATTGCATTCGCTGTTATGGCGTATGAGACGGCGCATCAACGTCCGTCGAATGTGCCGATGGCGACAGGTGCGCGCAGATCTGTGGTGCTCGGCAAGTTGACGCCAAATGGCTCACCGCGGAACGGTAATAGCGGCGGTTCATCAAACGGCGCCTCAGCGGCATCGTCGATGAATGGCGTTGCTCATAAGGCGAAGGCGGGCCGTCCCGCGAAGGTGAGCCGGACGCGTGTCGCGCCGAAAGTGAAGGCGGCCGCGCGGTAGGGTTATAAGCAATAGTTAGTAGGGACGGGGCGCCTTGGAAACGAGGTGCCCCGTTTTTTTTAGAGCATGAAAAGGCGGTTGGAAAAAGTGCCGGCTGTGGAGCCAGAGGAGTGGATCGCCTTTGAAGGTTGGCTGTTAGACTTCAGCTATGGCTGCTCACGCTGATCCGTTGCTTATGACGGTAGAGCAATTTGATGATCTGCCCGAGCGCCAAGACGTCCTTGAAGAATTGCACTGGGGACTTTTAGTCGCTTTGCCGAGACCCAAGGTACGGCATGTCAAGCTTCAAATGAAGTTGACGCAGTTTCTCGAACCGCTGGCGGCTCGGCGAGGATACGTGGTAATGGAGTTGCCCTTTCAGGCTGTCTCCGAATATGATCTACGCGCGGCGGATGTCGCTTTTGTTTCAAAAGCTCGCTGGGATGAAGCAAACGAAGGTTACTTGTCCGGCGCCCCGGAGTTGGTTGTCGAAATACCATCCCGATCGAACACCAATGAGCACCTCCGCGAGTACGCGGCCCTCTGTCTTGCTAACGGGTCCCATGAGTTTTGGGTTGTCGACAAGAAGACCAGTAGCGTTACAGTCACGAACCAAAGCGGGCAATCTGTCGTTTACTCCACGGGCATGGAAGTTCCCATCAGCGTGCTTGGCGGATCGAACGTAAGCGTGGATCAGATCGTCAGCTAGCGCCGCGCTTCACGCCAACGCGTGATACCCTTTAGCTTCCTTCGTTAATATATGGCAGATCAGAAGTTACAAATCATCCCGATTGGTGGGTTGGGCGAATTCGGGATGAATTCCATGGCTTTGCGCTATGGAGACGACATCATCGTCATTGACGCCGGGATGATGTTTCCCGATTCCGAGTTGCTCGGGGTAGACATCGTCACTCCCGATTTTGCGTACCTTGAACAAAACGCAAAAATGGTGCGCGGACTGATTCTGACGCACGGCCACGAAGACCACATTGGCGGCGTGCCGTTTCTTCTTTCCACGCTGAATATTCCGGTTTACGGCACTGAATTCACCCTCGCCTTAGTCGAGCGCAGGTTGGACGAGCACGAAATGCTTGACGATGTTCGGCTCAACAAAGTGAAGGCGGGTGAGCGCGTCAAGTTGGGCCCGTTCGACATTGAATTTATTCGCGTAACGCACTCGATAGTCAGTTGTGTGGCGCTGGCGATTACGACGCCGTTGGGTGTGGTAATCCATACGGGAGATTTTAAGGTTGATCCAACTCCCACCGACAACGAACTTTTCGATTTACACACTTTCGCTGAGTACGGCAAGCGCGGTGTATTGTTGTTGATGTCCGATTCAACCAATGTCGATCGGCCAGGTTATACCGAGAGCGAGCGCGCCGTGCGGCCACGCCTCGAAGAACTCTTTTCGCGGAGTGAGCGGCGCCTGGTCATTTCATGCTTCAGCAGCTCTATTCATCGCTTGCAGCAAATACTTGATCTCGCGGCGGAATATGGCCGCAAGGTCGCATTTCTCGGTCGGAGCATGTTGAGCGTGACTGAGATTGCACACAGCATGGGGCTGCTCTCGATACCGGATTCGACGCTCTTGCGGCCGCAGGACATCATGCAGTCGCCACCGGAGAAAGTGGCAGTGGTGGTATCGGGCACGCAAGGTGAACCCATGTCGGCGCTGTCACGTGTGGCGGTCGATAATCACAAGCACCTGTACCTGCAGCCTGGCGACACAGTTGTTTTGAGTTCGCGCATCATCCCTGGGAACGAAAAATCGATTTACCGGATGATGAACCACATTGCGCGGCGGGGAGCTGATTTGGTGTACGGTTCCATGAAGCCGCCGGTGCACGTTTCCGGTCATGCTAGCGAAGAAGAGTTGAAGTTGATTTTGAACTTGGTTCGGCCCCGTTACTTTGTCCCGATCCACGGCGAATACCGGCAACTTTCGAAACACGCACAACTCGCACAGCACCTGCGGTTCGCTGGCTTGGAAGAGACATTCGTGTTGGAGACAGGCGACACTCTGGAACTGGATAAGCGCGGGGCGCGCCGCGGCGACAAGATTACCGTGGGACGCGTTTGTATCGACTCCGGTTCGCTCGACGATGTTGTCGAAGATATGATCATCCGCGATCGCAAGCATTTGTCGGAAGACGGCTTCGTGCTGCCCATCATCGCGATCAATAAGCACACCGGCAAGAGCGAAGGATTGCCGGAGATTGTGAGCCGCGGTTTCGTTACCGGAGAGAACAACGCCATTCTGCAAGAAGCGCGCAACGTTGTACGGCGCACGCTGGACAGTTCAAGCCCAGAGGAACGTGGCGATTGGGGAGTGATGCAAGAGAAAATTCGCGCCGACCTGAAGCGCTATTTAAACAAGCAGACCCAGCGCCGACCTCTCATAATGCCGGTGATTTTAGAAGTGTGAGCCGGGGCTGGGTCCTAGCCCGCAAGTCTTGAGCGCATCGCTTTTAAACGTTCACGAGTAGCCGCCAAGCGCTCACGCCCATGTGGCGTTGCATCGATCAGCTTCTCAAGATTCACCAAATAGTGGGGCCCTAATTGGCCGCGCAATTCAGTCAAGAAAGGTTCGATCTTTGAGAACACGCTGATGTGCTCGCCGTTCGTGTCGGTGAACATCTCCAGGCTGATCGCACCGTGGTTCACAAGTGCGGCGGCCATGTCCCAATAGCTGATCACCATGCGCATAAAGCCACTATAGGGACCGAACAAAGCATCGTTGTAATCAGAGACAGTTTCGGGATGAAATTGGCTGAAATACCAGTCGCGCGCCTTGCGCATAGTCTCGTCGCGGCGCAGTTCGTAGAGTTTGAGGATCAGTCCGGCTTCGTCCTGTTTAGACATTGATATAAGTACCAGGTTAACGCGGCAATCCTAAACTCGATTTTTTCGCGTATGATAGGGAGGAACTCTAAAAGGAGTACATAAAATGAAACAATTAGTTCTCGCTTCCTTGTTCGCTGTGACACTCGGCTCGTTTTCAGCGGTTGCTGACGAGCTAAATGGCTACATTTCGGATTCGCATTGCGGTGCCAAGCACCATGAAGTAAGTGATGCCAATACCAAGTGCGTAACAGGCTGCCTCAAAGGGGGCGATCCAGTTCTCGTAGTTGGCGATAAAGTAATGAAATTTGACGCAGACTCTGCCGCCAAGGCAAAAGAATTCGGCGGACAGAGCGTGAAAGTGACTGGTTCGGTAACCGATGGCGTGGTGAAGATCGACTCTATCGAAAAGGCCGGAAGTTAAGTATTAGTGTTCGAACTCGAGGTCCAGCCTGCCCGCTGGGCCTCGATATAAAACTGCCATATCCTTCAGCTTGTGCTTTCCACTGAGCCGAAAGTATAGAAGCCCTTCCAACGGTTCCTTGATTTCCTTATCCGGAAGTTGCTTGGCTTTCAGAGCCTCTAACAGTTTAGGATTGCCCTCGTTCTTATCATCCACTTTCGTTTGGAGCGCAACCACTTTTGGATTACCTGGCGACGCGCTTCCGCCCTCCATCATGACGCCGCCCAACCCGCCAGTAGTAGTAGTCTTCTTGTCCTTCGACTGTTTCTGATCGGCCGCGTTGGTGACGATGAGAGCACCTTTGCCCGCAATTTCCGAAGGCGTGAAAGGCTTGGTGCGTTCGCCATCATTGTGAGCCAGAAGGATGAAATCGTCGGCAGCAACTTGAACCGGCGCATCAGTCTTAGGAATTACGCGCACCTGTAGAATGGCGATGTCAGGGCCGGGGTCCATGCCCAGCTTCTGTGTAGCTTCTTCTTCCGTGAGGAAAATCGTTGCCACCAGGTCGATTTGTTCGTTACCCGCGCTGGTATCAGGAGAAATGACTTTCTTCTTGGCTGCGAAAACGGGCAGGCACACAAATAAAAGGGCACAGACGACTGAGGTGCGGGCGCGCATAAAGAAATGATCCACCTTTATTAAAAAGCTAACACGTGGATGGCGGGGGCGGTGCGATGATAACGAGTAGTGGACGCCAGACAAATTTTTGGTCCAGCCTCGCCCGTGAAGGTGAAGTCGGCAAGGCCGGGTTGGACTCAGCTTCTTTTTCCGTCCACAACTGACGCGCGCAATCAGGTGATGGGTTTCGTGCGTTGCGAGATTGAAGACTTGCCAGGCGAACTGGGCGAACAGTTAGCGTTGGCGGTAGACGAATTGCTGCGGAACGCGATTGAGCACGGTTGTGTCGACGGCTCGCAATGCAACGTTGATTTCACTTGCCTTAGAACGCAGAACATGATTCAGTTTCAAATCAAGGATTGCGGTAAGGGTTTTGCGCTTGATGCGGTGGCTCATGCGGCAATCAACAACCCGCCAGAAGAGCCCTTGCGTCATGCTCATTACCGGACTGAGAAGGGCATGCGGCCAGGCGGATTCGGCATCATGCTTGTAAAACAAATCGCCGATGAGTTGATTTATAACGAAACTGGCAATGAAGTTGTTTTAGTGAAGTATCTTGGAAATCATTCGTAGCGCAGCGCTTCCTTGGGATCGACCCGGCTGGCGCGATAAGCGGGAATGAAGCCCGCGAGCAGCGCGCAGGTCAAAACAACAGAGACAGCGGCGAGGAAAACTTCAACACTGCCCGGCTCCACGCCGTAGAGTTGCGAGTTCATCAGTTGCGCCATCGCCAAAGCAGCGGGTATACCGATGAAGATACTGATTGCCGCCAGGACGGCGACTTCTTGCATGACCAATCGCAAAACATGGGAAGGTACGGCGCCCAAGGCGAGACGAATGCCGATTTCAGGCGTCCGACGAGTGACTGAATAAGCGACCACACCATAGAGACCCACCGCCGCCAGCAAAGCTGCAACAGCACCGAACAGCAACGCAAGCAAGGCGCTGAGACGTTCCGTGTAGATGGAGTCGTTTACGCGCTCGGTCATGGTTTTCAAGTCGTAAACCGGCACGTTCGGCGCGATGGCGTGCACAATTTTACGGAGGTCGCGCTCAAGATCTAACAAGTTCGCCGTACTCCGTACGAAGAAGCTAGCGCGGTGCGCTGGAGCAGTTGAATGCATGGTGGAATGGCGAATTTCGCGCTCTGCGGCCCAGTACTGGTCAAGCGGCACGTAGTACGCCGGGCTTTGGGCGTCGCGCAGACTGACCGTATTGGTATCTCTCACGAGGCCGACAATCTCAATCTCAAATGGCGGCCCGTTCGACCCGCGATGCATGTGCTTACCAATCGGGCTCTGACCAGCAAAGAAGTGCTGAGCGAAAGCTTGATTCACAATTGCTACAAACTGGGCTTCATCGTTATCGGCAATTGTGAATTCGCGACCCGCTATCAAAGGTGTTTCTAGCGTGTGGAAATAGCCTGGCCCAACGGCATTAATATCGGAGTTGGCTTCTTCGGTATTAGCGGGTGTAAAGCCTTCTACCGAGACGTTGGTTCTAGAACGTGAGTTGAAGAGTGGACCCGTTTCAGCAATGGCAGCGGACTCAACATTTGGAAGGTTACGGAGGCGTTGCAGGATTTCGTCGTAGATTTGGCTACCACCGGACATGGTGTAACCGCTTAAGCGCGAATCAAGCGTGAAGGTCAAAAGGTGCTCTGGCACGAAACCAGGATTGTGCGAGAGCAACATGGATAACGATTTACCAAACAGGCCGGCCCCAACAAGCAACGCGAGAGAAAGACCGAGTTGGGCGGCCACCAGCAGTCGCCGCCATCTTGTGTGAGAACCGCTGGCCGAAGTGTTAGCACTTTGATCTTTAAGAGCGGGCATGGAATCAGCCCGAGACGTGAAGAGAGCCGGCAGGAAACCGAAGAGCAAGTTTGTGAGAAGCACGGCGAGAAAAATGAAGACCAGGACAGACGGGTCGAGTCTTGCGCTGACAGTTGTGCCAACCATTCTTTGCGGAAGGGCGGTGAGAAGCAAGCGCAGAAAGCCGAAAGCCAGCGCGACACCGGCAAGTCCGCCAGCAAAAGCGATCAGGACGCTTTCGGCGAGGCTGAGGCGAAGCAACCTCCAACGATTCGCACCTAGCGCTACGCGTATTGCCACATCGCGTCTGCGAGCTAGGGCGCGAGCAACTAGGAGATTGGCGACGTTAGCACAGGCAATGAGCAGAAGAAGAATAACCATTGCAAGAAGCGCGTTCAGAGGTTTATGCCACTGTGCTTCCAACTGGTTGATACCTTGTGACGCAGAGTGCAGAGCGAGAGGTTTGTTCAGCGCACGCCTGCGGTAATCGGCGTCATTTATATTCAACAAATCGATATGCTGGCGCAATGTGGATTTCCAAACTGGCTGGAGAGAGACGAGCGCCTGCGAGCGTGTGACGCCCGGGTTCAGACGTCCGAAAATCGTCAGCCATTGAGCGCCCGGCTGGTTCAGGCCAAGCCATCCGCGAAGAATCAATGGGCGAGCGTTGATCGGGACGAACAGGTCGGGCTTAGAGGCGGACAAGATTCCCGAAAAACTGGCGGGAGCCACGCCAACAATCGTGAATGGTTGGCCGTTGATGTGGGTCACTTGATGGAGCGCGGAAAGGCTTCCGCCAAAGTGTTCGACCCAATACGAATAGCTCAAAACCGCAACTGATTCCGACACTTGATTGGGTAGGTCATCACTCGGTTGCAGCAAGCGGCCTGCCGCTGGGAGAAGACCAAGGATTTGAAAGAAATTTCCTGAGACGATTTCGAGGCGAATCCGATCGGCAGTGGACTCACCGGTTAGTTGACCGTTCTCAGATGAGCGAGCAGCTAGACCTTGGAATTGCGTGGCGCCATCGCGAAGTGCCACGTACATTGGGTTGGAAAAAACAGTTTCGTCGTTATCGGCGGATGTGCCCCCGGGAAGCGGTGGTGGATCTGAATGCAGCAGCACGAGTCGTTCCGGCTCGGGGACTGGCAGAGAGCGTAGCAGGACTTGGTAGAAAAGCGAGAAAATCGCAGTGCTGGCAGCGATGCCAAGCGCCAGCGTTCCTATGGAGGCGAGGGTGAAGATGGGTGAACGGCACAGCGAACGAATGGCGAGCCGAAGGTCATTCATCATGAGAATCAGACGCGAGAGTACTCAATTCCGTTTGGTCGCTTTCTCGCAGATTACGGGCAATAAAATGCCAACAGTGTAAGCCATCATGTCGAACCAGGAGAACGTCGAACCCAAGATAAGATGTCCGAGTGTAGTGGAACGAATTGCATTAATCCAGGGCGCTTGGTAGATCTGGCTGAACTCATCGGAATACGAAGTAGCGAGCGCGTAAGCCGCCAAGCGAAGTGTCGAAGAGTTGGGGAGAGCGATGGCCCACAGCAAGAAAACCATCACGGCCCAAAGCGCGTCGCCAGGATATTTGCCCAAAACTGCCGGGAACAGACCCTGGAATTTGCGCGAGGCAAGCCCCAGCGCAACCACCCCCACCAACGCGATGCCGTATGTGAGCCTGTTGCGCCTCACCGCTTCAGGTATTGGTCAAAGAACGACATCTCTGCTTCGAGCAGACTCTTGCGATAAGGGCCGGAAACGCCGTGGGCCTTTTGCGGATAGATCTGCATGAAAAACACTTTGCCGGCCTTTTCGAACGCGTTGGCCATTTGCATGGTGTTTTGAAAGAGAACATTGTCGTCTTCGAAATTGTGCAGAATCAACAAACGACCTTCGAGCTTACCGGCGTTTTGAACATTGGAAGACTTGTTGTAGCGGTCCAGGTTCTTTTCTGGCAGATCCATGTAGCGTTCCGTGTAGATTGTGTCGTAGTTGTGCCAGTCGGTAACGGGGGCGCCCGCAACGCCAACTTTAAAAACGTTTTGGTGCAAGCAGGAGCGAGTGAATCGTCATGTAGCCGCCGTAGCTCCAACCCGTTATCCCAACGCGTGCCGGATCGACGAAACCTTGCTTGATCAGATATTCCACACCAAGCTTTTGATCTTGCACTTCACGAGTTCCTAATTCGCGGTAGATGGGCTCTTCGAATTTGTGGCCGCGGCCCGCAGAACCGCGGTTGTCCATTTCCCAAACGAGATAGCCGCGATGCGCCATTACTTGCGAAATATTCAACCCTTGCCATTCGTTGCGGATTGTTTGAACGCCTGGCCCACCGTAGACTTGCACAATCAATGGGTACTTAACGCCCGGCTGAAAGCCGGCAGGCTTGATCAGACGGCCATATAAAGTGGTTCCGTTGTCCGCTGGCACGCTAACAATCTCAGAAGGCAGGAGATCAAAATCCGCTGCTGCTCGCATGTCGGGTTCATGTAAGATTGCGAGCCGCTGGCCGCTGGCATCTTTCAACGACTGAGTGGTCGGCGTTGTTGGGTTGGAGTATGAATCGAGGAAGAAGCTTCCGTCGTCATTGGCTTGAATCCGATGCACACCGGGCTCTCCGGTAAGGCGCGTGCGCGGTCCGCCAGTCATCGGCACTGAATAGAATTGGGTTTCGAGAGGGCTTGTTTCAGACGACGAATAGAAGATCTTTTGAGCGGCTTCATCAACGGCCTCGATGCGCTTCACCTCCCAATCGCCATCAGTGACTTTGCTTAGCAATTCACCGCTGTTCGAATAGCGATAGATATGGCGGAAGCCATTCTCGTGTTCGCTGGTCCACAGGAATTCAGGACGGTTCTTTAGAAAAATCAGGTTGTCGGTAAAGTTGATCCAAGTCTTAGATTCCTCGGTTAGGACGGTGTGAGTTGCACCGGTGGAGGGATTGCACATAAGAAGATCAAGCTTGCTCTGGACGCGGTTGAGGCGTTCCACGGCTAGTTGAGAAGAATCGGGAAGCCAGATGACTCTTGCCAGCAAAGCATCCGAGGTATCGCCGACTTCCATCCATTTGATCTGACCGGTGGCGAGCGTGATGACGCCTAATCTGACGCGGGCATTTGGCGTGCCTGATTGTGGATAGCGTTCTGGCTCAGCCAACGCGCGTTCACCTAGGAGGTCAACTTGCGGATAGACGAACTCGTTCGAGATGTCGAACTGCAGGAACGCGATTTGCTTGGAATCTGGCGACCACCAAGTGGCAGTTGGTAAATCCAGCTCCTCTGGATAGACCCAGTCCAGTTGACCGTTCAACAGCGTGGGCGAGCCATCGGAGGTGAGTTGGCGCGTTTGATTGGAAGGCAAGTCAATGACGTGCAGATTTGCTTTCGCACGATAAAGTATGTGCTGACCATCGGGCGACAACTTGGCGTCTTCTTCGGCGAAGTCGGTCTTGGTGACTTGCTCGTGTTTACCGTTGGCGTGAACGATGAAGAGGTCACCACCTGCGTCGGTGAGGATATCTTGCCCGTTGGGAAACCACTGAATGGCGCCGGACGAGACGCGGCGATTTTGCCAGCCGAACGTTTTGCTTTCGACAACCTTGGTAGCCTCTGCTTGCAGTTGCGAAGGATCAAACCACTCTTTGGATTTCTGACGCGTGACGTCGTAGAGATAGATTGAGCCCTGTTGGCGATAGGCGAAAACTTTGCCATTTGGCGCCCAGGTGGGCGACGTGGTGCGCGGATAGGACGGGCGCAGGATGTCGTCTAACGTAACCGGTTTCTTTGAGGATGTTTGCGCGAATAGGGCAGATAAGGCGGTGAGGAAAAGGGCTAGGCGTGTTGCAGCGGAAAAATTGTACACACTGTCAGTGTATGAAACTGAGATTACGTCTAATGACATTCTTACTCTTGATACTGGCGGCATTCGCAGCGGGGGCAATCAATTCAGTGGCAGGCGGTGGAAGCTTCTTGACGTTCCCGTCGCTGGTATTTAGTGGAGTTGCGCCGGTTATTGCTAATGCTTCAAATACCGTGGCGCTGGTGCCGGGCACAATGGCTAGCGTGCTTTCCTATCGCGGCGACGTGCAGAAGCTGAACGAGAAGAACTTGAAACTGTGGCTGGTGATAAGCCTGATTGGCGGCGCAGTTGGTGCCGTGCTGTTGCTGGTAACTTCCGACCGCACATTCCGGCAAGTAGCGCCATGGCTGCTGGCTTTCGCAACACTACTGTTTGCGTTTGGCAATCAAGTGAGCATGGCGATGAAGGGGAGGCTTCATGGCAACGGGCCGTTGATGCTTCTGCTGATGTTTCCGATTGCTGTTTATGGGGGCTATTTCGGCGGAGGAATTGGCATCATGTTTCTGGCGGCGCTACGGCTCTATGGCATGACCGATATTCACGGCATGAACGGCATCAAGACGATTATGGGCGGGACGCTTAATGCGCTTGCAGCCTTGATTTTCATTGCGAATGGTCAGGTTGCGTGGAAGCCGACGTTGGTCATGATGGGTGCGTCGATCTTAGGTGGATATGTGGGGCCGATTATTGCGCGGCGATTGAAGCCACAGGTCATTCGCACATTTGTGATCGTGGTCGGCGTGGTCATGACAGCCTATTTCTTCCACATCGCGCCTTAAAGTACAGGGCCAATGCGCCACGGTGCGAATTCGTGATGGCCAAGTTTCTCAGCCAACGTACGCTCGCCGGAGGCAACGCGTATGAGAGCGTCGAAGATCTCTTTGCCAACTTGTTCAATGGTGGCTGAGCCGTCGGCGATGCGGCCAGCGTTGATATCCATATTGCCGGTCATGCGCTTATACGTGTTGGAATTGCTGGCGATCTTGAGAACAGGAATGCTCGGGAAGCCGATGGCGCTTCCGCGCCCGGTGGTAAAGGCGATGAGATTTGCACCACCCGCTGCGAGGCCCGTCAATGAGACGGGATCATAGCCGGGCGTGTTCATGAAAACGAAGCCAGGCGTGTTGACGCGCTCTGAATATTCGAAGACATCTTCGAGTGCGGTGGTGCCAGCTTTAGCAACCGCACCGAGCGACTTCTCGAGGATGTTGGTTAGGCCGCCTTCTTTGTTGCCGGGCGACGGGTTGTCGTTAAAGCTACCGCCGAACTGGCGCAGATACTTCTTGTATTGGTCGATGCAGCCTAGTAGTTTCTGGGCGACTTGAGGGCTGCGCGCGCGTCGTAGAAGGAGATGTTCAGCGCCAATGATCTCAGTTGTCTCAGCAAGAACGGCGCAACCTCCTTGAGAGACGAGAAGATCGCAACAATAGCCCAGGGCAGGATTGGCGGTGATACCTGAGAAAGAGTCGGAGCCACCGCAATTCAGACCCAACACAATTTTCGAGACGGGTACTTCTACGCGCGGTTGGGCGGCGGCGCGGTCTATGTATTGGCGAATCGTTTTGCGGGCCGCATCGAGCGCGCCAAGCGTGCCGCCCGAATCTTGCAAAGTCAGTCCTTGCAGACCGCTCGGGGCGTTCTTCGCACCATTGGCGCTTCGGCCCAGGTAATGATCGATCTGGTTGACCTCGCAGCCAAGGCCGAGGATAACAGCGGCGGCAATGTTGGGATGGTCGAGGACGCCTTCGAGTGTCCGCTGAAGCTGTTCGGTATCAGGGCCCATGGCTTGCCCGCAGCCTTCGCCATGCGGAAAGGCAACAATGCCGTCTACGTTGGCGGGAAGGGCTTCGCCAGCGAAGCTCTGGGCGATCAATTCAGAAGTGTGGGCGGCGCAATTGCTGGCCGCGACCACGGCTATGTAGTTGCGAGTGCCGACTCTGCCGTCGGGTCGCAGGTAGCCAAGGAAGGTGGCAGTTGAATTTGAAGCTGACGGCGGAGGAACGGGCTCCAGGCGAACCTCGTTGGCGTTGAGTTCCTGATAGCCGAGGTTGTGGACGTGGATGTGGTCGCCGGGATGAATGGTATCGGTGGCGAAACCAATCACGTTGCCATAGCGGAAAACGGGTTCGCCCTTGGGGATCTCGCGAAGGGCGATTTTGTGTCCGGCGGGTATGGGCGAACGTGAGACAACGTTCTGCCCATTGACCTGTAAAGTTTGGCTGGCGGGGATGGGTACGCGAGCAATGGCGGCGGAATCGTCGGGATGGAGAAGGATGACTGAATTAGCTGGGGTGGGCGGGGAATCGATTTCGTAGAGCATTAGTTTTACTGTACGCCGAGGGAGATTCTTCGGCAGGGAAAATCGCGGTACAGTCCCTCGCGCTGTGAACCAGTGCGGGACCTTTGAGGCAATCGGTCGCGCGGGTACAGTCCCGGATTTTCGGGTTAATGCACGACCGGATGCGGAGGAAAAAGAGGGGACAAGCCTGATGGGTTTCGTTGGAGCGGAAGGCTCGGCCAGGGCCCGGAGTGTCCCCTCTTTCTTTATCTGGCGCGGGAGGCGGTTTTGGGAACTACGGTATCAATGGGGGTGGGCGGCGGAGTAGGCGCTGCTTCCGCTTCGGTGGACTTGCTTAAACCAAGAGCTTTGCGCAGTTCGGTGTCGATCCTGGTGCGGATATCCGGGTTGTCTTTGAGGAACTGGCGGGCGTTCTCACGACCTTGACCAATTCGTTCGCCTTTATAGCTGAACCATGAACCGCTCTTCTCGACCACGTTGTGCGCGGCGCCAAGATCGAGCAGGTCGCCTTCGCGCGAAACGCCTTCGCCGTAGATGATGTCGAATTCCGCTTCGCGGAACGGCGGGGCCACCTTGTTCTTCACAACCTTAACTTTGGTGCGGTTGCCGGTGACGGTCTCGCCATCTTTTATGGCTGCAATGCGACGAATGTCGAGGCGCACGGAGGAGTAGAACTTGAGGGCACGTCCACCCGTGGTGGTCTCAGGATTACCGAACATGACGCCGATCTTTTCGCGGATCTGGTTGATGAAGATCAAACAGGTATTGGATTTCGAAACGGTACCGGTCAGTTTGCGCATGGCCTGGGACATAAGGCGGGCCTGAACGCCCATGTGCGAATCGCCCATCTCACCATCGAGTTCAGCCTTCGGTACCAGGGCCGCGACGGAATCGAGAACCAGCACGTCGATGGAGCCGGAAGAGACTAAGGCTGCGGTGATCTCGAGAGCCTGTTCAGCGAAATCGGGCTGCGAGACGAGCAGGTTGTCTACGTCAACACCAAGCGACTTGGCATAGATCGGGTCGAGGGCGTGCTCAACGTCGATGAAGGCCGCCATGCCACCCATCTTTTGCGCCTCGGCTATGACCTGCAAAGCGATAGTGGTTTTACCGGATGATTCAGGGCCGAAGATTTCGCAGATACGGCCGCGCGGCAAACCGCCAACGCCCAATGCGTAATCCACCGATATTGATCCGGTGGGAATAGCGGAAACGGGAACGATGGCTTCCTTTGCGCCGAGGCGCAGGATAGAACCCTTTCCAAATTGTTTTTCGATTTGACCCAGAGTGAGGGTCAATGTGCGGCTGCGCTCTTTTTCGTCCATGGGGGTCCTTTCAGGAGATCTAAGCGGGGGAAGCAGTTCTTAGTATAGCTCGAAACAATATAGCGCAAAGTTGTTTTAAGTATCTAAAACAAATTCGTTTGAAAATGAATCTGAGAGGTTAGAAATCATATGACAAGAGCAGACGTAACTGCACGTGTTTTAGAAGCTAAGCGACAAACCGGATTGACATGGAAAGCAATCGCAGAGGCTATTGGAAGCGGCTCGCCGGTGTTCTATACGGCCGCGTTGTTGGGACACCACGCGCTTAATTCCGAAGAAGCCAGCAAAGCCGGCGCGTTGCTGACACTTGATGAAGCGACGACTCGAATGCTGACCGAGATTCCCGAGGAACGGGGAGCGAACCAACACATGCCGCCGAGCGACCCGCTGATTTACCGGTTCTACGAACTTGTTCAGGGCTATGGGCCAACATGGAAGGCGCTTATTAACGAGGAGTTCGGCGATGGCATTATGAGCGCGATCGACTTCAATATGTCGATTGAACGGGAGCCAGATCCGAAGGGCGACCGGGTACGGATTGTTATGTCGGGCAAATTTCTGCCGTTCAAAAGATTCTAGATTGCGAGACGCAGGCGATTGACAAACGAAGACACGTAGAGCGCGGGCGTGCGGAGCGTGGTTCGTAGCGTGGTGGTTTGCAGCGATTTTTAGGCGGCTTGGTTCATTTTCCTCCGTTCTTCAGCGGTGAGGAAGGGTGGGAATTGCGTGTAGGGCGTGGGTGAGGCGCTAGGTCCGGAAGTAGCGAAAGGCGAAGAATCGGCGCATTTTGCGGAACGGAACAGGGCGTCTTGTTCCTTGGCGATGGCGTTGCTGAGCGCGAATTCGTGTTTGGATTGTTGGAGTTGGAGGCGTTGGAGGGCGAGATCGTGCATTGCTTGCCAGCGGACTGATTTGGCGCGTTCTTTGGCGAAGGATTCGACGTTCTTGAGGGCGCGGTTATAGGCGCGAGTTGCTTGAGTGAGATAGCGGTCTGACAGGGCGATGCGTTTGAATTCGGTTTGGGTCCATTTGGCTGGGTCGGGTTGGGAGGCGTGGACGTCGGCTTCGATGACGCGTTGGGCACGTTGGCGACGCCAGAGCATCCAACGGCCGTGAGCGAGATCTTCAACGAGATGTTGCTCTTCTGGGTTGGAGGGTTGGAAATGGGTAATCAGGGTATCGGTGAGCTTGAGGAAATCTTCGAGTCGCTCGCCGGCGACGATTAAGTTTTGAGAGGTGCCGTAGTGGGTGGCGGCGTTTTGATTGGACATATAGAGAAACTCCTTTTCGCTATGAGTTTCGGATGAGGGCGTGCGGCGAGAGGAGGGAAATGCCCGTAAGTTGTTGATTCGATGCAGAATTTTGTTGGTGCGATTTTTGGAACGGCGATTTCAAATCCCCTCGCTGCTCGCTTAGGCTTCCGTTTCGGCATATCGGATAGTCTGATTCCAAGGGGAAACCCATCACCGACGCTCGCGATTAGGGGGGACTCTGAGATTCACGGGCAGATTCTTGCCGCTGCTGCCCAGGATGGCGTTCGTGTCAGCTTGGATTACTGTTGCGGCGCGTGAGGCGCTACAGCGGCGAAACCGGCTTGGCCGCGGTCGCACAGTGGGAGAAGCAGCACTGACGACTTTCTGCGGAGGAGATGGATGAGGTGCGCCGGAACGTGCGGGTGAAACTCCGAACGCGGCAATAAATCCGAACACGAGTTCGGCGTCCGGTATGAGCGGGTTTGTCTAATCCAATTGATATGGAACCGCTAGTTCGCGCCTCCGGAGGCGAAGCCGCAGTCGTAGGTGTCTGAACTGGTCGGCAAGTGAGAGTGCGATGGAGAGGTCGCGTGCAGCCATGAAGGGCAGCCTTATGCTGGGGCTTGATTTATGGCCTTTGCTTCTTCATTTCAGCCACAGCGGCAGATCATTGTCAATACGAACAGTAACAGCAGTTTTGACTTAGCCGGTGGCCTCGGAAGCCAGGGGCGATTCCCGGGATTTTGAGAGAACAACTTCGGAACATAGCGCTCCGTCCCCGACGTGCCCGATACGAACAGTAACGGCAGTTTTGACTTAGCCGGTGGCCTCGGAAGCGATTGGCGATTCCCGGGATTTTGAGAGAACAACTTCGGAACATAGCGCTCCGTCCCCGACGTGCCCGA
>Ga0182012_10003667_pt1 | contig 16274 bp, 14 predicted proteins | sample 612S2SmetaG_FD_120486 | JGI IMG/M metagenome (GOLD analysis project Ga0182012, IMG submission 120486) | Permafrost microbial communities from Stordalen Mire, Sweden - 612S2S metaG | ecosystem: Environmental > Terrestrial > Soil > Wetlands > Permafrost | place: Sweden: Stordalen | collected...
CGACGGACGAGATGCGCCGGCTGGGCCGCTGGATCGAGAATGTCTCGTTCGCCGACGACAAGGGCGCGTTCTCGGACTTTGTGGTCGGCGAACGGCTGTAATGGCGCGCACCGTTGACGACTCGTGGGACATTGCCACAAGTGTCGGGGCGACAGCGGTGATGGTCGCGCTGGCCCGTGCGGCCGAAACCGCAAGCGCCGACCCGCTCATTCGGGACCAGTTCGCCGGGCCGCTGGTCTCCACGCCCGAACTCGAGGGTGTCCGCGAGCAGGTGACCGCGTGGTGGACTCCGGAGCCGGACGACGCCGACCAAGCTGCCCCCCAGGCCGACGCCCAGCAGATGATCAACTATCAGGCGGTCCGCACCCACTTCTTCGACGCCTACTTTGTCGACGCTGCCGGGGCCGGCATCCGGCAGGTCGTGATCCTGGCCGCTGGTCTGGATTCGCGCGCCTACCGCCTGGACTGGCCGGCCGGTACCGCGGTGTACGAAATCGATCTGCCCAAAGTGCTGGAGTACAAGGCGCAGACCCTCGCCAGCCACGGCGCCACACCCGTCGCCGACCGCCGACCGGTGCCCGTAGACCTGCGCCACGATTGGCCTCAAGCATTGCGCGACAATGGCTTTGACGCGAACCTGCCGACGGCGTGGCTGGCCGAAGGGCTGCTGCCGTTTCTGCCGGCAGCAGCGCAGGAATCGATGTTTGGCTCGATCGACACGCTGAGCGGATCGGGCAGCCGGATAGCGGTCGAAAATTTCGGGGTCGACCAAGAGAAGCGCCGTGAGGCCGAGCAGAAGTGGGCCGAGCTGAAGGCCATCCGCGAGGCGCGCGGGCAGGACACCTCGTTCAACCCGTTCGACCTCTGGTTTGACGACGAGGGCCGGCCCGACGCCGGTGACTGGTTCGGTGCGCGCAGCTGGACGATCGGCACGGTGATTGCGCGCGACGAGGCAGCGCGATTGGGCCGCGCGTTGCAATCGGACGACAGACCGTTTGCGAACACCTTTGTGACCGCAACCAAGCCCTGACCGCGAGCGAGCTGCGCGAGCCCTGGCCGAGAACCCCGGGGTTCCCCCGGCCCTGATCGGATCTTCCTTATTGCTCTTCCAACCGGAAGATTGCTCTTCCAACCGGAAGATTAGGATCGCGGTTATCACCCGCGAGTGCAGGCGCGAGCACAACGCCGGGCATCTCCGGGAAGGTGCGCGAATAGGAAGGACACTGATGACCACCGAATCAGTTGCACCGAAGACATCCGAGGCGGCCGCGACCAGGAACGGGGCTCCGCCAGCCGCGCAGGTCGATGTCGCGGCGACGGTAGCGAGGCTTCGCCAGACTTTTGCCACCGGCCGCACCCGCGACATCGAGTGGCGCAAGCAGCAGTTGCTGCAGCTGCAAAAGCTGATGGAGGAGAACGAGCCCGCGATCGCCGCCGCGCTCGCCGAGGATCTGGACCGCAATCCCTTCGAGGCATTTATCGCCGACATCGCGACCACGGCGGGCGAGGCGAAGTACGCGGCCAAGCACCTGCGGAAGTGGACGCGCCGCAAATACCGGCTGCTGGAGGCGGCGCAGCTGCCCGGCCGCGGGTGGGTGGAATACGAGCCCTACGGCACCGTGCTGATCATCGGCGCCTGGAATTACCCGTTCGTCCTGACGCTGGGTCCGGCGGTCGCGGCCATCGCCGCTGGAAATGCCGTTGTGATCAAGCCCTCCGAAATGGCCCCGGCGTCGGCCCACCTGATGGCCGAGCTGGTGCCCCGGTATCTCGATAACGACGCGATCGCGCTAGTAGAGGGCGACGGCGCGGTGAGCCAGGAGCTGATCGCACAGGGCTTGGACCGGGTGATGTTCACCGGCGGCACCGAGATCGGCCGCAAGGTCTACGAGGGGGCCGCGCCGCATCTGACGCCGGTCACGCTGGAGCTCGGCGGTAAGAGCCCGGTGATCGTCGCGGCCGACGCCGACGTAGAGGTCGCAGCCAAGCGGATCGCCTGGATCAAACTGCTCAACGGCGGGCAGACGTGCGTCGCACCCGACTATGTGCTGGCCGACGCGAAGATCCGTGACGAACTCGTCACCAAGATCGGCGCGGCCATCACCAAGTTCCGGTCGAAGGAGCCGCGCGGGTTGCGCGTGGTCAACCAGCGCCAATTCGACCGGCTCAGCGGTTATCTCGCCGGCGCGGATGGGAAGGTCACCGTCGGCGGCAGCTGCGACTCCTCCACCCTGCGCATCCAGCCGACGGTCGTCGTCGACCCCGATCCGGACGGGCCGTTGATGCAAAACGAGATCTTCGGGCCGATCCTGCCGGTGATCACCGTCGGATCCCTGGACGAGGCGATACGTTTCGTCAACTCGCGGCCCAAGCCGTTGGCCGCGTACCTGTTCACCAAGGCGCGCGCGACGCGCGAGCGGGTGATCAAAGAGGTGCCGGCGGGCGGGATGCTGGTCAACCATCTCGCCTTCCAGTTCTCGACGGCCAAACTGCCATTCGGAGGGGTCGGCGCTTCGGGCATGGGTGCCTACCACGGCCGTTGGGGCTTCGAGGAGTTCAGCCACCGCAAGTCGGTGTTGACCAAACCGACCCGGCCCGACTTGTCAAGCTTGATCTACCCGCCGTACACCGCACGGGCCTTCAAGATGGCTCGCAGGATGTTTTGACCCGAACCCTTCAAAATGCGAAAAGACCAGATAGGAAAGGAAACTGATGCCCGGAGTGCAGGATCGAGTCATCGTCGTCACCGGAGCCGGCGGAGGGCTGGGGCGTGACTATGCGCTGACCCTTGCCCGGGAGGGCGCCAGCGTTGTCGTGAATGACCTCGGCGGAGCCCGCGACGGTTCCGGCGCCGGATCCGCGATGGCCGACCACGTCGTCACCGAGATTCGCGAGGCGGGTGGGCGCGCGGTCGCCAACTACGACAGCGTGGCCACCGAGGACGGCGCGGCAGGCATCATCAAAACCGCGCTCGACGAATTCGGCGCCGTGCACGGTGTGGTGAGCAACGCCGGGATCCTGCGCGACGGAACATTCCACAAGATGACGTACGAGAACTGGGACGCGGTCCTGAAGGTGCACCTCTACGGCGGGTATAACGTGCTGCGGGCGGCCTGGCCGCATTTCCGCGAGCAGAGCTACGGCCGCGTCGTCGTCGCCACCTCGACCAGCGGGTTGTTCGGCAACTTCGGTCAGACCAACTATGGGGCCGCCAAGCTCGGTCTGGTCGGCCTCATCAACTCGCTGGCGCAGGAGGGGGCCAAGTACAACATTCACGTTAACGCGGTCGCGCCGATCGCAGCCACCAGAATGACGGAGGATATCTTGCCGCCCGAGGTGCTGGAAAAGCTGACGCCAGACTTCGTCGCTCCGGTGGTGGCCTACCTGTGCACCGAGGAAAACCCTAACACCGCTTCAGTTTTCGTCGTCGGTGGTGGAAAGGTGCAGCAGGTTGCGCTGTTCCAGAACGAGGGCGCGAACTTCGACAAGCCGCCGTCAGTCGAGGACATAGCCTCGCACTGGGCCGAGATAACCGACCTCTCCGGGGCAAAAAGAGCCGACTTCAAGCTGTAGGGGTCATGAAAGCCTGTGTGGTACAGAGCCTGTCCGGTCCGGGCGGCATGGTGTACACCGATATCGACGATGTCGCCGATGACGGCGGCAACGTCGTCATCGATGTTCGTGCTGCCGGGGTGTGCTTTCCGGACCTGCTGCTGAGCAAGGGCGAGTACCAGCTGAAATTACCGCCGCCGTTCGTTCCCGGTATGGAAGCCGCGGGTGTGGTGCGTTCCGCGCCATCTTCGTCGGGTTTCAAAGTGGGCGAGCGGGTTTCGGCATTCGGAATCCTGGGCGGCTATGCCGAGCAGGTGGCTGTTCCGGCGCCCAATGTGATGCGCAGTCCCGCTGAACTCGATGACGCCGAAGCCGTGTCGTTGTTGGTGAACTACAACACCATGTACTTCGCCCTTGCGCGCCGCGCCGCGATGCGGCCGGGCGACACGGTGCTGGTGCTGGGTGCCGCCGGCGGGGTGGGCACGGCGGCGGTCCAGATCGCCAAGGCGATGGGCGCAAGCAAAGTGATAGCGGTGGTGCATCGCGAGAACGCGGCGGACTACGTCTCCTCGCTCGGCGCCGACCTGGTGCTGCCGCTGACCGATGGGTGGGCCCAACAGGTGCGTGAGTACACCCACGATCGGGGCGTTGACATCGTCGTCGATCCCATCGGTGGCTCGACCTTTGATGACGCGATCCGCGTCCTGGCGATCGACGGCAAGCTGCTGGTGATCGGCTTCGCCGCGGGCGGCATTCCCACCGTCAAGGTGAACCGATTGCTGCTGCGCAATGTGAGCGTCATGGGCGTCGCGTGGGGTGAGTACCTGAACAAGGTCCCCGGCTCGGCCGGCCTGTTCTCCTGGGGGCTGAGCCAGCTGGTCTTCTTGGGGCTGAAGCCGCCACCCCCGCAGCGCTTTCCGTTATCTGAGGGCCGGGCGGCATTACAATGCCTGGCCGACGGAGGTGTGCTCGGCAAGCTTGTTCTCGAACCCTGACCCACCCGGAGGTCAGAGGCCCACCGGGGTGGACGGGGACGACGGTGCCGGGGGTATGAAGCCGTCGATGATCGATACGGCCGCATGCTCGAGGACTCGGAATTCGAAGCCCGTAGCCAGCACCAACAACGCCGAGTCAGCGGCAACCGGAGCGCCGAAGGCGTAAATCAACCCGCCGACGGAGTCGCCGTTGACGATCTGCTCAACCCCGTCAAGGAACAGGTTGATGTCGTAGGACGGCATGGAAATTGCCAGTGCGTTCACGATGTCGGCAGTCGGGAGCAGGGTCGCGTACGCCGCCGATAGCCCGCCCGAGACGGCGTTGGAAAGGAATGCATTCGCGCCCTGCACAGACGAGATGAAGCTCGCCGGCGAGGACAGCGCCGACGTCATCGCGGGGAGCAAGGCGGATCCCGTCGCGACACTTGATCCCAGCGCCCCCAGGCTTGGAGTCAAGCCCGCAAGTGAGAAACTTGCGGGCGACGAGGCCATGGTAGTGATGTCGCTCGTGAATGCACCGATACCTTGCTGTGTGCCCGTGGCCAAAGCGCTCAGAACGCTGCCCGGGCTGACCGGCGGGATCACGCCGAATGCCGTTGGAACATTTGGTGCGCCGGGTGACCAGCCCTGGGTGGTGCTGCCGTAGCCGAGGTCGACGAGGACCTTCAGATCGGGTTGGATCAGGTCCACGATTGGCTGGCCGATCACCGGGATTGCCCGTATCGGGTCGAGCAGCGGAAGATTTTGGGTCTGGTATATGTAGTAGTCCGTCAGCGGGTGGCCCGTCGTATTCGTCAGCAGAGTGGCGGTGCTGGGATCCATATACGGGTATTGGCCGTGCAATTCGATGATCCCGAAAAAGGCGTTGACATCGGACACGACATTGAGCGGGTACTGCGGGAAGTCGGCGAAGCCGTCGTACTCGATTGTGTAAATCTTGGTCGGGAATGAGTTGTCTGGTGTCGCGAGACCGAAGGTCAGGCCCAGACTCGGCAGGCTTAGACCCGGGAAGCGCGCGAGCAGGCCGCCGTTGGGATTGCTCACATCACCGACCAGCGTGAAGTTCAGGTTCGTGCCCGGGGGAAGCAAGCTGCCGCCCGGAGTATTGGTGGGATTGAGCGCCATGATTTCCTGGGACACGATGTTTGCGCTCTGCGAGTAGCCGAAGACATTTATCTGAGTGGCGCCGGAAGAGATTGCCGACCTTATCGCGCCGTCCAGGATGGTAACGCCCTGGGCCGCAGACACGTCGAAGGTGAGGTTATTGATGCCGGTGAGCGGATATAATCCCTCGGGCGTGGCTATGCCGATGATGGTGCCGAACACATTCGGGGCGTTCCATAATTGGTCGAGATAAATGACGGGAAGCTCGGTTATGTACGCTGGAATTTGCCAGGGTATCGGGTATCCGCTGGCTCCCAATACCAAATCGATGATGCTATTGGCTGCCGGGCTTGCGCCACTAGCGCTCCCGCCCAGCAGCGAGCGCAACGGCGCGGTGAGCACTCCCAACTCGCTCGATGCCGCGTTGGCGATCTCGGTCTCCGCGTACGCAAGACCGGAGCCGGCCAGCAGCGCGACCAGGTGGTCGTGGAACGACGACGCCTGCGCGACAACCGCCTGATACTCCGCGGCGTAAGTGTTGAACAGCGCGGCAGTGGCGGCTGACACCTCGTCACGCGCCGCCGCGACCAGAGAGGTCGTCGGACCGGCCGCCGCAGTATTGGCCGCACCGATCGCGGAACGAATTTCTTCCAGGTCTGCGGCGGCCGCCGCTATCGAGTCCGGGTGTGCGGTCAAGTAACTCATCGACCCGTCCTTTGCGGCGGTGTACTGACGCTTGGTCGGAACCCCGTGTGCCTAAAGTGCTTGGATGATGGTGAGGAGTTCGATACCGCCTGCCAGCGTAACGATTCCGGTGTCTGCGGCGACCGGTGCACCGAACGCATAGATGAGCCCACCGACGGGGTCGCCATCGATCGCTTGCTGCACACCGTTGAGGAACAGGTTGACGTCGTAGGACGGCACCGAGATCGCGAGCGCGTTCGCGATGTCGGCCGTCGGGAGCAGAACCGAATAGGCGTTCGAGAGTCCACCCGAAAGGCTGTCGGCGAAGGAGCTGTTCGCTGATTTCAGCGCCTCGATGAAGCTGTCGGGCGACGACAACGCCGCCGTCAGCGCAGAGGGCACGGCCCCGGCACCTGTTCCGGCCGACGCGATCATCGACGTCAGGCTGGCGGGTGAAAGGTTGGCGGCCACGATTGGGGCCTCCACGTGGACGTCACCCATGAACGCGTTGAATCCCTGTGGGGCTCCGGCGGCCAGGGCGCTGAAGACGGCACCCGGACTGACCGGCGGGATCACGCCGAACGGCGTGGGCACATTGGCCGGCCCGGGTGACCAGCCCTGCGTGGTGCTGCCGTAGCCGAGGTTCACGAGGACCGACAAATCGGGTTGAACCAGGTCCGCCAGCGGGTTCCCGATGACCGGTAGTGCCCGCAACGGCTCCAGCAGAGGCAGGTCCGGGTGCAAGATCATGTAGTAGTTGGTGTTCCCCGTGCCACCCGGGAGTGTCGCCGACCCCGGCAACTCGAGCAGGTCGCCGGGCGGAAGGGTCGCCGGGTTGATCATCGGATAAGTGCCGTGCACAAATGCGATGCCCGCTATGGCGTTGAGGTCCGAAATGAAATTGAGGGGATATTGCGGGAAGTCAGCGAAGCCGTCGTATTCGAGCGTGTAATTCGCGGTGGGGTAGGGCGTGTTCGGGGGTGTGGCGCCGTAGCCCATGATGCCCAGGCTTGGGAGGTTCAGACCGACGAAGCGTTCCAGTGCGCCGCCGTTGGGATTCATCTCGTTGCCCAGGAAGGTGAAGCCCAGTTGGCTTGGCGTCGGGATGTTGGGGTAGGGCCACTGGCCATGCGCGATCTGGTCCATTACCAGCGAGGAGATGATGGCGCTCTGCGAGTAGCCAAGTACGGCGACGCTACCTGTGGGGTTGGCGGTCAGCGTAGCGTTGATCGTGTAATCGAGGATCTGGATGCCCTGAGTGACCGAGGTGTTCAGGGGCAACTCCTTGGCACCGAAGACCGGGTACAGCCCCTCGGGCGTGAACACGGCTTGCGCGTTGGCGGCCAGCACGTTGAAGTTTTGGTTGACGTAGTTCAGGGTGCGGGTGATGTAGCTTGGTGGCGGTACCGGCAGCCCGCTGCCGCCGATGATTAAACCAATCTGGGTTCCCTGCAGTTGCGGTGGCAGTGGCGGATCCCCCACGCCGCCCCCGCCGGGCGACGGGCCGAATAGCAGGGTTTGGGCCTCCGCCTCGGCTCCCAGGTAGGTGGCGTTAGCGTTGGCCAACGCCGCGGCGAACTGCTCGTGGAACGCGGCCGCCTGCTTGAGCAGCGCCTGGTAGTCCTGGGCGTAGGTGTCGAACAGCGCCGCGGCCGACAGCGACACCTCATCACTGGCCGCCGCCACCACGCCGGTGGTCGAGCTGGCAGCGGCAGCGGTGGCCGCGTTGATCGTCGAGCCGATACCTGCCACATTGGCTGCAGCAGTCGACACAAGTTGCGGTTCCACAAGCAAACTCGACATCGGCTATTCCCTTCGCGACCACATAAGCGGAGCCAGCAGCACTCAGCTTAGGGTGAACGCGTCACTATTCTCAATAGCTGTTGACATAGCCGGCCGCGAACGGCTGAAACAGTCTGCGCCACTGCGCCATCCGCGTTCAAAAGGCCGCGTCAGCGGGACGGGCCGATCAGAAAGGACCCGGATTCGGTGTGCCGGTCAAAATCGTCTGGAGCGAATTCACGATGGCGATGAGTTCGAAACCGCCGGCGACCGTGGCCAGCCCGACGTTAGCCGCGATCGGGTCGCCGATCGCATTGACGAGCCCCATCGGGTCGCCGTTGACCGCCTGAATAATCCCGTTCGTGAACAAGTTGAAGTCGTAGGACGGGAGGGAGACTCCGAGGGCCAACGCAATATCGGCGGTCGGAAGCAGCGTCGAGTAAGCGGTCGAGACATCGCCCGTAAAGCCGCCGACGATATTGGTGTTTGCCGTCTCAAGGCCCTCAAGGAACCCGGTGATCGTGGACTGGAAGGACGTCGGGGTTGGCATGGCCAGTCCACCGATCCCCGTGGCGTGTGCCGTAATCGCGCTCGACAGGGCGGGCAGCGACAGGGCGGGCAGCGACAGGGCGGGCAGCGATGTTGGTATCTCGGCGGAAATGTCGCCCATGAACGCGCCGAATCCCTGCTGGGTGCCGCTGACCAAGGCCGGACCCAGGGCGAGGGTGTCGCCAAGCGGCGGCAAGAAGCCGAACGGAGTCTGGATATCGGCCGGCCCGGTCGACCAGCCGTAGGCCGGGTTGCCGTAGCCCCAGTTGATGATGGCTTTCAAATCCGGTTGCAGCAGGTCTGCGAGCGGGTTTCCGATGCCCGGGATGATGCGCAGCGGGTCCAGCAGCGGCAGGTTCTGGGTGGGGATCATGTTGTACGTCGTCAGGGAGGGATTCCCGGACTGCCCCAATGTGACGGCGGAACCAATCTGTGTGGCCGTGAGCGTTGGATAGGTCCCGTGCACAAGCACGATGCCCAGTAGGGCATTGAGGTCGGCGGGGAAATCGATCGGATACTGCGGGAAGTCGGCGAAGCCGTCGTATTCGAGCGACCAAATGGTTGTCGGGAAATCATTGCTCGGGGTCGCCAGCCCTAACGTGGCACCCAGGCTAGGCAGGCTCAGACCGGGGAAGCGGGCGAACAGGCCGCCGTTGGGAGCGCTCGGATCACCGAGCAGCGTGAAGTTTATCTGCGTAGGCAGATAATGCTGCGCGAGAAGTTGCGGCATTATCATCGACGAAATGATCGCGCTCTGCGAGTAACCCAACACGGCGACTGTGCCGGTACCGGGGGCGATCTGAAGATTGATCGCGTTATTCAGCGCGGTGACGCCGCGGGCCAAGGAGATGTCGAGCGTCAGGTCCTTGGTGCCGGTAAACGGATATAGCCCCTCGGCCGTCGTCACTGGGATATTGGCGAGAGTGCTGGTGAAGTTGGTCAAGTATCGGCTGTAGACGTTGTTCATGTATGTCGTACTGGGTGTCGCCGTGCCGCTGCCGGTCATGATCAAAATGGCATCAACGGCCGGGTCCGCAGCCTTGGTGATTGCGACACCGGGGTTGGCCCCGGCGGGGCCCAGCAGCGCCGCGACCTCGGATTCGGCTCCCGCGTAACTGTTTCCGGCCGCGGCCAGTAGCTGAGCGAACTCGTCATGAAACGCGGTCGCTTGCCCAAGGATCGCGTGGTAGTCCTGGGCATACGTATTGAACAGGGTCGTGGTGAGCGCCGACACCTCATCTTCGGCTGCGGCCACCAGACCGGTGGTGCGTGCGGCGGCGGCCGTCTTGGCCGCGCTGATCGCCGAGCTGATCTGCGCCGTATCCGCCGCGGCGGACGACAACAGTTGGGGCTGCGTGATCAATGTGGTCATCGGCATGTTCCCTTCGTGGGAGGGTTCTCTTCGTGGTACCCGAAGGCGCTGCTGGACCGATGACCCGGCGCATCGCTGGAACCGGCACTCAAGTCACCTTATGCCGGTCGTCGCCGTCTGTCAGGGATTTACTACCTGTTTTTCCAACGGTCCAGGAAAGCCGAGCGCCCCGGAGTTGACTCAGGCGAGCAGCGCGGTGCGCAGGCGATCTACGTCGGCCTCGGTAATACCCGCGTCGCGCAGGTAGCCGTCCAGCGATCCGTAGTCGTCATCGATCGACTGCCACGCGGCGGCCAGGTACTCCGGGCGGACGCCGAGAACTCCATCGGACAACCGGGCCTCGGTGAACGTCACCACTTCCGGGGTCAGCTCGGTGTCCGAACGCTGCTGGATCATCTCTGAGATGCGGGCCCGGAGCTGCGGTGCCGCGTCGTTGCTGCGGAGAAAGTCGGCGAGGATGCTGTCGCGGTCTACGCCAATGGTTTCCAGCACTGTCGCGACCACAAAGCCGGTGCGGTCCTTGCCGGCGAAGCAGTGCGTGAGAACCGGGCGTCCGGAAGCCAGCAACGTGACGACTCGGTGCAACCCGCGTTGCGCTCCGTTGCGGGAAGGGAATTGGCGGTATTCGTCGACCATGTAGCGAACAGCGGACTCGCTCACCGACTCGTCGGAATCGCTGCCGGTGAGGAGCCGCTGAAACGCTGTTTCGTGGGGGGCCTGACCGTCGGTTTCGGACTCGTCAGAGCCTTCCGCTTCACCCAGGTCCGGGAAGGGCAGCAAGTGCACCGTGACGCCGTCAGGAACCAGTCCCGGACCGCGCCGCGCCACTTCCCGAGTCGCACGCAGGTCGGCGACATCACGGACCCCCAGCTGGCGCAGTGTTTCCCGGCCGTGGTCGTCCAGGCGGCTCAGCTCGCCGGACCGGAACAGCCGCCCCGGGCGGAGCGCCGAGATGTTGTCCGCGACGTCACGAAAGTTCCACGCGCCGGACAGTTCTCGGAGCGTCTCAGTCATGTGCGGTGACCGCAGCGGCCAGGCTGGATTGCTCTCGCCCGAGTTCGGCACGCGCGATGGATCGCATGTGCACCTCATCGGGTCCGTCGAAGATCCGCATGGCGCGATGCCAGCCGTACAGCCGCGCCAGCACCGTGTCGTCGCTGACGCCGGCGGCCCCGTGTACCTGGATCGCGCGGTCGATGACGTCGCAGGCCACTTGCGGCGCCACCGCTTTGATCTGTGAGACCAGGAGATGGGCGGCCTTGTTGCCGTGCTGATCGATCGTCCACGCCGCCTTCTCGCACAACAGCCTGGCCTGGTCGATCTCGTTGCGGGACTTGGCAACCTGCTGCTGTAGGACACCCTGCTCGGCCAACGGCCTGCCGAATGCCACCCGATTGCGGGCCCGGTCGACCATCAGGGCCAGCGCACGTTCGGCCCCACCGAGCGCACGCATGCAGTGGTGGATGCGGCCCGGTCCCAGCCGGGCCTGGGCGATGGCGAAGCCGCTGCCCTCTTCGCCGAGCAGATTGGTGGCCGGCACCCGGACGTTGTCGTAGGTGATCTCGGAATGGCCGTGCTGGTCCTGCCAGCCGAAGACAGGTGTCGAGCGGACAACCGTCACGCCCGGAGTGTCCATCGGCACCAGCACCATCGACTGCTGCTGGTGGCTTGCCGCCTCGGGATTGGTGCGGCCCATCACGATGAGGAGCTTGCAGCGCGGGTCCGCCGCGCCCGACGTCCACCACTTACGCCCGTTGATCACGTAGTCGGCACCGTCACGCACGATCGAGGTCGCGATGTTGCGGGCGTCGCTGCTGGCCACGGCCGGCTCGGTCATCGAGAATGCGCTGCGGATCTCACCGGCCAGCAACGGTTCCAGCCACTGCTTGCGCTGTTCGTCGGTGGCGAACAGGTGCAGCGTCTCCATGTTGCCGGTGTCCGGCGCCGCACAGTTCAGCGCCTCGGGCGCGATCTCCAGGCTCCAGCCGGTCAACTCGGCCAGCGGAGCGTAATCGAGGTTGGTCAAGCCTGACTCGGCCGGCAGGAACAGGTTCCACAGGCCGGCGTTCCTGGCCTTGGCTTTCAGCTCCTCGATGACCGGCGGGACGGAGTGGTCGCCCGGGCCGGCCTCGTGGCGGTATTTGTCGTAGTCGGCTTCGGCCGGGAATACGTACTCGGTCATGAAGTCGGACAGCCGCTTGTGGTAGTCGCTGGCCTTGGCCGACATTGCGAAGTCCATGTCCGCCACCATAGGGCACACGGAATTAGGTGGCGCGAGCAGACGCAAAAGCCCTCCGACACGCCGATGAGAGGGAGCTTTTGCGTCTGCTGGCGGTAGTGGGGCGCGTCCAGAACGAGCACGATATACGTCATGACCGAATCCCTTCCACCCTTTCCTCCCTTTGCCCGCGAAACCGCACTGCAGAAGGTTCAGGCCGCTGAAGACGCCTGGAACAGCTGTGACCCCGAACGTGTCAGCCGCGCCTACACGCCCGACTCACAATGGCGAAACCGCGGCGAACACATCGTCGGACGTGAGGAGATCGTCGCGTTCCTGACCCGTAAATGGCAGCGCGAACTCGACTACGTGCTGCGCAAGGGTCTGTGGGGCTTTCATGGCAACCGCATCGCGGTGCGTTTCCAGTACGAGTGCCGCGACCACACCGGCCAGTGGCACCGTAGCTACGGCAACGAGCTGTGGGAGTTTGCGCCGTCGGGGTTGATGGCGCGCCGCGAAGCCAGCATCAACGACCTGCCGATCGCCGAATCTGAGCGGCGTTACTTCGGCCCCCGGCCGGCGTCGGAGCACGGCCAAGACTTCCCGCTGTGGTAGCCCGGTAGGGTGTCGGAGCAGTCCGATCGGGTTTGTAGGCCGGGAAGTACCAATAAGTAGAGGAAAGCAGATGTACGCGCCATGACAGATGCGCAGACGACCGTGGGGGTAGTCGCCGAGTCCGGGACGGGCGAGCGGCGCGTGGCGCTGGTGCCGAAAGCCGTCGCGACGCTGGTGAACAGCGGCGTCGCGGTCGTGGTCGAGTCCGGTGCCGGTGATCGTGCGCTACTCCCTGACACGTTGTACACCGAGGCCGGTGCCAGCATCGGGGACGCGTGGGCCGCCGAGGTGGTCGTCAAGGTCGCCCCGCCCACCGAAGACGAGGTCGCGAAGCTGCGCAGCGGACAGACCCTGATCGGCTTTCTCGCACCTCGACATGCCGAAAACTCGATCGGCGCGCTGACCGCCGCCGGGTTGCAGGCGTTCGCGCTCGAGGCGATCCCGCGAATCTCGCGGGCACAGGCAATGGACGCGCTGTCGTCGCAGGCCAACGTGTCTGGCTACAAAGCCGTATTGCTCGCTGCTTCGGAGTCCACCCGCTTCTTCCCGATGCTGACGACGGCCGCGGGAACGGTGAAGCCGGCCGCGGTACTGGTGCTCGGCGTCGGCGTGGCCGGGCTGCAGGCGCTGGCCACGGCCAAACGGCTGGGTGCCCGCACCACCGGCTACGACGTGCGGCCCGAGGTTGCCGACCAGGTCCGCTCGGTGGGTGCGCAGTGGCTGGAGCTTGGGGCTTCAGAAAATATCTCAGCTTCCGGTGAGGGCGGTTACGCCCGCGAGCTCACCGAACAGGAACGCGATGAACAGCAGAACGCGCTGGAAAAGGCGATCACCGGGTTCGATGTGGTAATCACCACCGCGCTGGTTCCGGGCCGCGAGGCTCCCCGACTGGTGACCGCCGCCGCGGTGGAGGGGATGAAGCCCGGCAGCGTGGTGGTGGACCTCGCCGGTGAGGCCGGCGGCAACTGCGAGCTCACCGAACCCGGCCAGACGGTGGTCAAACATGGCGTCACGATCGCATCGCCGCTCAACCTGCCGGCCACCATGCCCGAGCATGCCAGCGAGCTCTATAGCAAGAACATCACGGCGCTGCTCGAGTTGTTGATCAAAGACGGCAAGCTGGCCCCGGACTTTGACGACGAAGTCGTCGCGGCGGCCTGTGTTACTCGCGGGGAGGACAGCTAGATGTACGACGAGCTATTCGCCAACCTGGCGATCCTGGTGCTGTCTGGATTCGTCGGGTTCGCGGTGATTTCCAAAGTGCCCAACACACTGCACACGCCGCTGATGTCGGGGACCAACGCCATCCACGGCATCGTGGTACTGGGCGCCCTGGTGGTGTTCGGCCAAGTCGAGCACCCATCGCTGGCGGTGCAGATCATTCTGTTTGTCGCGGTGGTGTTCGGCACGCTGAACGTCATCGGCGGCTTCATCGTCACCGACCGGATGCTGGGCATGTTCAAGGGCAAGAAGCCGGCAGCGGCCGCCAAGGCCGAGAAAGCGGGAGGGCCGGCGGCGAAATGAATTACCTCGTCAACGGTCTCTACATAGTCGCGTTCGCACTCTTCATCTACGGTTTGATGGGTCTCACCGGGCCCAAGACCGCGGTGCGGGGCAACCTGATCGCCGCGGTGGGCATGGTTATCGCCGTCGCGGCGACGCTGGTCAAGATCCGCCACACCGATCAATGGGTGCTGATCATCGCCGGCCTGGTCGTCGGCGTGGTGCTGGGCGTGCCGCCCGCGCGGCTGACCAAGATGACGGCCATGCCGCAGCTGGTGGCGTTCTTCAACGGCGTCGGTGGCGGCACTGTCGCGCTGATCGCACTTGCGGAATTCATTGATACCAGAGGGTTTTCCGCCTTTCAGCACCATGAGTCGCCGACCGTGCACATCGTGGTCGCGTCACTGTTCGCCGCGATTATCGGGTCCATTTCGTTCTGGGGATCGATCATCGCGTTCGGTAAGTTGCAGGAGATCATCTCCGGATCGCCGATCGGCTTCGGCAAGGCGCAGCAGCCGGTCAACGCGCTCTTGCTGGCTGCGGCGGTGGCGGCCGCGGTCGTGATTGGCCTGCACGCGCAGCCTGGCAGCGGCGGAGTGCCGCTGCTGTGGATGATCGGTCTGCTGGCCGCCGCCGGTGTGCTGGGCCTGATGGTGGTGTTGCCCATCGGCGGTGCCGACATGCCGGTGGTCATATCCCTGCTCAACGCCCTGACCGGTCTGTCGGCCGCGGCGGCGGGTTTGGCACTGAACAACACCGCCATGATCGTGGCGGGCATGATCGTCGGCGCCTCCGGCTCGATCCTGACCAACCTCATGGCCAAGGCGATGAACCGGTCCATTCCCGCGATCGTCGCCGGCGGTTTCGGCGGGGGTGGCGTGGCGCCCAGCGGCGACGGCGGCGGCGACAAGAACGTCAGGCCCACTTCGGCCGCCGATGCCGCGATTCAGATGGCATACGCCAACCAGGTGATCGTGGTGCCGGGCTACGGCCTGGCCGTCGCGCAGGCCCAGCACGCCGTCAAGGATCTGGCCAAGCTGCTTGAAGAACGCGGTGTGCCGGTGAAATACGCCATCCACCCGGTTGCCGGCCGGATGCCGGGGCACATGAACGTGCTGCTGGCCGAAGCCGAAGTCGACTACGACGCAATGAAAGACATGGACGACATCAACGACGAGTTCGCCCGTACCGACGTCACGGTCGTGATCGGCGCCAACGACGTCACCAACCCCGCGGCCCGCAACGAGACGTCCAGCCCCATCTACGGCATGCCGATTCTCAACGTGGACAAGTCGAGATCAGTGATCGTGCTCAAGCGGTCGATGAACTCCGGCTTCGCCGGCATCGACAATCCGCTGTTCTATGCCGAAGGAACCACCATGCTGTTCGGCGACGCAAAGAAATCGGTGACCGCGGTCGCCGAGGAATTGAAAGCGCTATAGATCGGTTTCAGACGGGCGGGTAGGCCGGCGGCGGGTATCCCTGGCCGTTCTCAACCCCGCGCAGGCCCCAGGTGAGGTAGCGCATGAAGAACTCGACCTCGTCGCTTGCGTCGTAGTCCGGACTCGGATCCATTAGCCCCGCCTCTCCACTTACCGGAGTGTAATCCCATCCGAGTCGGGGCGATAGGACAGTCCACGAGGGCGGTTGCCTAAACTGTCCAACCAGTTGATTGATAATTTGCCTTGCCTGGGCGCCCTTATCCCTGGCAGTGACGATTGCGAGTACAGATGACATCCGCCAGCCGCACCACCAATGGGCTAACGCGCCGCGAGGAGTTGCTGACTGTTGCCACCAAGCTGTTCGCCGGGCGTGGGTATCACGGCACCCGGATGGACGACGTGGCCGATGTGATCGGGCTGAACAAGGCGACCGTCTACCACTACTACGCCAGCAAATC